>Ga0194047_10002437_pt1 | contig 10661 bp, 8 predicted proteins | sample JunL225m_MetaG_2_FD_160070 | JGI IMG/M metagenome (GOLD analysis project Ga0194047, IMG submission 160070) | Anoxic zone freshwater microbial communities from boreal shield lake in IISD Experimental Lakes Area, Ontario, Canada - Jun2016-L221-5m | ecosystem: Environmental > Aquatic > Freshwater >...
CACTTAAAGATCTCCCTGATATCGATCAATGGGTCTCACGATTTGTGTTGAGTCTTGTTGAAGTATGGACGGGCAAACGCGCACCGATGCAACTCGCGCGATGGAGCCACAAGAAAGTTTATGAAGTAGTCCTCAGTTCAATTCGTGCAAGATCGGCTCTGCCCAAGATTCGTAATATCTATATCTCACAACCAATTGATGGGGTTGCTGAAGTGACTGTAACTTTGCGATATGACGAACGCGTGCGATCACTGGTTTTGCGCTTTGAGGGCGTCGATAAGCGGTGGCTCTGCACCGAGATGATGGTCCTATAAAAGAATTAAGCAGCACCGTGACAGCGCTTGTACTTCTTTCCGGAACCACAAGGACATGGTCCGTTACGGGAAGTCCCGCCACTTGTCTGTGCTTCGCCGCTCTCATCAGCTGCGCTATAGACCAGGTTGGAGACTGCAGGCTTCTCGGGTGCTGCAATTCCCTTTGGAGTTACTTCAACGCTGTTCTCACTTTGTTGAACATCAACTTCAACATTAAAGAGCAACGCAACGAGTTCTTCCTTAATTCCATCCATCATGGCAGAGAAGAGTTCGTAGCCCTCTTTCTGGTACTCAACGAGTGGATCACGTTGTGCCATCGCACGAAGTCCGATTCCCTCTTGGAGGTAATCCATCTCGTACAAGTGCTCGCGCCACTTGCGATCAAGGACTGAAAGTAAAACCTTGCGCTCAAGTTCGCGGACAACTTCGGCTCCGAGAGTCTCTTCACGGTTCGCATAAGCGGCTTTCGCATTCTCAAGGATCTTTGCGAATAAGTAATCACTATCTAGTCCAGAGATACCACCTGTTTGTGAGGCAATCTCTTCAACTGTGGTTGAGATTGGATAGAGCAATTGGAGCGCTTGCCAGAGAGTTTCAAGATCCCAGTTCTCTGGGAATCCACCAGTAGTCGCTGATGTGACATAAGCGTGGATCGTCTCTTCCATAAATGCCTGAACAAGCTCCGAGATATCAGCACCTTCGAGAACTTCACGGCGCTCTGAATAGACAACTCCACGTTGGCGGTTCATGACATCGTCATACTTCAAGACATTCTTACGCATCTCAAAGTTGAGGGATTCAACTTGAGTTTGTGCTGAACGGATAGCGTTCGAAACCATCTTCGATTCAAGAGGTTGATCATCTGGCAGACCAGATGCGCTCATAACGCGCTCTACAAGACCTGCATTAAAGCGACGCATCAGATCATCTTGGAGTGAGAGATAGAAACGTGATTCTCCTGGATCGCCTTGGCGACCAGAACGTCCGCGTAACTGATTATCAATACGACGAGATTCATGTCGCTCTGTTCCAAGAACATAAAGCCCGCCGAGAGCGGTTACTTCTTCATGCTCTTTCTTCACCGCTTCTTTCTGCTTAGCAAGTTCTGGACCCCATGCAGCTTCATACTCAGCAGCTTGATCTACTGGACTGATACCGCGACGTTGAATCTCAAAATCTGCCATGAACTCTGGGTTTCCGCCGAGCATGATGTCAGTTCCACGGCCGGCCATATTGGTAGCAACTGTTACCGCACCTTTGGCGCCGGCGCGAGCAATAATCGCGGCTTCACGTTCATGCTGTTTCGCATTAAGAACTTCGTGCTTGACACCATTCTTCGTTAAGAAGGCAGAGAGCTCTTCGGATTTTTCAACAGAGACAGTACCAATGAGAACGGGTTGGCCCTTGCGATGCTTCTCAACAATATCTTGAGTGACTGCCGCAAATTTTCCGATCTCAGTTTTATAGATGAGATCTGGTTGATCTGTGCGCTGGCTCGTCTTATTGGTGGGAATAGGGATTACACCAAGTTTGTAGATCTGCATAAATTCAGCTGCTTCAGTCATCGCTGTACCAGTCATGCCTGAAAGCTTCTCGTACAAGCGGAAGTAGTTCTGAAGTGTGATGGTTGCGAGAGTCTGGTTCTCGTCTTTGATCTCGATGCGCTCTTTTGCTTCTAGGGCTTGGTGGAGGCCTTCAGAATAACGTCGGCCTGAGAGTACGCGGCCGGTGTGCTCGTCAACGATTAAGAGCTCACCGCCCATAACGACATAATCTTTATCGCGCTTAAAGAGTTCTTTGGCGCGGACAGCGTTGTTGAGATAACCAATCATTGGTGTGTTTTCAGCGATATAAAGGTTGCCGATTCCAAGAATCTCTTCGACCTTTGTTACACCTTCTTCAGTAATAGAGAGGTTGCGCTTCTTCTCATCAATCTCGTAGTGAACATCGCGAGAGAGTCTTTCGGCGATATTTGCGAACTCTACGTACCACTTTGTTGGCTTATCAGCGGGTCCGGAGATGATGAGCGGTGTACGGGCCTCATCAATCAGAATCGAGTCAACTTCATCAACGATCGCAAAGTTATGTTCTCGTTGTACGCAATCCTCGATGGACCATGCCATATTGTCACGGAGGTAATCAAAACCAAATTCATTATTTGTTCCATAGGTAATGTCCGCGGCATAGGCTTCACGACGTTCTGCAGGAGTCATGCTCGAGAGGATTACTCCTACTTTTAATCCAAGGAACCGGTGGATACGGCCCATCCATTCGCTATCGCGCTCAGCGAGGTAATCATTTGTTGTAACAATGTGTACGCCTTTGCCAGTTAAGGCATTGAGATAAGCAGGAAGAGTTGAGACTAGAGTCTTACCTTCACCAGTTCGCATTTCAGCAATATTGCCGAGATGCAGTGCTGCTCCCCCCATAAGTTGAACGTCGTAGTGGCGCTGTCCAAGTGTGCGTTTCGCAGCTTCGCGGACAACGGCAAATGCCTCTGGAAGAAGTGCATCAAGATCTTCGCCAGCGGCAAGACGCATCTTAAAGTTTTCGGTAAGTAGGGCAAGGTCTTCATCGCTTAACGCAGAGATTGATGCTTCCCAGCCATTAACTTCGGCAGCGACCTTTTCGAGGTTGCGAACTGCGCGGCCTTCGCCGGCACGCAAGATCTTGTCTAGAAAAGTCACAGTTCCTCTTTCATGGGTCTTGCCGTGGGTCTGCTGTGGTTGGCCACAGCCCGCCGGTTGATCTACCGGCTTATCTTATTCATTAAAAAGCGGCCTGCCACACATGCGCTCAGCACGGCAACGGGCTCAAAGTTCGCCACTTTGAGGGCTCGGATCGCCTCTGCGACCGTGCTTCCTGTTGTAACCAAATCATCGACCACAATTATTCCCGCACCAGATCGTGGGATCCGTATCTTGGGGTTCACCGTAAATGCTTGGTTCATATTGAGTGCACGTTCGCGGGCATTGAGAGCGCTCTGGTCTGCAACCTTACGCGTTGGAATCAATAGTGGGGCGACGTTACATGGAAGGTGATACTCAGAGTGAATTGATTGCGCAACTAGCTTTGCTAGAACCTGCATGTGCGCAAATCCCCGTCGAAAATCTGCTGCTCGAGAAGATGGAATAGGAGCTAAGAGATAACTCTCAGCTCCGATCTCACGATGTAAACGTGCAAATCTCATTGCCATCAAGCTTGCTAAATATCGAGCGGCCGCACGATCGTTGCTCTCTTTTGCAGCAAGAACTAAATGTGATGATGCCTCGTTGTAATGGAGCGCTGAGTAAAGTGGAGCCCCTGCAACGATCGGAATTTTTAGGTAACTCTCTAATTCTGATTCACAACGAGGACAGATCTGGCATCCGGGTAATTGACATCCAAGGCATCGAGGCGGATAGAGAAGTTCAAGTAACTCTTGCATGGCCATCGGCCATATCTACATTGGTTTAGATATCGTCACTATCAAAATCTGGAAGAAGTGTGGATGACTGATCGCTGGGAATAACTTCAATCGGATCACTTGCGATGGGAATACCAGGATTCTTTGGAAGAGTGACGACAAAGTTTGCACCACTGCCTGGGCGACCCCATGCCTTGAGCGTGCCCTGATGCAACTTTGCATCATCTAAAGCGATAGAGAGTCCAAGCCCTGTACCACCACGTACACGTGAACGCGATGGATCTGCTCGCCAGAATCGGTCGAAGAGACGTTCGGCATCTCGGTCGGTGAATCCAATTCCATAATCGCGCACCCCAATCGCAACTTCATGCTCGCTCTGGGCCATAGTCACCGTAACGCCCTTGTTTTCACTGTGATCGATTGCATTAGATATGAGGTTGCGGATGATTCTTTCAATGCGCCGGTCATCAACCTCTGCGCGATATTCGCTGTCGGGTCCTTGGAAGTTGAACTCTGGCATTTCATTAGCCTGAAGCTCATCAATAACCTTTAAGACCAGTGGCTTGAGATCAATATCTTTCGTCTCAAGGATCGCAGCTCTCGCATCAAAGCGACTCACTTCAAGTAGGTCAGTGAGGAGTGTTTCGAAACGTTCGATCTGAGAGATAAGAAGTTCTACGCTCCTTGAAGCAGCCGGATCGAGTGAGCCCCGTGAATCATAGAGAATTTGAGAAGCCATGCGGATGGTGGTGAGGGGAGTTCGCAGTTCATGTGAAACGTCAGAGACGAATCGTTGTTGAAGCCTTGAAAGGTTTTCAAGTCTGGAGATCTGTTGTTGCATGGCTAGCGCCATTTCGTTGAAGGAGACGGCTAATCTGCCCATCTCATCTTCACCTCGAATTGCAAGACGCCTGCCAAGATCACCTTCGGTGAGTTTCTCGGCGACTTCTGCAACTTCACGGACGGGAAGAACAACCTTGCGAACAACATACCAAATAATGAGTGCAATCATCAGAGTAAGTACGCCTGCGGTACCAAGCATCCAGCCGCGAATCAAGTCAATGAGTTGACTCTGCTGCGTCAACGGAAAGAGATAATAAATTTCGTAGATGTAGTTCGGCGGGATTCCAATAACACGCCCTACGGCAATTGCTTCAATTGATTGATTAGGTCTCCCCTTATAGAGAATTTTTACCCGCAGGGGATCTGAGAAGAAGTCTTTCCGAACTATTTTTCGCATCGAATCAGGAATCGTGCTGATGAGCACATCATTTGAAGTACCTTGATAGACCGTCGAACTCTTGGCAGTCTGTGGAGTTGCTAACAGAATTGTTTCGCGGACAGATGTTGTTGGGCTTACATCAGCAACCCGCAAGATCCCGGAGATCACTTTTGTCAGTGAGAGGTCGGTTCTATAACGAGTGATATCTAACTGAGACTGCGTGTAATCAGCCAATGACTGAGCTTCAGCTACCGCCGCATGAGCCTTTTCACGGTAGATGCCATCGCTGATTCTGCTGTAGAGCAGAGTTCCGACGATAGACGTTACAACGATAGAGATAAGGACAGATGAGCCAATAACCTGAAGCAGAATTGAGCGACGCCAACGTCTGAGAAAGCTATTCACAACTCACTCATTACTTGCGAGTGCCGGCCTTGTACCCAAAACCACGAACAGTCTGAATGAGTTCAGGATTATCTGGATCGCGCTCGACTTTAGAGCGCAGACGTTGAATGTGAACATTTACCAAACGTGTATCCGTTGCGTGCTGGTAACCCCACACTTCAGAGAGAAGTGCTTCGCGTGTAAATACTCGACCAGGTTCTTTTGCAAGTGCGACCAAGAGATCAAACTCCAACCGCGTGAGCGGAATCGTGCGTCCATCACGGTTGAGCGAATGCGCAACTTGATCAATTAAAATATCACCGATACGAAGGGCATTGCTTCCATCAGTAGAACTACGACGGAGGCGGACTTTAAGTCGTGCAACGAGTTCTGAACTCTTAAATGGTTTAACCATGTAATCATCGGCGCCAGCTTCAAGACCGAGCACGACATCGTGTGAGTCACCTTTTGCTGTGAGCATCACAATAGGGACCATCGACTCTGCCCGGATCTGACGACATATTTCTATGCCATCAACCCCAGGCAGCATGACATCAAGTAAAACGAGATCAGGTGTATTTGTACGAAATTCTTCTAAAGCTTGATCTCCATGGTTGACGAGGTCGACTTCATACCCAGCTCCGTTAAGCACGATGCCCAACATCTCTGCCAGATCTTGATCGTCATCGACAACCATTATGAGAGTCATTAGGAGCCGTGCTCCCACGAGTTCAGGTAAAGATCCTGTGAAGGAGTCAATACATCGATCTTCGCGCCCATGCTTGCAAGTTTAAGGCTTGCTACTTGCTTATCAATAGCTGTTGGAACCTGATGCAAGCCTGCACCAAGACCCTTTGCGGCCTTAAGGAGCCATTCCGCGGTAAGCGCCTGATCAGAGAAGGACATATCCATAACAGATGCAGGGTGGCCCTCAGCAGCGCCGAGGTTAACCAGGCGACCTTCTGCGATGAGCAAGATGCGACGACCATTGGCCATTACATACTCATCTGTCTGATGGCGAATCTTCGAGTTCTTCTGCTTGGCATTTTTCTCAAGCCATGCAACATCGATCTCGATATCAAAGTGCCCAGCGTTAGCGAGAATCGCTCCATCCTTCATCTGCGCAAAGTGTTCTTCGCGAAGAACGCCACTATTTCCAGTGACGGTGATGAAGAAGTCGCCAATCTTTGCCGCATCAACGCTTGGCATAACTCGGTAGCCCTGCATAAGTGCATCGAGTGCTTTAGTTGGGTCGACTTCGGTAATGATGACATCTGCGCCCATGCCTTTTGCACGCTCTGCAACACCCTTACCGCAATAACCAAAGCCAGAGACAACAACTGTCGAACCTGCGATAAGTGAGTTCGTTGCACGCAAGACAGCGTCCCATGTTGATTGACCAGTTCCGAAACGGTTATCAAACATATGCTTGGTATCGGTGTCATTGACAGCAATCATTGGAAACTTTAGTGCGCCATCTTTAGCCATCTGAGATAGACGAATAACGCCAGTCGTTGTCTCTTCACATCCACCTTGAATCGCTGGAAGCAACTCTTGGCGAGTTGTATGCAATGTATTGACGAGATCGCAACCATCATCGAAGACGAAGTCAGGCTTGATATCGAGTGCAGCATTGAGGTGGGAGTAATAACCGTCACGGTCAACTGCGTTACGAGCGAAGACGCTGATGCCATATTCGTGAACAAGAGCAGCAGCGGTATCGTCTTGTGTCGAAAGTGGGTTTGAGGCACAGAGGGCGATCTCTGCTCCGCCTGCTTTGAGGGCAATCATGAGATTCGCTGTCTCAGTTGTTACGTGCATGCAAGCAGAGAAGCGAACTCCAGTAAATGGCTGTTCTTTCTCAAAGCGCTCACGGATCTGCGCAAGAACAGGCATATTTCTTCCTGCCCATTCGATCCGCTTCTTTCCTTCAGCGGCCAGCGCTGGGTTAGCGATCTCACTACGAATTGATGAATCTACGGTCACGGCTGTGCTCCTATTAAATGTATGTGTAAGCGTCGAAATAGACTTCTTCGTGAGGCCTCACTAGATAGGGCAAAGATTACCTGATGAGGGCGAGTACTTGATCCCGAACGCGCTTCATCTGATCCACGCTATGAGCTTCGACATTGAGCCTCAGTAATGGCTCGGTATTAGAACCTCTGACGTTAAACCACCAATCAGGGCCAGTAATCGTGTAACCATCAAGATCATCAACTGGGTAATCCTGCTCAAAAGAAGCCTTAATGAACTCGAGTGATTCAGCGGTATTTTCTACTCGAGTATTGATCTCACCGCTGGAGAAGTAACGTGAGTATGGCGCCAGAAGTTCTGAGAGTGGCAGATCACTTGCAGCAAGTTCTGAGAGCGCAAAGAGCGCTGCCAGCATTCCAGAGTCTGCGCGCCAGAAGTTTCCAAAGTAGAAGTGTCCTGAGTGCTCACCACCAAAGACCGCACCAGTATCGGCCATCAGTTTTTTAATGTATGAATGGCCTACTCGTGACCGAATCGCCTTACCACCATGCTCTTCAACAATCTCTGGAACAGCCTTTGAACTAATGAGATTATAAATAATCGTTGAACCTGGTTTACGTTTCAATTCCCGGACTGCAATGAGAGCGGTCAGGGTCGAAGGATCGACGCGATCGCCATTCTCATCAACAAGAAAGCAGCGATCGGCATCGCCATCAAAGGCAAGCCCAATATCAGCTTTTACTTTACGAACTTTTTTCTGTAGATCAACGATATTCGCCTGATCGAGTGGGTTCGCTTCGTGATTGGGAAAGCTGCCATCTAATTCGAAATACATCGGAGTCAGATCAACGTTGAGTTTCTCCATAACAGCCGGTGCTGTGTGGCCTGCCATGCCATTGCCGGCATCAATAACTACCTTAAGTTGGCGGGCAGATGAGGTTCTCTCTGCATCAAAAAGTGAGAGTAAGAACTCGACATACTCTTCGAGCATGGGTTGATCTTTTGATTTGCCCGGATTGCGCATAGGAATCGGCACGCCGTGCAGAATTAAATCTCGAATCCGAATAAGACCAGACTCTTTTCCAATTGGGCGAGCGCCGCTCTTGCACAACTTGATGCCGTTGTATTCAGCTGGATTATGGCTTGCGGTGAACATTGCCCCCGGAAGATTCAACTTTCCTGCAGCAAAATAGAGCATATCCGTGGAAGCTAAGCCGATACGAATAACATCAAATCCCATTGAGGTGACGCCATCAGCAAAGGCAGTCGCAAGGAGTGGAGAACTTGGACGCATATCTTCACCGATAACAACGGTGGAAGGTTCACGCTCTTCTTCTAAAAATTTTGCATAGGAGCAACCAAGTGCGAAGGCGAAATCTGGAGTTACCTGTCCATCTACGAGCCCACGAATGTCATATGCCTTGATGATCGCATCGAGTTGCTCTGCTGAAAACATGTCCTAAATGTAGCGGGGCGATAGAGCGTGAGGGAAACTAATGCAGAATTAGTGGGAAGGTAGCGCTCGTAGGTGGCCGCGGCGACCAATCTCCTGTGCGGTGGGCGCAGCATGAACTTCAGGCTCAGCAGCGCGATGGGCACCAACTTCACGAACAGCATCAGCGATTGCCATGATGTCATCGAGGTTTGGACCAGCTCCACCTATCTGATCAAGTTCGGTCTGCGCCTTTAGCACCGTCCACCCATTAGGTAACGTTAATTTTTCAGAGTGTTCAGTGCAGAGATCATAGGAATGTGGTTCTGCAAAAGTTGCAAGCGGTCCAAGAATCGCAGTCGAATCAGAGTAGATATAGGTGAGAGTCTTTGCAGCAGGCATGCGACAGCTTGCACGTGAACAACCACGGCCACCGTGTCGAACCGGTCGGGCTGAATTGCTGCTTCTCATGGTTTGAAATCTAGTGGGTCAAGGTGTGAACATCGTTGAATGGCAGGGCCGTGTTCTCAATCGTGGCGCCATTTGCAATCGGAAGGTATGAAAGCCCACCACTCTTCAGTAATGCACCTGCATAAATGCCAGAACCAGAGGCTCGAACGTTAATGTTTTGAACTCCAGATTTAGGAGCCCAGAAAGCTATATCTGCGCCACTGACAGTCTCAGCAAATCTCTTGCCAGTTACATATCTTCCTGTAATCCTGACAGAAATCGCATTCCCAATAAATGTGAGAAATGGCGTATTGCCACCAAAATTCATGGTCACATTATCAAGAGCAGAAGATGGAGCTGCCCAGCCAAAATCTCCCGAGCCGCTTGTCGTGAGCGCCCCAGCCAGGATCGGACGGTCTGACTCGATGGAGATTCCAAATGCTGAATTTGTCGTCAAGTTTGAAAGTGGAAAGGTCATCGCCAGTCCAGGTTTGATGAGTAATTCATCAAAGCCAACCGGAATAAAGGATCCATCATTCGAAACAATGTGAACTTTTACTGTCGCATCAAGTGTCCCAGGATTGAGCAGTCTTAATGAATGCGTGACATTGCTTTTATCGCTCGTATGCGGATAGAGCCCACTGATAAAGAGTCGAGTATTTGGCACATCGATTGGCTTCACATAATCCATTCCTAGATTACGCAGACCTTTTGAGCGAACATCAAGAAGGAAGACTGAGACTCTTCCGGTGCGAGTAACTACATGAAGCGCGATCGAGTCATCACCTGGTGCGAGTGCGTCAAGAGAGATATTTGCCGATGAATTCGCCTTAACGGTCACCGAGCGCAATGGGAGCGCACTCTTTGATGTGTAAGCAAAAATATCTACGATCGAACCACTTAATCCTGAGTTCACTAGGTTAAGTACGCCTTTACTTGTTACGCCTCCTGAGCCACCAATAAACCACTGATCTGGCTTTCCTGCAGAACATGGGACAAGTGCGATTCCTGAAGAAGCAAGCTGTGAGTAGGTAAGAGAGTTTCCTGGATTACTATCAACAAGGAGAGCTGATGACCCTAGCGAGATTGCCGAGAGCCTCGTTCTAGAGAAATTAATACTCTTGCCATCGATCGAACGTATCCGCAGCTGTGAGCTTGGCAAGAAAGCAGTAGTAGCACCGGCAGCGCTCACCGACGGGCAGGATTGAGCGGGATAGCTGCTTAAGACGACCGTTGCATTCTCTGTGGCTGGAAGTACATACGAGAGTCCAAACCCAGCAAGAAGCAGGCCCGCGACTGCAAAAATTCTTATATCGAGTGGGCTCTTGATTTTCATCGCAGATCTTCCAATGAGAGATCTCGACGTCTACGTCCTGCAGGTAAGGCCATGACAACAACAAGGATTAGGGTAATAAGTTGAATCGAGATCAGCGCTCTGCGCAGAGTTCCATCGTAAGAGAGTGCGATCTCCCCTTCTTG
>Ga0194047_10002438_pt1 | contig 10660 bp, 1 predicted proteins | sample JunL225m_MetaG_2_FD_160070 | JGI IMG/M metagenome (GOLD analysis project Ga0194047, IMG submission 160070) | Anoxic zone freshwater microbial communities from boreal shield lake in IISD Experimental Lakes Area, Ontario, Canada - Jun2016-L221-5m | ecosystem: Environmental > Aquatic > Freshwater >...
CTGATATTCCCGTATTGGCCATGGAGATCCATCCGGGCGACAAGCCAGCCGCATCCTGCCATGTCGCGACTGAACCGGAAGAGAGGGTAAATTCCAGTTGGGCACTTTGAACGGGGCTTGCTGAGGTTTCCCAGAGTTCGATAGTTCGTGTGCCATCTGCGGATAACTGTATATTTCTGAATTCGACCAGTTGGGCGCCCTCGACAGTTGGAGCTGTCGTCATGATGCTTGTAACTCCTGTTATGGGAGTCCCGGTTTTCCAGAAGGTCGCAGAGCCAGTCAAGTCCTGGTGTAAAGGCAGCGCCTCGGTCGTAAAGTCGTAGGTGTTAGTGCCAGTGGAGGGATTGCCGGAAAAATCCGTAACATTGCCGTTACCGAAAGTGACAAAATAGTGAGTCCCGTTCGAAAGGTCTGCCGTCGGATTGATGGTAAGGGTATTGCCTGCAATGGTAATGTTGGAGCTTGTCGCCAACTCATAGTGGGCAAAAAGCACTCCGTCTGAGGAACCGCTGTGGATTTCAATTGCACCGGTACCTTTCTGGATTGCTTCACTGAAAGACAATACAATGTTACTGCCAATAGCAACGTCGGTTGCTGCTTCAGCGGGGCTGAAAGAGGTTACTGCAGGAGCAATGGCATCTGCCACAAGCTGCACAGAGGTGCTGCCAGTCGTGCTCAATGCTCCGTCGGTGCCCTGGGTGCCGGTGTTGCCGTCGGAGAAGACCCAGTCAATCTGTACAGACGTCGCCAGAGCGTGGGATGTGTTGCTGTAGGCTATCTGCTGCAAAACGGCATTTACCAGATTTTGCGTGGCACTTGCATTGAACGCGAGAGCAAGCGTTCCGCCTGAATTCGTGGTGACGGTACCAACGGTGGTGCCACCGACCACCAAATCACTGCCCTGCGTGAGCGCGCCAAGGGTGCCTGCGCCGGAGAAGTGGTCTTCGGCATTGGCTGCGCCGTGGCGAAGCAGGGTGAGTGTGGCGCCACTGTAGTTGCCAAGAGCTGCAAGTTGGGTATCCTCAACCTTCACGTTGCTGTCGAGCACAACTGGTGCGCTGTTTTCGACATAGACCGGAGTACCGTTGAGCGTATTGGCTATGCCGAATGTTGTGTCAAGCGAACCATCCGCATTGATGCGTGCAGTGATAAAGTCTCCATTACCATCAACAACTCTCGACCCTGTCACAAGAATTTTGCCATTAGCCTGTAATGCGGTGCCATAGACAGTGTCTGATGCTCCGCCGAAGTCCATGGTAAGCTTGCCATCCCCGTCAAAAGTAGTGTCAAGACTGCCATCGCTGTTGTAACGAGCCAGCGCAAAATCAGAAGCGCTGCCTGTCAAGGTACTGACCCCAGCCACAAGGATCTTGCCATCCGACTGCACAATGACACTCCGGGCGCCATCATCGCCACCAAAATCCGTGGTGAGCATTCCGTCTCCATCAAAGGTCGTATCAAGACTACCATCTGCATTGTATCGGGCAAGAGCAAAGTCAGGGATTGACACCCCATTGACAACCAAACTGCTGTGCCCCGCCACAAGGATTTTGCCATCGCTTTGAACAACAACACTTGTTGCAAATTCAGCGCCACCCAAGCCAAAATCTGTCGTGAGCTTTCCATCGCCATCAAAGGCAGTATCAAGACTACCGTCTGCATTGTAGCGGACAAGCGCAAAATGTTTGTTAGCCACACCATTAACAAGCGTGCTGCTTCCTGCAATAATGACGCTTCCCACCACAATAATTTTACCATCACTCTGCACAGAAACACCTGTTGCGGCATCACTGCTGCCAAAATCTGTAACAAGCTTTCCATCCCCACTGAAGGTGGTGTCGAGACTACCGTCAGCATTATAGCGGGCAAGAGCAAAATCGCTGTTGGATGGGGTTACTCCAGGCATCGTACCACTGGTTCCAACCACAAGAATCTTGCCATCCGCCAGCACTTTGATGCCACTCACCGTGTCATTGGTGCTGGCAAAATCTGTCGTCACCTTGCCATTACCAGAAAAGGTGGTATCGAGAGTGCCATCACTGTTGTAGCGGGCAAGAGCAAAATCATTGGTGTTGGTTTCCCCCCTGCTATATCCTGTCCCTGCGACAAGAATTTTGCTATCAGCCTGCACCGTGACCCCCGTGGCAAAATCGTTGTTGCCACCAAAATAGGTGGTCAGTTTGCCATCGGTGCCGAACGTGGAGTCGAGACTGCCGTCACTGTTGTAACGAACGAGCCCAAAATCTCCGATGGTATACGACATATTGCCCGTTGAGGCATTGAGATACCCGGAAATGCCATTGCCAAGCCCGGCCACAAGAATCTTTCCGTCAGTCTGCACTGCGACGCTCCGGCCAATATCCTCTTTGCCAAAATCCGTGATGACGGTACCGTCGCCAACCGCAAACGTTGGTGCTGTGTTAACACCGGGAACCGGAGTGTCGTTCAGCGCTGTAACGTGAACCGTAGTACTGCCGACAGCACTCAAGGTTCCGCCCGTCCCCTGGCTGCCAGTGTTGCCGTCGGAGAATGTCCAGTCGATCTGCACTGCATCGGCTGCGACATGGCTTGTATTGCTGTAGGCGATCTGCTGCAATACCGCATTCACCAGATCTGGTGTAGCATTGGCATTAAAGGTCACTGCAAGTGTACCACCGGAATTAGTGGTAACGGTACCAATAGCCACACCTCCATCCATAAGATCACTGCCCTGTATGAGTGCACCAAGAGTACCACTGGTCATGGCAGAAAAGTGGTCGTCAGCATTGGTGCCGCCGTGACGAGCCAAGGAAAGCGTAGCGCCATTGTAGTTGCCAAAAGCAGCAAGTTCTGTATCGGAAACCTGGACATCACTGTCGAGCACAACCGGTGTGCCGTTTTCAGTATAGATCGGGTGGCCATTAAGCGTATTAACCACACCAAAAGTAGTATCAGGAGTGCCATCAGCATTCAAACGTGCCAGCACAAAGTCTCCATTACCATCAAGCGAATTCGACCCGGCCATAAGGATCTTTCCGTCTGCTTGCAGCTTGACGCTCATAACGGCATTCATAGCTCCGCCAAAATTCATGGTGAGCTTGCCATCACCATCAAAAGTGGTATCGAGAGTCCCGTCCGTGTTGTAGCGGGCAAGCGCGAAGTCAGAAATACTGCTGGCAGGAGTGCTGCTGTTGCCAGCGACAAGGATTTTGCCATCTGACTGCACCAGCACACTTCGTGCTTGGTCATTGCGACCAAAGTCTGTTGTAATTTTCCCGTTACTACCAAAGGTGGTGTCGAGATCGCTGCCATCAATATTGGAACGAAGAATCGCGAAGTTAGTATTGCCGGAAATAGTGCTATAACCCACCAGAATGATTTTGCCATCGCTCTGCAAAGCCACACTCAAAGCAACATCATTACCACCGAAATCGATAGTTCCCTTTGATTCAAGGCTTCCGTCCACATTGTAGCGCGCAAACGCAAAATCGGTGTTGGAAACGCCATTGACAACCACAATGCTACTCCCCACAACAACAATTTTGCCATTACTCTGCACGGAGATACTATATCCGGAATCAGTACCGCCAAAATCGGTGGTAATTTTCCCATTGCCTCCAAAGGTGGTATCGAGACTACCGTCAGCGTTGTATCGAGCAAGAGCAACATCGCTATTGTAGGGCGAAACACCATTAACCGTACTACTGGTTCCTGCCACAAGAATCCTGCCGTCTGCCTCCACTGCAATGCCGCCATGGCCAAGGGCATTATTACTGCCAAAATTTGTCAGAACTTTGCCATTGCCAGCAAACGTGGCATCAAGGCTGCCATCACTGTTGTAACGAGCAAGGGAGAAGTCGTTCGTGTTGCTCCCGCCTCTGTCGTACCCGGATCCTGCGACAAGAATCTTGCCATCGCCCAGTACCGAAACACCCGTCGCAACACTGCTGTCTCCACCAAAGTATGTGGTCACCTTGCCATCAATCCCAAACGTGGTATCAAGACTGCCGTCTGCATTGTAACGGGCGAGGGCATGATCGCCAATGGTGTAAGTGATATTGGTGGTACCTGAAGTCAGGTACCCGGAAATCGCATTGCCCAGTCCTGCCACAAGAATCTTTCCATCGGCTTGCACCGCCATACTTCGGCCAACATCCTCTTTGCCAAAGTCGGTGGTAACCTTACCTGTTGCATATCCGGCAAAGGTCGGCGCGGTATTGGTAACTGGCGCTGGAGGTGCAATGTACGGCGCTATCTGAACGGTCGTACTGGTTGTTGCACTCATCGTTCCGCCAGAACCCTGGCTGCCGGTGTTGCCGTCGGAGAAAGACCAGTCAATCTGCAGCAATGATGTGGGAGTTCCTGAACCGTTGCTGTAGGCGATCTGCTGCACGACTGCATTGACCAACGTCGGAGTGGCATTGGTGTTGAAGGTTAACACCAGCATGCCGCCAGAATTGGTGGTGACACTGCCAACGGTTATACCTCTTTCCACAAGATCAGCGCCTTGCGTCAGCGCCCCGAGGGATTGGCCTTCCATCGCTGAAAAATGGTCGTCAGTATTCGTCTCGCCATGACGCATCAGCGTCAGTGTCGCGCCAGCATAGTTGCCGATAGTGGCAAGTTCAGCGTCACTGATCTGGAGGGAGTTGTCGAGCAGAACCGGTGTGCCGTTTGCGGTGTATAGCGTATGGCGCACACCGGAAGCGCCGAAGGTGGTGTCGAGGGTGCCGTCCGGGTTGAGACGTGCAAGAGCGAAGTCGCCATTTCCGTCAATCGTACTTATCCCACCGACAAGAATTTTCCCGTCACCCAGCACACTGACGTTGCAATTTATCTCTGCTGCCCCACCAAAATCAATGGTGAACCTTCCATCTCCATGAAAAGTGGTATCGAGGCTACCATCCACATTGTAACGTGCAAGGGCAAAGTCACGATTACCACCAGTATTGATACTGTTCCCTCCGACAAGAATTTTGCCATCATCCTGCAAAATAACCCGGAAGGCAGCATCTGTAGAACCACCAAAGTCTGTGGTGAGCTTGCCATCGCCACTAAAGGTGGTATCAAGCGAGCCATCAGCGTTGTAGCGGGCAATCGCAAAGTCGTCGTTGATGGTGGTGAGGGTGTTATTGCCCGTGAAAAACAGGCTACTGGAACCGACCACAAGGATCTTGCCATCACGCTGTACGATAACACTATTGACGCTCTCATTACCGCCAAAATCAGTAGTAAGCTTACCATCTCCATCAAAGGTGGTGTCGAGGCTGCCATCGGCGTTGTAGCGGGCAAGCGCAAAATTGTTATTGTTGGTTGTGAGTGGTGTTCCCGTCGCGCTATAACCATAAGTAAACGACGAACTGGCAGACCCGGCAAGCAGAATCTCGCCATCAGCCTGCACTGTAACACTCGTCCCGGACTCATTTGCGCCAAAATCCGTCGTAAGCTTTCCATCTCCATCAAATGAGGTATCCAAACTTCCGTCAGCGTTATAACGGGCGAGCGCAAAATTGTTGCTGGATGTTCCGCCAGCGCTAGTTCCAGCCACCAGAATCTTGCCATCAGACTGCATTTTGATGCTCTTGCCAGTATCGGAGCTACTGGCAAAATCTGTCAAGACCTTCCCGTTGCCTGAAAAAGTGGTGTCGAGGCTGCCATCACTGTTATAGCGAACAAGCGCAAAATCGTTTGTACCGTTAAGTCGGTTAAATCCTGAACCAGCCACCAGAATCCTGCCATCAGGCTGAGCCAAAACGCCTCCTGGAGACTGGTTGTTGCCCCCAAAGTAGGTGGTCAAGGTGCCATCACCATGAAAGGTGGTGTCGAGAGTACCATCAGCATGGTATCGTGCAAGCGCAAAATCTCCAATGAGATACGATATATTTGCCGCGTTGTAGGTTACGTTATTGATCACAACCGTTGGCCGTGAGAGAAACCCCCCGATAGCATTTCCAATCCCTGCAACAACTATTTTGCCATCAGACTGAACGGTAATACCCCCGACGCTGCTGTCATCACTGCCGAAATCTGTTGTGACTCTGCCTGCATGGCTGTCGGAAAAAACAGGCGCAGTATTGGCCGACAAACCAAACGTAGTGTCAAGAGAGCCATCACTGTTGTAGCGGACAAGAGCTAAGTCGCCATTGCTTTGACCCGACACGAGAATCTTCCCGTCAGTTTGCAGTGACACATCCGTGCCAGTAAAGGTCTGACCGTCAAGAAACGTAGCGCCACCAATATTCGAGGTCACCAGGCCATCACCGGAAAAGGTTGTATCTGGAATGCCATCAGCATTATAGCGTAAGAGCAAGACATTGCTGTCGCTATGCCCCGACACCAGTATTTTGCCGTCGGGATCCACGGTCACAGCAGAACCCTGCTCGTTACCTCCCAAATCCTCCATAATCTTGCCTTCAACGGAGAACGATGTGTCAAGAGTGCCGTCAGAATTGTAACGCGCTATGGCAATATTATTATTTGTGCCATTCAAGCTGGACCCAACAACGACAAACTTGCCGTCCGACTGTAACACCAGATCAGAAGCCTGATCATTACCCCCAAAATCCGTGATGACAATGTTACCACCGTTGAAACTTGTGTCGAAAGTGCCATCGTCATTGTATCGCGCAAAGGCAAAGTTCTGGTTCCCGTTATTCCAACTGGAGCCTGCTACAAGAATTTTCCCTTCCGTCAACAGAGCCATACCCTTGCCAACACCTGATCCCCCTTCAATCGTAGTTATAACCTCTCCAGTGCCATTGAAGCTTGTGTCAAGAGTCCCATTCATATTGTAGCGCACGAGGGCCATATTCGATGATGCAGCATTATCCACAGTACCCACCATCAGAATTTTACCATCAGGCTGTTCCGTAACACTCTCTCCAGACCAATCACCACCAAAACTTGAAATCACCTTGCCATCACCATCAAAGCTTGTATCGAGAGAGCCATCAAGGTTATAACGAGCCATAGTAAACTTGAAATTGCTGTTACTACTCCCGATATGCCAGCTTTGCCCCCCAACGAGAATTTTGCCATCACTCTGAACAGCCACACTCAACCCGGCATCTGAATAACCGAAATCTGTTGTTATCTTGCCTTTCCCACCACCAAAAGTGGTATCAAGCTTGCCGTCAACACTAAAACGGGCAAGAGCAAAATCAAACTGCCCTCCGTTCAGGCTGGTTCCCGCTACAAGAATCTTGCCGTCAGACTGCGTGGCCACACTGAAACCAAAATCCTGACCTCCACCAAAATCTGCGGTAACCTTGCCAAATCCAATCGGCGCTGGAGATGGTGGTGCTGGTGTAATACTTGCCGAAGTGGCTCTTGTTCCATCCGCAAACTGGAATGTCTCTACTCCATTAACAACATCAACACCATCACGACCAGCCACCCTGTCCAAAACGCTATAGGTTGAGGTCGCGAAGTTGTAGCTGATAATGTAATCGGTAAAGTTTCCGCTGAACACCGCCGTGTCATTGCCAGAACCTCCGTAAAGAGTATCGTTGCCTGCGCCGCCAGTCAGCAGATCTTCACCATCACCGCCATCAAGAGAATCATTGCCCGCGCCGCCATAGAGCGAATCATTTCCACTACCGCCATGACAAGTGTCGTTACCATCACCGCCCTCCAGCCAGTCGTTGCCCGTTCCTCCTCCCACCCAGTCGTCACCATTGCCTCCATAAAGGAAGTTATTCCCGATGGCTGCGCCAAGAGTATCATTACCTTCTCCTCCAAGCATGGTATCATGTCCACTTCCGTCAGGCCAAGCTCCAGTGTAAAGGGTGTCATTCCCAGCGCCGCCATCCATATAATCGTTGCCTTCATCCCCATACAACATATCATCGCCCAACCCGCCGAGCAAGGTATCGTTACCCGGACCACCCCACGCCGTATCGTTTCCAGTACCGGCATTTATCCAGTCATGACCCGAATTGCCATTGATATTATCATGCGTCACCGTTGCCCCGTTGGCTATACCAAGGGCATCGGCATCAATAATGTCATCTTTGGGAGTCCCCTGAATATTGTTCATTGTGCTGCCTGATGCGAAGATAACTTCGGCATATTGTACTGTATCTTCCTCAAACGATACGGCCCCAGACACAAGCCGAAGTGTTTCTACCTCATAGACAGAAAATGATTTTTCCCCCAATGTCATGGTTAATGTGTTCCCGGACTGATTGCCTGTAACCTGCCCCAGATCCATCACAGCTCCACCACCATCAGGAGTTCCTTTAAAGTGGTAGGCACTCCCTTCACGAACAACCTCCAGCTTGCTGTAACCTGCCCCCATATCCAGCACAAGAGTATCCCGGCCACTATCAGTCCAAACCCGAATCAGATTTCCAATATTCGTGGCATCAAGAATAATCTGGTCATTCCATGGGGTACCATTAATCAGGCCATACCATGGGGTACCATTAACTTGAAGCTGATGATATTGGCTGCCAAAACCAATCGACTCTGCGTTATTGAAAACTATGGTTTTTGCAACTGTCACACCATCCGCATCCAACATCTGAACCTGATATGAATTCACTGCCAGTTTCGTCATCCGATAGGCATCAAGCGCAGGTAACCCGAGCTGGCCATTCCATCCCGTTCCAACATGAAACACCCCCTGGGTATCAAGCTCACTAGACGAATTCATGCTCTCCATCGGGAGTAGTGCCCTGTCAAAGCCGTCTCCGGCATCTACCGTATCATTGCCTCCTTGCCACTCAATAACATCATCTCCAGCTCCGGCATTGATGCTGTCATTCCCGGCTGTGCCGGTTACCCAATCAGCTCCGTCCGTCCCTGAACCACCGGCAACAACCGTCATCAATGAAAGATTGTAGCCGCCACTATCGTTCATACCAAACACATCCCATGCCCTTTCAAGAGCACCCTGCCCAACAACAACACCTGCCGGAATCTCTGCAAGCAACCGGGCATACCACAATGGATTCAGGGAATATGCTACTCCATTAGCGTCTGTGCCCGACATGGGAACAAGCAGATGCGACCCGTCAAGCGAAAGTGAACCAACATCCAGAGTAAGCGATCTCGGGCTCCAGCCATAAATTAACTCCTTGATTGTAATCTGCCCTGTTGGGCCAAGCACTGGTGACTGAGCGCCCACATCAAAACTCAGCACACTGTCCGTCAGGGTCGCCGGGTACGACAACGTCACCGTCTGGTCAGCAAATACCACCTGCTCTACACTCGTCAGCTCAAACAGGTATTGTAAACCACCGCTATCTGCACCTGATATTGTTATCATTCCACTGGCGTCCGCTGGCGCTATGGTAAAATTGACTCGAGGAAAGTTGCCAAGATAGGCGCCACTACTGCCGCTTAACGTCACCGTATCAGCGCCGGCAAGTCCATCAAACCGATAAATGCTGCCACTGATCGGAGTGCTGCCGCTTCCGATTATACTGGCAATAGTGAAGGAATCGCTTCCTGTTGTGCCTGTTTGTGTATAGGTGGCCATAATTTCGATAGCATAAAGGTTATTGAAATAATTGCTACTTTCACTGGTTTGTAAGCAACCGCCCGACTATTGAACTGGCACGAGCCAGAAAGCAAAGATGATTGAGAAAAGAAAAAAAATGAGCGCGACAGCATATCAGCGGTATCAACAAAGCATCAATCGCATGGAATACGGCTACATCAGGGATAGTATCATGTCGCCCTTCAATTATCGGATAAAGGCGTAACAGCTTGATCAGCCTGTCAGAGCCACATGAAAGCCCTCTTCTTCTACAAATCGTTTTTTTTCCCTGTCTACCGTTTTCATGCTGACACTTAGAACTCTCGCAATGGTTTCAGTTAGTGAGCGTTCAGTCTTGTATTCGCCAACATCACAAAGCAGTAAAATCAAGGCGTACAGCATGTTTTGAGCTACGTGCTTACCCTTGATGCCGCGTGTATACGGTTACTTCGTTCTGCTTGTGTCAGGGTCACCTTGTACTTCATAAAGTATCACTTTTGGTTGATTATGAAGACCAGGTTAACGCTTTTTATGCCCCTGTTAAATCATGACACGACAACAGTGGCATTTCAGAGCATAAAGAAAAGTGGCTAAAACAATAAAAGAATAATCCGCAGTATTCCCTCCTTTTTCACTCCAAAATAATATGCTCGAAAACTACGATGTTTTTGGATAAAAAAAAATAATGACCATCTCTTTACCATTCGTTTTCGGCAAAAAATCACCGGATCCTGACTGATCACCAGGAAGAGTTACCTGAAAACTGGACAAGTAGGCAACAGTGAATTTCAGGAACAATTCAGGGAGTGGTGTCACATAAATTGAACAATGAAACGGTAACAGCTTCGCCCGTAGCGGCCATCCGGAGTCACCCGACCCAGCTCCCATCAACATCCCCCTTGGACAATGCCAATCAAGTCCAGCTCCTGATCCACATCCAGCGTCAACGGTACTGGATTATCCGGCCAGATGACATGGGTGCGTGACATGCTCTCGCTGCCAACACTCTCAGGTACAAACAGCCACTCATTTGCTGGAGCGGTGTCGAGCTTGACTGCCATCTTGAGGATATTGAGAGCATCCGCCGCCCTGATGACTCCATCCTTGTTGATATCCGCCGCCACTGGTGTCCAACTGTTGAAAAAAATTATCCCTGTAACGCACAATAATAAAATGGAATACGGAGTTTTTCTGCCG
>Ga0194047_10002442_pt1 | contig 10644 bp, 11 predicted proteins | sample JunL225m_MetaG_2_FD_160070 | JGI IMG/M metagenome (GOLD analysis project Ga0194047, IMG submission 160070) | Anoxic zone freshwater microbial communities from boreal shield lake in IISD Experimental Lakes Area, Ontario, Canada - Jun2016-L221-5m | ecosystem: Environmental > Aquatic > Freshwater...
GTCATCAATAATCCATGGATAGTAAGCAGGTTGTCCTGTTGCAATTGTCAGCTTTCCTGATGCAACTGTTGCAAGATCTGCCTTGGCACATGAGGCGGCATTTGAACTTGAAGCTGAATCACTCTTTGCACATCCTGACAAAGTTAATGCAGCCGCAACTGCAAGAACTGTGAGAATTCCAAAACTTTTTTTCACGGTAGCTCCTAAAAGGTCAGTGGATACGTGCCCAAGGCTAGGGCATTACAAAGCCCCCATCAACAGGCACGGTCACCCCAGATACATAGGAAGATGCATCACTTGCTAACCAAATCAGCGTAGATGCGAGCTCTTCTGTTCTGCCAACTCTTTGCGCTGCCGTTAACTGGCGGACCAATTCAATTGATTCTTTAGGCATTTGATCCGTCATCTCAGATGGAAAAAATCCTGGTGCTAATGCATTAACACGAATGCCTTTGCGCGCCGTCCATTGCGCAGCTAAGTCACGTGTAAGGCCGATAAGACCAGCTTTGCTCGATGCGTAGGCAGCTTGGGGAAGTCCACCGGGACGCATTCCTAAAATGCTTGCAATATTTACAATGACTCCACCATTTTTTGCTTGACGCGCAAATGCTTGAGCCATCCAATATGCACCCATCAAATTAACATCGATGACATTCCTAAATTGTTCTGGAGTTTCTGAAGTCGCAGGTACTGCGGTTCCGACTCCGGCGTTATTCACTAAAATATCAACTTTGCCAAATCGTTCAATTGCCAAAGCAATAAGTGCTGTGCAGTCATCGGGATTTGTTACGTCGGTTTGTAAAAAAGCACAGCTCTTTCCTTCAGCTTCTACGAGCGCCATAGTGTCGGGTAAGCGATCAACTCGCCGTGCTCCTAGTACAAGGTCGGCTCCTGCTTGGGCTAACGCCTGTGAAAATGCAACACCGAGCCCTGATGATGCACCTGTGACAACTGCCACTTTGCCATCGAGTCGAAATGTGTCCAAAATATTCATGCGGCTCTCCCTTTTTTAGCGCGATATGCGTACGGTACTACCATGGAGTTCAGTAATAGTTTAAGAGCCGAGAAATATTTGAGTGAGCTTCGTAATTTTATGGAGCAGAAAATTCTGCCCGCTGAATCTATTTATCATCAACAGCGAAAAGCTTTAATAGAAGCTGGGGAGCCACACACACTTCCCGCTATCGTTGAAAGCCTTAAGGAAAGTGCGCGATCAAAGGGCTTGTGGAATTTATTTCTGCCGGATTCACACGATCCAGCCCATGGCTTAAGCGTTACTGACTATGCAGTTCTAGCTGAGTTAACTGGTTGGTCTCCAGATATTGCTCCAGAGGTTCTTAACTGTTCAGCACCTGATACTGGCAATATGGAAGTCCTCCATCTATTTGGCACTGATGAGCAGAAGAAACAATGGTTAGAGCCATTATTGGCCGGTGAGATTCGATCTGGTTTTGCAATGACCGAACCTGACGTTGCATCAAGTGATGCACGAAATATTGCAACATCGATAGTCAAAGAAGGTAATAACTACGTTATTAACGGTCGCAAGTGGTGGACTACTGGTGCGATGGATCCAAGGTGTCAGATATTAATTGTTATGGGTGTTACGGACCCAAATGCAGAAAGCAACCATCGACAGTCCATGGTCTTAGTTCCAATGAATACTCCTGGAGTAACAATCGTTAGAAATCTTTCAGTCTTTGGTTACATCGACCAGCACGGTCATGCAGAGATTCTCTTTGAAAATGTGAAGGTTCCCATCACAAACTTGATCGGTACTCAAGGATCCGGATTCGAAATTGCTCAAGCACGCCTTGGACCTGGGCGCATTCATCATTGCATGCGTGCTATCGGAATGGCTGAGCGATCTCTATCTCTCATGATCGAACGCGCAGGTGAACGCACAACTTTTGGAACACTTCTGTCACAACAAGGTGTCATCCAAGACTGGATTGCTAATGCCCGAATTAATATCGAACAAGCACGGCTTTTGGTATTAAAAACAGCGTGGCTCATCGATACGGCAGGGGCAAAAGCCGCGCGCAAAGAGATTGCTGCAATAAAAGTTGTCGTTCCTCGAATGGCGCAAGAAATCATCGACCACGCTATTCAAGTTCATGGTGGTGCTGGAGTTAGTCAGGACACTCCCCTTGCAGCTATGTTCGCCGGTATACGTACGCTACGAATTGTTGATGGCCCCGATGAAGTACATCTGCGCGATATTGCCCGTATTGAGCTTAAGAATCGGCACATTACCAAATAATGACGCTTGAGCTGGGTGATGTACGCACCGAAGATGCATTCGATATTGATGCAGTGCATGGATGGTTACTAAAAAACTCTGACATCCCAGCGGATAAACCCACAGTGCAGCAATTTTCTGCCGGTGCATCAAATCTCACGTATCTACTTACTTTTCAAGAACGTGAGTTGATTTTAAGACGGCCTCCTGTGGGTACAAAGGCGGCATCTGCCCACGATATGAAGCGTGAATTCTTTATCCAAAAAACTTTAAAACCAGATTTTCCAATCGCGCCAGAAGTCATCGCTCTCTGCCAAGACCAATCGGTTATAGGTTCAGATTTTTATGTAATGGAAAAAATAAATGGTGTTATCTTTCGACGAAATTTACCTGATGGCGTTAATGTAGAAATAGATGATATGGAATTGATTGGAAATTCAGTCATCGATGGTTTGGTTTCACTTCATCACGTTGATCCCACATCACTTGCACAATTGAGCAAGGGGCCTGGATATGTTGGACGCCAAGTTGAAGGTTGGTCACGACGTTATCGAAATGCGCTTACTCCCGATGTTCCAGATGCAGAAGTACTCATGCAATGGTTAGACCAAAACCAACCTCAGGATATTGCTTCATGTGTCATTCACGGTGATTGGCGACTAGACAATATTGTCTTTGACTTAGATTCAACGCCGAAGTTAGTAGGAGCACTCGATTGGGAGCTAGCCACTATTGGTGATCCACTGATGGATCTTGGTTCATCGATGGCATATTGGATTGATAAAGATGACAGTGGCGCTTTTGCAGATCTGCGACGCCAACCAAGTCATCTGCCTGGAATGCCAACTCGTAAAGAGTTCGTTGAGAGATATTTACAGAAATCAGAGTGGGCATGCGATGACTTTACTTTCTATGAAGTCTTTGGCCTCTTTCGATTAACCGTAATTTTGCAACAGATCTGGGCTAGATATGTAGCTGGTCAAACCACTAATCCAGCCTTTGCCGGATTTGGGGATGCAGTAAATCTACTTATTAACCGAGCGATGAGGATTATTTAATGCGCGCAGGAAGAATCACTATAAGCACACGGCAATTCGATGTGGTGGATCATCCAGTTCCGGAAGCTGGATACGGACACGTACGAGTGGCAGTAAAGGCTGCTGGGGTTTGTTTATCTGATGTCCACTTACTCGATTCGACTCTTTCACCTGGTTACTTAGAAGGTGACGTTGTGACCATGGGACATGAAGTTGCTGGCGTTATCGATCACATCGGTGAAGGAGTTGAGCACTGGAAAGTCGGTGATCGCGTAATTGTTTGTGCCGGAATAAGAGATGAAAAAGGAAGAGTACGAACTCAAGGTTTTGATTTCGATGGCGGTTTTGCAGATTTCATGATTGCGAATGCGGATACTTTAGTTGCAATTCACGAACAACTAAGTTTTGAAGAAGCCTGCATAATCCCTGATGCTGTTTCAACGCCATGGGCAGCAATTACTCACACTGCACAAATATGCGCTGGGCTTTCGAGTGCGGTATTTGGAATCGGTGGTCTAGGTATTCACGCCGTTCAACTTCTAAAGATTATTGGTTGCAGTCCGATCATCGCAGTTGATCCATTGCCACTTGCACGAGAGCGCGCGTTACATGTTGGTGCAGATGTTGCGCTTGATCCAGCCGATCCAGAGTTTGCGAAGAAAGTTCGTGCGCTGACTAACGGCCGCGGAATTGATGCTGCCTTTGATTTCGCAGGAGTAAACGCAGTTCGCGTTCAAGCTCTCCCTTTGCTTGCAGAAGGCGGCAAATTAGTAATCATTGGAATTGCGAGTGAGCCAATTACTATTCCCAGCGACATGGCCTTTGTATATAAGCGAAACCAAATTCTTGGGCACTACGGTTCAGAAGTCCATCACACGCAAGAACTAGTTGAATTAGTAAGAGCTGGAAAACTCGATCTTTCTGGTTCGATTACCTCTATCCTGACGCTAGAAGATGCCGCCCAGGCATTGAAACAACTGGCTCTTAAGACAGATAACCCCATTCGAATAGTTCTCAAGCCTTAAAGTGATGTAATACCTTAGAAACTCATTACGATTTACACATGACGTATCTTCTGGCAGCCTTATTAGTAATCGTTATTGCTCTGCTCGCCTACCTCGTTCGAGCTTCCCGAACTATTGGTACCAAACTTTCAGCCGTCAACTCTTCTCAAGCCAAACGCAGACAAGAGATGAAGATTTTAATGGAGGATCAAGAGCGTAGTTTAAAGCGGCTAAACCAGCTATCAACACTTCCGCTTCTAGTAAAAGAGACTGGCTCGCTAGATTTTATAGTTTCGTTAACAAGCCATGGTCCAAGGTTTTCTACTTTGGCTCATGTACTTAACGGCTTGCGCAACCAAATAGCAAAACCTCAAAGTATTCAACTTAATATTGCTGCACATGAAATCGATTCACTACCTGCAGAAGTTAAAGCACTTACGCACGATGGTTTTATTACAATCAATTCCTGTACCGATATTGGTCCTGCAAAGAAATTAATACCAACCCTTAAAAGTAATCCATCGTTACCAATTATTGTTATAGATGATGATTTAGATTTTGATCCAGAACTTTTTCTTCATTTGATAGTCGCGCATAATCTGTATCCATCGGCGATTATTGCTTCACGTGTTCATCAAGTAGTTAAGAATCTAAACGGTGAGATTGAAAGCTTTAGCAATTGGAATAAGCAGTGCTCTGATTCAGAAGGGCCTCAATCTGACTTAATGCCAACTTCAGGTGCTGGGACTTTATTTCCAGCTGGAGCTTTTCATTCTGAAGTAACTAACGAAGCTCAATACTTAAGTCTTGCTAATAATACTGATGACCTGTGGTGGTACTTTCAAGCGCGCAGAGTTGGAACCTTAGTCCGGCGAATAGAGGGCTTTACTGATTTGAATTTCGTTGGCGAGACCCAAGAGGTGGGGCTCTGGAACAATGGCAATAAAGAGAAGAATGAAATTAACCTTATGGCCTTGCTCAAGGAGTATGGCAACCCAATAAATTTTTAACGAGTTCTATCGATTTAGTGGCTTGGCGCACGGATTTGGTCATGTATTCCAGTCGGTTGGTTAGAGTATAGGTATGGCTTACGCATCTTCCCTCTTCAAAATTTTGCGTCCAAAGCAATGGGTCAAGAACATCCTTCTTTTGGCAGCACCCTTTGCGGCCGGGAAAATCTTCCAAGGCTCGGTTTTACGCGAAGTTACAGAAGCATTCATTTCATTCTCGCTCATCGCAAGTGCTGGATATATTATTAATGATCTCAAAGATGTCGAACGAGATCGCAATAATATCCATAAAGCACATCGCCCACTTGCGTCAGGTGCCCTCTCTGTAAACGCGGCTCTCGTTGAATTGGCGTTCTGTTTCATAGTTGGATTTCTTGTTGCATTCCAACTTTCGGGCTACTACCAATTAGCTCTACTTATTTATTTTGCTATGACGGCGGCATACTCCTTTGGCCTCAAGCACCAACCAGTAGTTGAATTCGTTATCGTTGCTTTCGGGTTTACCTTGCGAGCAATCGCAGGTGCCGCAGCCACACATCTTCCCATTACGCAATGGTTCCTCGTGGTGACTGGATTTGGATCACTTGTAATTGTTATTGCAAAACGCATCGCAGAATCTACGAATACTTCGCATGCCTCGATGCGCCCCGTAATTGAACAATACCCACCAATATTCCTTCGCTTCGTTTTAGCAGTTTCTGCTAGCGTAACTCTTACGGCCTTTAGCTTGTGGGCATTTGGAATTAGCGAGCGCGGTCCCTACGCACAGATGGCTTTAATTCCTGTTTGCCTCGGGCTCTTTAGATATATCTGGATGCTCGAAAAAGGAGAAGGCGAACGTCCCGAGGAGTTACTTCTCAAAGATGTGACTCTTCTTCTTTGTTCATTTGCAACCGTTCTGCTGCTCTTCCTCGCTGTTTATAGGGCCGGCTAGATTCAGAAATGACTCTGCAAGAATTTCAAGGTTGGGGTAGGAACTTTTCAGCTCTTTCATCGATTATTGAACCCTCTCTCGAAGATATATCCCACCAACTCCACTCCGCTGAACGAGGTTTTCTTGCCTCAGGTTTACGGCGCAGTTATGGGGACTCGTCACTTAATTCTGGCGGATTAAATATTGGTTCTTCTCGCCTGAAGCACTGGGAATTCAATGAAGGCCAATCAACAATCACGGTTGGTGCGGGTCTCTCTATTCGCGAACTTGAAGAAATAACTCTTGCACGTGGTCACTTTCCTGAAGTTGTGCCGGGCACCGGTTTCGTCACTATTGGTGGGGCAATCGCCGCAGATATACATGGAAAATCTCATCATAAAACAGGCTCGTTCTCTTCAATCATTAAGAGCATGAGCGTTCTTTATGCAGATGGAAATATTCGCGAGCTAACTGCCGCCGGAGAAACAAGTGAACATTTCTGGGCAACAGTTGGTGGGCTTGGACTCACTGGAATGATTCTTGAAGCAACTCTGATACTGAAGAAAGTTGCCGGAGATCGGGTGGATGTTGTTGAAAAGCGGAGTAAGGATTTAAGCGGTCTGCTAGAAGATCTTAAATCTGCTGACAAGAATTTTGAACACACGGTTGCATGGGTTGATCTTTCTGGATCTTTTAAGGGACGTGGTGTCGTTGGAATGGGAAATTATTCACCGACGAAGAAAACTTCGGAAATCAAAAAGGGCACAGGAATTAACCTTCCCTCTTTCCCAAATCTGAATTTGATTACTCCTCTTACGGTACGCGCGTTTAATGAGATGTGGTTTCGAAAACCTCTCAAGAATCGCGAGGCAAAACTCTCGGGATTTATGCATCCGCTTGACGCAATTGGTTCTTGGAATCGAATATATGGTCCACATGGTTTCTTGCAATATCAATTTGCAATTCCTGACGGTCAAGAAGATTTTCTCTTCTCTGTATTGGCAAGAATGAAGAAGATAGGCGGTGCTTCTTTTCTTGGGGTCTTGAAACGTTTTGGTGGGCAGTCTCAAGGATACATGAGTTTTCCAACGCCAGGATGGACGCTAGCACTCGACTTTCCAACGGCTGTCCCGGAACTAGCGAAGACTTTAAATGAAATTGATCAGGAGTTGTGTGCTCGAGGCGGACGTGTTTATCTCATTAAAGATTCTAGGTTGAAATCCGAGTACGTTGAGGTCATGTATCCCAGAATTAAAGAATGGCGCTTAATCCGAGATCAGATGGATCCCAATCGATTGTGGCAATCCGACCAAGGAAGAAGACTTAAATTATGTTAAACGGTTTCAAAAGTCCCCAAAGAATTGCACTTGTCGGTGGATCAAGTGAGATTGGTGCGGAAATCGTTCGCCACCTCCCCGCGGACAACCTTCAAGAAATTGTCGTCTTGAATCGTGCCACTACTGGATTTGATGCGAGAAATGCCCAAAATAGACGAGATGGTGTCGCCGAGTTATTTGCGAATGGGGATATAGATATTGCAGTGATCGCAATTGGAGTACTTGGAGATTCACTGGCGATGAGCGCTGAAGAGAATCTTTTAGATGTCACCGACGTTAACTACACCGGCACTCTGCACTTGATCCACCTCATTTCTGAAAAAATGAAGGTCCAAGGGCATGGAAAAATACTCGTCATCTCCTCCTTTGCTCAAGTTCGCCCACGCATAGATAACTTCACTTATGGATCATCCAAAGCCGGCCTTGATTTCTATGCACGGGGTTTGGCCGCATCGCTCAAAGGCACGGGAGTTTCAATCTCTGTTCTGCGTCCTGGGTTTGTTCATACACGTATGACTAAGGGTATGAAAGTTGCACCGTTTTCGATAACTGCTGAAGTCGCAGGAGAAGCAGGAGCTAACCTCTTAAAGGGAGGAAGCAGAATCGCATTTGTCCCAGGTATTTTGAAATATGTCGCCTGGGTATTCCGATTGATCCCAGCTTTTATTTTTAACAAACTAGGATAAGTGCATATGAAACAGCGAATTCTCGTGCTGGCTAAGAAAAAGAAATTCTCCATACCTGCTTCAATATTGCTCATCTTCTTCTGTTGGTTTGGTTGGTCTGTTGGTTCAGTATTAACAGCGCCAGGAACCGATACCATTTCAGCGAGACTCGCTGAGTGGGGGCGCGATCATTATTTAGGAAGAGTTATTACTTTTGCGGAAATTGTTCAATACAAACTGCACCCACCGAAGCAGGGCGGAGTTCCAGACCCTAACCAATTAAATAACCTCAAGGACAACGCTGGGCTCAATGGACAAGCAATCGCACCCATTGTTCTTCCCGCACTTCAAGGTGAAGGCGAATTTAAAACTGTCGTATCGCAAGGCATAAAACCGATTATTCAGGTTGCATACCTACGCCCGGATAAAGTTCATACGTCATTCTTATCTGGTGTGGCGCTAATGAGCGGGAATGATTTGAAATTCGTGTTGCATCCAGGTTTTGCAGAGCCAGGAAAGTTAGAGAATTATGTGACACAAGACTTAATCACAAAGGCTAATCGGTCGGGGCTCGTTGCCACATTTAACAGTGGCTTTAAACTAAAAGATTCTCACGGCGGCTATTACTCAGAAGGTATAACAGCTCGCCCCCTTGCTAAAGATGCAGCTTCATTTGTAATTTATTCAGATGGCCATGCAAACATTGGTTCATGGGGCAGCGAAGTCTCCATGACCCCTGATGTGGTTTCAGTCCGACAGAATCTAGTTCTCCTTGTTGACCAAGGAGTCATGTCGCCAGCAATAAATAAAAATTTCCTCATTAATTGGGGGTTCACCATCAAGAATGCTTATTACGTGTGGCGATCCGGAGTGGGTATTACCGCAACCGGTGATTACGTTTACGTAGCAGGTGATGCACTTTCAGTAGAAAGTTTGGCTAACTTACTCCAGAAAGCTGGCGCCGTCCGTGCGATGGAACTTGATATAAATCCTTATTGGGTTTCTTACATGTGGTATTCGCATATGGGGGAACCAACGAAATTAGTAAACTTCAAGCGCCCAGCAAATCGTTTCTTTCTTCCAAGCAGCCGTGATTTCTTTGCTATTTATAGTCGCTAGATAATGTCTATGAATGGAATTCACGCTCATTCACATGAAGTATTTCTGGTGGCGGGTGAAGGATTTGAACCTTCGAAGGCAGAGCCGGGGGATTTACAGTCCCCTCCCATTGGCCGCTCGGGCAACCCGCCAAGGTCGAACAAGTAGTGCGGCAATTATGGATAGTGCGAGTGGAAAGGATACCTTAGGCACGTAGGCACGCTAACCCACTTGAATTGGCTGCCAGAGAAGGAGCCACACCGTGGCAGCAGATAGCAGTTTCGACGTCACCTCCAAGATCGACCGTATGGAGCTCGATAACGCCATTAATCAGGCAATCCGTGAGATCGATACACGATTTGATTTTAAGAATACGGGTTCAAAGATTGAATTAGAGGGCGAAAAGATTCTGATTGAGGCCGATACTGAAGAGCGTGCGAAAGCCGCACTCGACGTTGTAAAAGACAAGATGATTAAGCGTGGAGTTTCATTGAAGCACTTAGATGCAGGTGCCCCACAGTTAAGTGGAAAGATTTATAAAATCGCTGCACCGTTGAAAGAGGGAATTTCAACTGAGAATGCTAAAAAGATTGCAAAGTTGATTCGTGACGAAGGTCCAAAATCTGTTAAAACTCAGATTCAAGGAGATGAGCTTCGAGTGACATCAAAGAGTCGCGATGATCTGCAGGAGACCATGGCTATGGTTAAAGATGGTGGCTGGGATTTCGCTGTTCAGTTTACGAACTTTAGATAATTGGACAAAAACAAAACTGGCTTACTCTTCGGAGTAAGCGCCTATGCACTCTGGGGCCTCTTCCCTTTGTACTGGCCACTTCTTGAGCCATCCTCAGCGTTAGAGATTGTTTCACACCGAGCCGTGTGGACTTTAGTTTTTTGTTTCATAGTCCTGGCAGTGACTAAATCACTTCGTGCTGCATTGGTTACTTTACGTACACCTAAAATCGCAGCAACGCTTTTCTTAACCTCAATACTAATCTCAATTAACTGGCTGGTTTATATTTGGGCAACAAATAACGGTCATGTTGTTGAAGCATCTCTTGGCTATTACATCAATCCTTTAATCACTATTGCCTTTGGTGTTTTACTTCTTAAAGAGAAAATGCGTAGATTGCAGTGGGTTGCAGTGGCAATCGCAGCCATAGGTGTTCTTGTTTTAACGATTGATTATGGACGCCCACCTTGGGTAGCAATTGCGCTAGCACTTTCGTGGGGAAGTTATGGTGTTATAAAGAAGCAACTTGGCCTTGGAGCACTTGAAGGTCTAACAATTGAAACTCTCATCGTAGGTCTGCCCTACCTGTCGTACCTGATTTATAT
>Ga0194047_10002443_pt1 | contig 10641 bp, 7 predicted proteins | sample JunL225m_MetaG_2_FD_160070 | JGI IMG/M metagenome (GOLD analysis project Ga0194047, IMG submission 160070) | Anoxic zone freshwater microbial communities from boreal shield lake in IISD Experimental Lakes Area, Ontario, Canada - Jun2016-L221-5m | ecosystem: Environmental > Aquatic > Freshwater >...
ACCAGAAGGGCCTTTTGGAGATCATCTAGGCTATTATAGTTTACAACATCCCTTTCCAGTAATGAAAGTACATAAAGTGTATGCGCGTAAAAATGCAATATGGGCTTTTACGGTGGTAGGCAGACCTCCACAAGAAGATACCAGTTTTGGACAATTGATTCATAAAATAACAGGATCGGCCGTGTCCAATGAAATACCAGGATTGAAAGAAGTACATGCGGTAGATGCGGCAGGGGTGCATCCTTTGTTGTTAGCGATAGGAAGCGAAAGGTATACACCTTTCTTAGAAAATAAAAGACCTGCAGAAATTTTAACCATTGCCAATCATATTTTAGGAACGGGTCAATTAAGTTTGGCCAAATTTGTTTGGATTACTGCCGCCGATAATAAATCAAAGGATAACCATATGGAGGCCTTGGATACCAACAAAGTGCCTGAGTTTTTACAATATATGTTGTCAAGAATGGATTTTTCAACCGATTTGCATTTTTATACCCATACCACCATGGATACTTTGGATTATTCAGGGGATGGATTAAACAGTGGTTCTAAATTGGTATTGGCTGCTTATGGTAAATTGCGCCGAAATTTAGCAACTGCGATACCTTTAAAAATAAATCAATTAAATGCCAACGCGCAATTAATTATGCCAGGTGTGATTGCTTTAGATGCCAATAATGTTAGTAGAACTTCTTTGCAAGAAAAATTAAAAGGGTCTGGAGAAGATTTACTTGAAAAAGAAGGGGTAGCAATGTTAATTATTACAGAAGATGCTGCTTGGATGGCCAGTGAATTTAATAATTTTATATGGGCCACATTCACCAGAACCAATCCGGCAAACGACATAGAAGGCGTAGATAGTTTTATTTTCAATAAACATTGGGGAACAAAGGGACCATTGATTCTTGATGCCACCATTAAAAAGCATCATGCACCTGCTGTTGTAAAAGATAGTGCTGTTGAAAAAAAGGTAGATGCTATTTTAGGAAAGTATGGTTATTAGATTACACTTCTAGCCAAGTATGATCGGCCAATAATTTTACCGTAGCAATAAAACCTGCAAAAGGGCCAGATCCGCCGCCCCACTCACTAGGAGCTACTAAGGATAAGACATGCGATCCATCTGTTTTTTCATACACATGATACACTTGTCCAATTTGCGGCTTGAAAGTTATTTTAGCTTCGTAAATCATTAAGCTTAGCTCCTTGCGTTTTCTAATTTCTTGTGCTTGCCTTGCCAACAATTCAATTTGTTCTTTGATTTGATTTAGCTGCATATTGGTTTGATCTTCCATCGCAGACAAAGCTTTGTGTTTGATAACCCCTTCTTTGGTTGGTCTGATGGCCACACTCCCTGCCGATGAAGCATAGGGTAGTACACTTAATTGTTTATGATAGATTTCTATATTTTTAAAAGCGTCTCCATTTTCTTTGTAACCATAATGGGTCACTTTTAAAAATCCATTGGCTAAGATTTCATGTACCACTTTCAATACTTCCTTGTTTTCTTTGTTAAACTGAACGGTTAAGCTGGAAGCATTGTTAACTTCGGCAATAACTAGATCGGCCAGTAAAAGATTATCAAAGGGTTGGGCTATTCCGTTAGGGGTAACGCTGTATTGAGCATAAAATGCTTCATTTTCGATGTTTACCCAATTGTGGCTAAAGCTAAGGGCATGTGCATTGTCGATGCTCTCAATTTTGTAATTGCCCGATTTGGGAACCAGCTGATATTCGAATTCACTTTTTTCTGGAAACAATTGCCAGCTTGCTAAAAAATTGTAAGCTATCACCATGTCTAAATAACAAATAAGGGGTTAAAAAGTTGACCAAATCTAATTTATTTGAACAAAATCTGGCTTGTTAATAATATTTGAATTGTACTTGTATCTAATGTTGGTAAGTAAGCTCAGATTCCATGGGCTTACTTGTAAATTCGTTCTTGGGAAATAGAATCCTTTTAATTCGATAGTGCCGAAAATAAGATTTTCATTTCGAATCCTCATTCCGGTTCCTATAGAGGAATAAATGTCACCAGATTGAATGGGGGTTCCAACGGTTCTTAAGTAAGTTAAGTTACCAAAGGCAAATGTGGAAGTTTTAAATCCATAAAATGATTTTGAATTGTACCAAACGGATTCCCAGTTGGCAGTGACTCTTGTACCCCCATAAATGCGTTCTTTGTTTAATTGTGGAATGCCATAGTTGCTATTAATAAGTAGGGCTTCATTAAATTTATTTTTAAGCGTTTCTGTAAAACTTATATTAAGAATGGATCTGTATTTATATCCATTTTCCAAATAATGAAGTGGACTAATTTGTTCTATACTTGCTAAAAATCGAACATCTTGTAATTGTTGATTGTCATAACTAGTTCCTCCACTCAAATTGATATGTCTAAAACTTTCATTGGGAAATAATTTATACGATTCTAATTGCATACCTAAATAAGGTAATGGGGTATTTTCTCTTGTGTATTGTCCTGTGGTAATGACCAATGAATTGCCTGTGGGTAAATCTTCATTTCTGCCAAATCCATATAAATATTGGGTTCGAATAATTTTTTGTTTGAATAATGTGAAAGAACTTAGGATAGCTTCAATGTTTTGGTAGTTTTTATCAATTTGTGATAAATAATCTAAGGGCCTTTGCTTGAATACATTTTCTAAATAGCGCAATTGAATAAAATAGTGGGGGAGTGTATTGTCAATAGAAAACTGCTTGCTAAATAGTTGATAACCAATCCAGGCATCGAAATGCTTCTGATTGTAGTTGAAGCTACTGTTGTAAATGGAGTCTGTCCACTTGTAAGGAAATACATTTTCATTGTTGGTATTGAACCATTCGAAACCCCAAGTCCATTCACTTTTTGGGGTAAGCAATGGACGACTGCCCTTGATATAAATATTGGATGCGGATAAATCACCATTGGCTTCATTGGGTGAAAATGATTTTGCTCCTATGGTCAAATCGGTGAAGCTGCCTTGAACATTTCTATTGGTATAATCAAATCCCCAACCAGACTTTGTTTCTCTGCTTTTATCAAAGTTGTTGCTTAAGTTAAATGTATTACCGCCATCATTAACATTTTCAGTGCTAAAAGTGGCATTGTAAGAATCTTTATTCCTGATATTAAAGCTTCCTCCAAATGGAAAGATGTCTTTGGTTACAATATACAAGTCAACCGCATTGGTATCAGTTTTGGAAGTCGCAATAAGTATGCGTGCATCTTGGATATAAGGCAAATCTCTCAACCATTTTTCATTGTAGGCAATGGTCAATGGGTCTAAAATTTCATGCTCATGAATAAATAAATTTTTTCGAATGATATTTTCCTTGGTTTTATTATGAAGTTTGTCGGCAAACTTAGTTAAAGGATCAATTTTTAATTTATTCGGATTGTTGATACTAGATCCAAAATGTTTTTGATCAATTTGGATTGTATTTATTTTTTTACCTTCAAAACTTGCCACCGATTTCATGTACCTACTTATGGCAATATTGCTAGAGTCAATCAAGGAATTGGGTTTGCCTTTAAAAATTTTTACAATTTTTTGAAAATTTCCTGTGTCTTTGGACAAGGCAATATTTTTTTCTATACTTCTTAATTGTGCCTTCCCTACTAAAACGGAACATAAAAGTAAGGGTGTGAGTAAGCATTTAAAAAGCAAATGGTTCATTTTGTATACAATTACAATACTTTCACTGCTCTTTTTTTCAATGATTCCATGGGGATATTTAACATTTTACCAATTGCCTTTCCACCTCTATAGCCAATGACTCTTAGAATGGTTACATCTTCGGGAAGTACAAATGAAGTAGTATACTCGTCGCTGTAATTGTCGGGCATAGATTCGTCTAGGCTGTAATAAAATTTTAAGTCTTCCACTTCTCCTTCCATGGCTACTATTAATTCTCCTTTGGTATTTAGTTTAGTAGTTACGATAGGGTCGTAGATGCTTTTTGCGTATTTCACTTGGGCTGCATCTAATTTTTCAAATTGTTGTTCTACTTTTTTTGAAAAGCTTTTCCAATCTTTTTTCTCTTTAGGTGACCAACTGGTTTCGGCTACTGCCATGCCTCTTGGCCAAGTCATGTATTGCACGCTTCTAAAGTTTAATAGTTGCTCACTCCATTGGTTGGCTTGATTTCCTAATACAAGATTTGGATCAATTCCTTCAGGGATAGGCTCATAACTATAGGTCGTTTTCATTCTTAATCCACGGTATACTTTTCCTTCGGCAGTGGCTTCGCCTTGGTAAAAGTCTATATAATTATAATCATTAGGCGACATCACAATTTTATGACCTTGTTTTGCAGCTTCAATGCCCCCTTTAATGCCTTGCCAACTCATCACTGCAGCATCTCCACTCAAACCCCCTTGCAATATTTCATCCCAGCCCATTAATTTTTTTCCTTTCGAGTTTACCATTTTTTGAATACGTCTTACAAAGTAACTTTGCACTTCATTTTGATTTTTCAAACCTTCTTTTTTCATAAGGGCATGCACATTGGCCGATTTATCCCAGTTATTTTTTGCATTTTCATCACCACCAGTATGAATGTATTCAAATGGAAATAGGGCAGCCACTTCTGTAAATATTTTATCCAAATTTGTATACACTTCTTCATTGGAAGGATCTAATGAGTTATCAAATCTCGCAGTTACATGCCCATTCAATCCTTCCCAATCCATAAATTCTTCTCCAGCATTTACTTGGAAAGGGTAGTTAGGTGTTGTGCTCATATTTGGGTAAGCAGTATTAAATGCTAAGCTATGTCCTGGAACATCAATCTCTGGAACGACTTCAATGAATTTAGTTTTTGCATAAGCCACTACTTCTTTGATGTCTTCTTGGGTATAAAATCCACCATAGGTTTTTGGTTCGTCTTTGGATGGGGCAGTTATGTTTGCCCATTTGCCTTTTCTTTCTGGTCTCCATGCGCCAACACTTGTTAATTTTGGCAAGGCTTTGATTTCAATTCTCCATCCTTGGTCATCGGTTAAATGCCAATGGAAACGATTTAATTTATATCGTGACATGTCGTCGATAAAAGTTTTCACTTCTGCTTTGCTAAAAAAATGTCTGCTCACATCCAACATCATCCCTCTCCATCCGAATCTTGGTTTATCAATAATACTTACAAAAGGCAAAGTCCAATTTGTATTTTCTTGTAATGTGGCTGCATAAATTCCAGCTGGCAATAGTTGCAAAATAGTTTGCCATCCATAAAACAATCCTGCGTTCGCATTGGCTTTTATTTGAATTCCTTTTTCATTGATGTCTAAAGTGTATCCTTCGGTACCTAAATTAGGATCATTCACTATCTGTAAATTGATGGTTGATTTGTTTTTTGTAAAACCAACTATTCGCCCTGTTGTGGCTTTTAGTTTTCCAGCAATTTCATCTGCTATCACATTGGCAATAGTGGGTGCATTGATTGTAATTGATTTAGGTAGGGTATAAGTACCTGTTCCTTTGGTCAATTGAAAAGGCTCAGGGATAATATTTGTTATTTGTCCGTTTGCAAAATGGATGCAACTTGTTGTTAATACAATCAATAATAATTTAGTCAATTTCATAAAATCTGTTTGTTGTAATTATAAATTGGGTAAATGCTGTGTGGTTTTATAGAAGCCAAATGAATCAGCTTATATAAGCAGCTTAAAGGTACTAAAAATATACCTGCATAAAAAAAGCCGCTCCTGATTACTCGGGAACGGCTAGGGGAATTTTGAACTTATTCTATCTACCAGCGTTGCTAGTAGTTTTATTCAATAGCTATAATGATCTTAGTATCTGTAAGCATCAGACTTAAACGGCCCTGCTTTAGGGATGCCTAAGTAAGCGGCTTGCTCAGTAGTTAATTCATCTAATTCAGCACCTACTTTAGCTAAGTGTAAACGAGCTACCTTCTCATCTAAGTGCTTAGGTAAAACGTACACTTTGTTTTCGTAGTTCTTATGGTTGGTCCATAATTCTATTTGAGCTAAGGTTTGGTTTGAGAAAGAGTTACTCATTACAAAACTAGGATGACCAGTAGCACAACCTAAGTTTACCAAACGGCCTTCTGCTAAAATGATAACATCTTTGCCTTCGATATTGTACAAATCAACTTGTGGTTTAATAGTATCTTTTGTATGACCATAGTTTTTATTCAACCATGCCATATCAATTTCAATATCAAAGTGACCAATATTACAAACAATCGCTTTGTCTTTCATGGATCTAAAATGTTTTTCGTTGATCAAATCACGACAACCAGAAGCGGTAACAATGATGTCTGCTTCTTTTACCGCATCAATCATTTTTCTTACTTCAAATCCATCCATAGCAGCTTGCAAAGCACATATTGGATCAATCTCCGTTACCATTACACGGCAACCAGCGCCACGAAGGGATGCAGCAGATCCTTTTCCTACGTCTCCGTAAGAACCTACAACTGCAACTTTACCAGCCATCATTACATCAGTAGCACGACGAATCGCATCTACCAATGATTCTTGACAACCATATTTATTATCAAACTTAGATTTTGTAACTGAATCGTTTACGTTAATCGCTGGCATTGGTAAAGTGCCTTTGGCCATACGCTCGTACAAACGGTGAACACCTGTAGTAGTTTCTTCACTCAATCCTTTAATACCAGCAACAAACTGAGGGTATTTATCTAATACCATGTTGGTTAAATCACCACCATCATCTAAAATCATATTCAAAGGACGGTCTGCACCACCAAAGAATAATGTTTGCTCGATACACCAATCACCTTCTTCAATAGATTGACCTTTCCAAGCAAATACACCCACGCCTGTTGCAGCAATAGCAGCTGCGGCTTGATCTTGTGTAGAAAATATATTACAAGAGCTCCATTTTACTTCGGCTCCTAAAGCTGTTAATGTTTCAATTAAGACAGCAGTTTGAATGGTCATGTGTAAGCAACCCGCAATACGAGCTCCTTTTAAGGGTTGGCTTGGTCCGTATTCGGCACGGATGCTCATTAAACCTGGCATTTCTGCTTCGGCCAAACGAATTTCTTTACGACCCCAATCTGCTAATGTGATATCGGCTACTTTATAAGGTAGGCTAAAATCGATGTTTTCTAGGTTAGACATGTTATTTTATTTAGGGGTCAAAGGTAGTAAATAGGATAAAATAATAAAATATTTGATATTTTTAGTAGAAACAGCTATTTTGTGTATAAATAGATAATGTTTATTCTAATATTTGATGAAAAATAGTACTCCATTAGTAGATTCGGCTAGCACACAACAAACCCTTTCTTTAGACGAGAAGGATTTGGCCATTTTGCGCCTTTTGCAGGACAATGCTAGGATCACTGTAAAAGAAATTGCCGACCAAATTCATTTGAGTACCACGCCAGTTCATGAGCGTATCAAAAGGTTGGAAGCAACTGGGGTGATCAAGCAATATGCCACATTAATTGACGGGGCTAAAGTGAAAAAGGGGTTGATGGTCATTTGCTATGTCTCTCTGAATCAACACAGTAAGCAGTCGGGCGGGCAGTTTATCAAGCTCATCAATGACTTGCCGGATGTAGTGGAATGCTATAGTATTTCGGGCGAATTTGACTTTATGTTGAAGATTGTGACCGAGGATATGAACAGTTATTACAATTTCCACGTAAACAAATTAAGCCAGGCCGACAATATAAGTCAGGTACAAAGCGTTTTTATAATGGGCGTAGTCAAACAAACCCATCTAATCGTATAATATTTATTAACCAGTCAATTTATAATGATGAAACTTCATAAGTATGTTGGATTAGGGTTAGTGATTTTATGTATCATCGGATGTTATTTTGTGATGCTTCCCGGCGAAAAAAGAAACGTAGTTAAAAAGTATGCTTTTGAATTAAAGCCTTTGAATAAAGTTTCTTTAACTACGTATACTACCGATACTTCTGAAACGGATAGTTTCCCTTTAATTACTGCAAGTGGTTTGCATTTGGATAGTGCCAACCCTAAAAAGGGAAGAATCATTGCCATCAGTAGAGATTTACAAAAATTATTTTCCTTCGGAGACAGAGTTATCTTAAGAAATGCTGGAAAATTTAATGGCATTTGGTTTATTCACGATTTGATGAATAAAAGATGGAAAAATAAGATTGATATTTTGATCAATCCAGACGAACCACAAATAAGCTTGGAAGGCGTGGTGATTTCTAAGATTTAGAAATGCAATCGCATGATGTAGTCGTCCATGTAAAAACCATTGCCGATATCAAATTTAAATTCACTTTCTTTGATAAAGCCCTTTTTCAAATAAAAAGTGTAAGCAGTATTGAGCTTGTTGACTTGCAAAAACAAGGAGGTAGATCCTGCAGCTTTGGCTACTTCAATCGATTTGTTTAATAGCGCTTTTCCAGCACCAGTTCCTTGCGCTTTGGGAAGCACATATAGCTTATTAAGTTTGTGCGCAATATCATTTTCGCCTTCCTCTTTTTCAGGGCTCACGGAACAAAACCCTACAGCATCCAACTCGCCATTTTCTTTTTTGTTGCTTGCAAGATAAAATTCACAGCCTGTTTCCATTTGAGTAGCTAAGGATGTATCGCTGTACATCCAATCCAACATGAAATCAATTTGTGCTTGAGATATGATATGGCCATAAGTGCTGGGCCAAGTGCGCTCGGAAACAGATCTTATAAAATCTCTATCGGATAATCCTGCACGTGTAATGATTATTTCACTCATACTATCCTAATTGCGCTAAACTTTCTTCTATGGTTTGAATTCTTGCCAATGCGTCTGCTTTCTTTTTTTGTTCAATGGCCAATACCTCTGGTTTCGCATTTTGAACAAATTTTTCATTGTCTAATTTTTTGTCCACACTTAATAAAAATCCTTGCTGATGTGCTAGGTCCTTTAATAAATTTTCTTTTAAACTAGCCGTATCAATGGCTTGATTGGCGACTATGTAAAACTTGTCTTTTTCTAAAGCCACAACTATAGATGCGCCAATGGCACTTGTTGTATATTGTATTGCAGAAGCATTGATTTGCTTTGCTAAAATATTTTGAATGGTTTGATAAGGGGCATTATTAGATGTTTGAATATGCAATTCAATAGCATCTTTTGGTTTGATCTGATTTTTATTTCTTGCATCACGTAAGGTAGAAATTACATTTTGTAATAAAGCCCCTGCATTTAATACGGCATCATCTACTTTTGAAGTAGGGATATACAATTTAACACATAAATCCTCGGTCTGCGTTTTTAATGTGTGATGAATTTCTTCCGTTATAAATGGCATAAACGGATGCAGCAATTGCAATAGGGCATCGTAAAATGCTACTGTCTTTTCATACACGCCCTGATGCATCGGTTGCTCAAAGCCTGGCTTGATCCATTCTAAATACCAACTGCAAAAATCATCCCATATTAATCCGTAAATAGTTTTTAAAGCTTCACTTAAACGGAAAGTTTTTAGCATTTCGTCTACTTCGTTTTGCGTAGTAGTTAACTTTGCTTGAAACCAATCCATCGCAAATTGCGCATCTTCAGGAATAGCGCCCTCCTTGTTTTGACGTGCTTCCCACATCTTCAACAATTTTGTAGCATTCCATAATTTATTGTTGAAATTTCTTCCTTGTTCTAAAGTCGATTCATCAAAAAGTAAATCATTTCCTGCAGGAGAAGCAATCATAATACCAAAACGTACCGCATCTGCTCCGTATTGGTCTATCAATCCCAATAAATCGGGAGAATTGCCTAAACTCTTACTCATTTTTCTTCCTTGCTTATCTCGAACAATACCTGTGAAGTAAACATCTTTAAATGGAATTTTACCCATGTACTCTTCACCTGCCATAATCATTCTAGCCACCCAAAAGAAAATAATTTCAGGTGCAGTTACTAAAGTACTGGTAGGGTAGTAATAATTTACTTCGGCATTATTAGGGTTCGATAAACCTTTAAACACTTCAAAAGGCCATAACCAACTACTAAACCAAGTATCTAAACAATCGGCGTCCTGTATTAATTTTTTTCCTTTGGTTTCTGGATGATTGGCGTTTACTTCCGCTTCATTGTGTGCTACATAAAAATTCCCTTCCTCGTCATACCAGGCTGGGATACGGTGGCCCCACCACAATTGTCTACTAATACACCAATCCTTAATGCCTTCCATCCAATGGCGATACAAGTTTTTAAATTTAGCTGGATGAAAACTAATTTCATCCGACATCACCGCTTCTAAAGCAGGAGCTGCCAACTTTTTCATATCCACCCACCATTGTAAACTTAATCTTGGTTCTACTATGGCATCGGTTCTTTCGCTAAAACCTACTTGATGCGTGTAGTCTTCTATCTTCACTAAATTTCCTGCAGCTTCTAAATCTTTGGTAATTATTTTTCTTACCTCAATTCTATCTTGCCCAATATACAAACCTGCTGCTTCCGATAAAGTACCATCATCGTTCATGGTATCAATTACTTCCAAATTATATTTTTGTCCTAAAACAAAATCATTCATGTCATGCGCGGGGGTTACCTTTAATGCACCCGTTCCAAATTCAATTTCCACATAATCATCTGCAATAATGGGAATGCGTCTATTAATCAATGGCACAAAAGCAAATTTGCCTACTAGCTTTTTATAACGATCGTCTTTAGGA
>Ga0194047_10002444_pt1 | contig 10638 bp, 8 predicted proteins | sample JunL225m_MetaG_2_FD_160070 | JGI IMG/M metagenome (GOLD analysis project Ga0194047, IMG submission 160070) | Anoxic zone freshwater microbial communities from boreal shield lake in IISD Experimental Lakes Area, Ontario, Canada - Jun2016-L221-5m | ecosystem: Environmental > Aquatic > Freshwater >...
TTTTTTGGCTGCTTAACACATAAATACCTTTGTAATCATCAGCATCGCCTACTATAGTGGCATCTGTCGAAGTTATATAATTATTGTAAATTCTACCAAGCGGACAACCCGCTATTTTTATACCAGCATCAGGTGTTGACGGAGTTGAAATAGGTGCAATTATGTCAATACCTATTGAACCAGAATAAGAAGGATCATTATATATTATCAATGGGCCATCTGTATTATTTGAAATATTAGTAGCTATTACACCATTATATGCATTTGTTATATAATTGTTTCGTACTTTATATTTATCTTGACCTGTGGTGCACGCTGCTCCGTCTTGCAAATCGATAGCGGTAGTACAATATCCTCCTGAACCAGTACCACCACTCGATATTTGGTTTTCGCCAATTATAATTTCCTTGGCATCCAATCCATATGTTATTCTATCCACTTGAATACCTGTTTCGCAGTTTTTAATTAGATTGCCAATAACTTTGACTACTGCATCGTTGTTATCAGGTTCATCAACATAGATACCCTGATAACCTATTCCAGAACCAGTTGAATTTTGTCTAATGTTATTATTCTCAATATCGATTGTATTATAGAGTGTAACATGAATAGGAATATTAACATCTTTAAATTCATTTGCTTGATATGGAGCCCCTCCTCCAGCTCCGATATTAACAGAATAATTAGAGTTGGGATAACCCATAATAATCATTCCCCATCCTGTTTTATTTAGTGATGCATCTTGTTGTATGTTTAAGAACATATTGTTACAGAGGTATTGATTAGTGCGTTTCGAAATAATTCCAACACTAATATTTTCAAACAAATTCATCATTGGATTAGGATATGTAGCCCCTGAATACAAGGCATCATCCCCAATTTGAATTTTTCCGATGTCATCGTCTTCTATACCACACTGAGCCACAGAAGTGGAGAGATTATTCATAGAGGCAGAGGTTAATCCAGCACCTCCGGGTAAAAGTAAGGTCTTTACTGCATAAGCACTGAACTGTGAGTAGTCTAATAATCCAGAAGAATCAAAAAAGGAATATGGAGTAAGAGTAGATGTCATATCTCTACTTGTAAATACAGTGTTTTTTATGTAGTAACTAAGAGGAACAGAAGGAGCACTACCAATAAAAATACTTTTCCAGTTTTTATTGAACACTGCGTCTTTTATAGTAAAAGCACTTCCATTCGTGTTTTCGACAGCTACACCTGCATCCTCAATTAACGAATTGTCACTAATATCAATGCTACCACCCCAATTGTTTTTAATACCCACCCATGTATTCGTTCCACACGAGTATACATGTGTGCAGTGTGTGAGAGTTAAAAAATCACTAACAGTAGGAATTAATATAACAGCGTTATAATCCATAATTAGGTTACAATTAACGAATGTAACCGAACCACTAATTGAAATCGTGCCACTCAATTCGTAAGTATTATTATAATATGCTCCAGTAATTGTACCCGTTAATGCAATGCCAGTGCAAGGTGGGGGTGCAGATAGTGCGTTCGTTTTTTTGTTTAAGAAACTCATCATAATTGTGAGTATTGCGATAATAATAAATTTTTTCATGATATTTTAAATTTAGAAGTTAAACCTAGTTTGAGATAAAAAAATACACCTTCAATTGTGAATGTTGGTATTAAAAAACGATGATGCCCCTCAATTAGTAGTTGGTAAAACTAAGAGAGAGGCTTAGGCTTCTTTTTTTGCTTTGTGGGTGTTTCGTTCACCAACAAAACATTTTTAAAGGGAGAAGAGAAGTTATAGAAGGTACTTATTAAAAATAAAATAATGCAGGTAAGTACAATGTAATACACCAATGTAGTAATAAATAAAATGCATGTATGTACAAAGCTAACCATCATATTAGTTGATTTCCACCACAAACATACAAATTGTTTCCATCAACATACCTATACGTTCTATATTATTTTTAAAAATAATGATTAATTAACCAATATTAGCGGTTAATTTTACATCATAAATTACTAACGAATGCATGTAAAATCATGTTTTAGTAGATGGTTGCTGCCCCTTGCAGAATATGTGAGGGGATATTTTTGTTTGATGAACTTTACGAAATACAAATGGTAGGAATTTACGAATGGTGGATTACAAAGAGTGATGCGCTGACTAACTGCACCCGATTGAAGTGGAAATCCTTTTTCTTTGACCTTTTCGTGCAAAGAAAAAGATTGGAACGAAAAGCGGGAGGAAAGAAACCGAAGCGTGACGAACTACCTGCCCTAATTTTAGTTGTTAGTTGTTAGTTGTTAGTTATTGGTTGTTTGAACATTTGAATAATTGAACATTTGCCTACCGCAAAATTGTGAAATTTCCTTATCGCCTTTCTGACTTTCCTGTCCCGACCCTTCGGGAGCGGTAAATAACCCTAAAAACAAAATAATTTGCCAAGCTTCCATTCATTTCCTCAGTTTTTTGTAATTTTGCTTTACAAAACAAAGTGCAAAATGAACTGGAAACAGATACAGGAAATTTATGTGCAAGAAACCCAAGCCCTAAAGCCCATAGCTAGAGAAAGAGCTTTATTGGAATACAATTACCTCCGCGAAAACATTAATAACTGCCTTCCCGAAGCCTTCGAAAACCCCTCGGTAATTACTTCTACCCATTGGGAACAATTGATAAAAACCCTCGAATCGAATGCCTTAGACACCAATCTTCAGTTCAGGCGAAGTGGCGATGCCCTCAGCAAGGTGCATGCCATCATCAAAAAATACAACAACCTGCCCGTGCTCAACAATAGCCTCCATGCCAAGAAAAAAGCATTGAGCAAAGAGCAAGTAACTTGGTGCTTTGCCGAGTTTCTGAAAAAAAACGAATTTCATCACATCACCACCTCCATCTTTCAACCTTGCGAGGCCGATGTAATAGCCGACAAAGACGATGTTCATTTTTTTGCCCTTGCCATTGGCTCGCCAATGCGCACCAAAAACGCTACCACCAAAGATGCTGCAACCATTTTCAAAACCGACTTTGCGCTTTGTTTATTAGTATTAATGGAACGAATGACCGCTAGCAGCGAAATCATTCCATCCATATTAATATCGAACGATGATACAAGTCATCAACTCATTTCGCATTATCAACAGGTATTGAAAATGGGAATAAAAATATTTCTGGTTACCAGTGCCGAAAAGGTAGAATTGCTAGAAGACGAAGCATAAGTGCGGCCATTGCAGCCACACCTTATTTTATTTCACTATAAAACTTTTTACCCCATTCATAGTTTTGCTTTTTAGTTTAGCAAAATACATCCCCGAAGCTAAGTTTAGTTTTTCGTTATATGAAGTTTGTCCGCTAAGATGAGCGTTATGCACCAATTGTCCACGTATGTCCACTATTTCGAGGTTCAACACATCATCCTTTGCTTTAGCATCATCCAACCGAATGGTGAACGAACCATCGTTGGGCGAAGGAAATAATTCCACCCCAATCTCCATGGCTTCGCTGGTCTGCACGTTGGTAACCACTGTCGACAGGGTGTTTTCCCAGATACCTCTACCAAAGGATGAAACATAAATTTTATCCAACGCAGGATTAAACTCAATGTCGGTAAGTATTACATTCGGCAAGCCGGTGCTATTGTTCACCCACGTGTTCGTTTGCGCATTGAATTTATAAATACCCAAATCGGTTGCTATCAATAAATCGTTGAACACAGGCACTGTTTTCACACAGTTCACAGGTATGTTCGGAAGGTTAAAAGAAATATTTTGCCAAGTAGCACCCGCGTTCGAAGTTTTATAAACCTTTTGTCCGGCAGTAAATCCAGCCAATGTAACATAAGCCGTATTAGCATCCGTTTGGCTAACATCAATGCTAGTGAAATACAACGAATCGGGCAATCCTGCGGTGATGTCGGTCCATGAGTTTCCACCATCTTGAGTAATGTAAATAGTAGAAGGCGAACTGTATTCGAAACGTATTCTTCGCGAACCATAAATTACATTGCTATTGGTATTACTCACCGCCAAGGCGCTCATCTCGTTGTCGTGAATAGCATTGGCAGGCATAGGAGCCAAGGCTGCCCAATTAAACCCTCCATCAGTTGACTTCACCACATTGGTAAGGCCAGCATAGATGGTTCCATAGTTGTTGTAATCAGCAGCAATGGGCGAAGTCCATTCAGCTGCTTCGTTGTTTACATTTACATTGGTACCCAAACTGGATAAACCACCATTGTTCGAAACATAAAAACTACCATATTGCGATGAGCCAATGACAACATTATCATTAATGGGGTCGAGGTAATTGTCCATACCATCGCCACCAAAAATGGTATTCCAAGTACTACCATCATAATAAAACGAAGCATTGTCTTGTGCTCCAGCCATCAATCTTCCGGTGGTGTTTCTCGAACTCGACACACGGTAAAACGAAGTGATGTTCATTCCATCGCTAATGGTAGTCCACTGTGTAGGCCAAGGCATTCCGCTATTTGCATCATTCCATGTTTCGGGAGTTACTGCGGTGGTGCGGTACAAACCACCATCGCTACAAACAAATATATTTCCTGAAGTAGGCTGACGTTCCATAAAATGAATATCGCCATGCAAGGTTGGGCCGTATTGTAATGTCCAATGACTTACCGGATTGAATGTTTGAGCACCATCGGTGCTTCCCCAAATATTTACCCCGCCAACATACACCGTGTTTTTATCAGTTCCATTCACCATAAAGCCAAGGTCGTAAGTACCTTGTCCTCCAGGCATGGTACCATCTCCACCTTCCAGCATGTTTACACCTGGGTCGATATAAGTCCATGTGGTACCCGCATTGGTTGATTTATAAATTCCTCTCGAACCTTCGTCCATACCCACCGCCATCGCATAAATATAATTATGATCTGTTGGGGCAATGGCTAGTTTAATGCGCTGAATATCGCCAGTAGGAGCTATTCCAGTGGTTAACATCACCCATGTGTTTCCAAAATCAGTTGATTTGTAGATACCACACGAACCAATGTTTTGATATTGTAACCAACCAGAAGTGGCATACAAAGTACTAGGGCTGGTAGGGTCTTGAACTAAATCCCAAAACAAAGAATCGAGTGTATGATTCCAAGTAGAACCACCATTGGAAGAAGTGTACATTCCCGAAACGCCACAAGCTATTACTTGATTACTATTCGCAGGATTCACCAATATTTTACGAATCAAAGATGCATCTCCATTTGTTAATTGAAACGATAAAGCAGTTGGATTCCAAGTAAGTCCGCCATCCGTAGTTTTGTACACTCCTAGTCCGTAATGAGTATTACGTTTTCTTCCATCTAAATTTAAAGCCACATCGATGTATTCGAAATCGCAAACAGAGATGTACATTGTATTCGGATTATTAGGGTCGATGCAAATATCGCTGATGCGTTCTATTGGCAAATTGTCTGTCAATGGAGTCCAGCTTACACCATTGTTAGAAGTCTTCCACGCACCACCTTGTGCCACACCTACAAAATAAGTGTTTGGGTCGGTAGGATGAAATGCAATGCAATTAATTCTTCCTATTCCATTTTGCATATATCCTGTTTCGTTTCCAGGCAATACATAAGGCCCTACAGGCGACCATGCCGATTGAATAAACTTTTCTGATTTTGCACTTTTCTTTTCGTTTGCAACCTTTATAGCTTCGTTGATGTACACTTCAGGATTTACGGGTTGTCCTTTGCCATCGGTATGCAACGACATTTCGTTTTCCCATCGTTTGAAATATTTCCAATGTTTAGTGTGTTTCAAATCAGTATGCAATTTCCAGTTTTCGAACTGCACTTGCATTTCTTTAAAACTTAATTTTTGTCCCGATTTACTTTGTAGAAATACCTGAGCATTGGTTGCCGATACAACCATGAATGTCAGCATTAAAATGAATGTAGCTTTTTTCATTTGCTTTCAATTAGAGTTTGAAGATTAGAAGCTAAAAGTAATTAAAAAAAGTTTAAGCCGATTTATTTTTGTTTAATAAGGAAGCGAATCGTTGAGGGTATTTATATCTAAATCGTCTAATCCAACCTTATGTCTTCTTTCGTTTACCTGTTGTTTATCAAGTATAGGATAATAGATGATTTCATGATTCTTTGTAATTTTGGATTGAGTTCCATACACTTGTTTTTCTTTTTTTGCAACCATCATCTTATCCACAAAGAATGCAACATCCATCCATTCGAGTTCGCCTTTATCAGCAGCTTTAACAATAACATCAAAGTACTTTTTCTTAACTTCCAAATTGCAGGTACTTATGATGGAAAACACGGTAGGGTATTCTATGCCTACTAACGTTTTTCCTGGATAGCCGTAATCGTGAATTAGTTTATCAATCTTCGAAACAATGGTTAATCCATTTTCATAATTCAACTTGCTAATGCGTTTGTATTCGTTCGAATTTTTCCCATACTTCGATTCCGCTTTGGTCAACGAATCTGTATAAGCATAACACATTTTATACAAACCCCGAACAGCTTCTGTTAACGAATCGTTGATGGAAGAAGACGATGATGATTTTATTATTTGTTCCGAAATCATTTTCCCTTCTTTGTAATATTGTTTCTTACTAAGATGCCCCAAACTATCGTATACCAGCCATTTCCCGTAATAGAAATAATGATATAAATTATCAGTAATAACCACTTTTGCTTTGCCTTTCTTTTTTAATTTACCATTTTGATAGAAGTATTTATAGTGAATGATATTAAAAAAGTTGAATTCTGTTTTGGTCAACTTTCCATTGGAGTCGAAGTATTTCCATTTTCCTTTTGGAACACCTTTGCGGTATCTTCCAATATTGTCAATCTTCGTTTTGGTTGAATCAGAATACACAATCCAAACACCTTGTCTTAGTTTGTTTTTGTATCGATTGATGTTGGATTGAGCAATAAGCGAAGCGGAGGATAAACTATAACTTAGAGTAAGTAGAATAAGGAAATTTCTAGTATACATCATCTTTCATCTAAGTGTTATGTGCATCACGAATTTTATTTTTTCTCAGGACTTGGTCCTGGCTTACGATTGTACAATTTCATACTGGTCCTTCTCAATTGTTTTTTGTAAGCCCTCGCTGCTTTCTTGTCAGCATTTTTCGATCTCTTGGCCTCCACCTGACTTGGTTTTACTTTATCGTGCAGAAAAGGATTGTAACCACCCGACTTTTTGTGACAACTTGTACTAAGTATCACTAGCGAAACGGAAATAAGAAGTATGATTCGTTTAGATATTATCATGAAGCAAAGGTAAGGGATAATCTTTCGAAATGGAAATGCTCTCTCGTATTTTTCTTTGATGTTTCATTGAATTAAAATCTTCCCTTTTGTTTTTTCTTTCTTCCCTTTTTCAGAATTCCATATTGTTTTTTCTTTTTAAAAAAATCATTCACCCTACCTTGCACTTCCTTTTTGTTGTGTTCAGTTTGTTTCACAAATTCCTTTTTATACTCTGCTTGAGCTTTTGCATACTCACGTTGGGAGGCCACGCTGGGTTTCTCTTTCATTTTTAAATAAGGATTGTAAGCTATGCGCTTGTGACATGAACTAAGAACGACCATATACACGAGGAATAAAATTATTTGTAATTTAAACATCAGAAAATAATTTATTCAATCAAACATTAGTTTAGTTTTGTTCCCTATTTATTACTTTAATAACGATATGCGTTTGAAAAGATACACTTCGATAATATATTGCTTGGTGGTGTTGCTTTTTTCTTGTAGCAATTCGAAAATGGTGGAGAAGGTCACCTTTGCCGAACACATTGCTCCAATCATTTATAAGAATTGCTCTCCCTGTCATCGTACTGGAGAAGCAGCGCCCTTTCGGCTAATTACTTATGAAGATGCTGCATCGAGAGGGAAGGTAATTAAGTTTTCTACCCAATCTCGTTTTATGCCACCATGGCCTGCCGATGCTTCCTACACACATTTTATTGGAGAAAAGGTGTTGACACAAGATGAAATTGATATGATTGCTTCATGGGTCGATCAAGGTTGCCCGAAAGGATTAGCTGAAAAAATTCCTGCACCGCCTGAATTTCCAAAAGGTTCACAACTGGGTAAACCCGATTTAGTAATTAAGTATCGCGATGTTTACAAAATAAAAGGTGATCACGAAGACCGATTCTTGCTGATGCGTGTTCCTTACCAAATTCCGAGAGATACCTTTGTGAGCACGGTGGAAGTGGTTCCGGGTAATAGAAAATTGGTACATCATGTGAATGCACAACTTTTGAGTTACGAATTCGACAAACGCAAAGACATATTCAAAGGCAATGTGGTGGCCGATATTAAAGATTATCCAACCACGTTGGAAGCATACAAACACTTGGACTTGCCAAATGATGATGGTAGTTTTCCGATGCTAACTTTTTCGCTTACTAATTATTTGCCAGGAGTTACTCCTCCCATTTATCCTGAAGGAATAGGAGGCTTTGTCTTCAATCGGAAAGGAGCTCTATTCCTAAAAGACATTCATTATGGTCCTTCGAAAGTAGACACCACCGACCTCACTACTTTTAATGTATTTTATACCAAAAAGCCTCCAACAAGACCCTTGCGAGAATTCCAATTGGGCACCTTTGGTGTTTCGCCTACTGTACCTGTCTTAGTTATTCCTCCCGATACAGTTATGACATTTCATTCAGACTATACCTTGCCATACGACATCTCGGTGCTTACTTTAAATCCGCACATGCATCTTTTGGGAAAGAAATTCTTGGCCTATGCTATCACTCCTAAAGGAGATACCATCAAATTGATTAAAATAAACAAATGGGATTTCCGTTGGCAGTATTTCTATACATTCGAAAAGATGATAAAAAGACCAAAGGGTTCAATCGTTCATTCCGAGGGAGTTTTCGATAATACACGTCACAACCCAGATAACCCTTTTAGTCCACCTCGATTAGTTGCCGAACGAGAGGGAAGTATGAGAACTTCTGACGAGATGTTTCAGTTTATTGTTACCTATTTGCCGTATCAAGCAGGAGACGAAATTCGTTCTTTGATAAGGTAATTTGAAAAACGTTTACTCCTTCAATCCTTTTACACAAAGCACTCCGCCAAAAAAGATTAAGATGGCTGCAGCTGCAAACGAAGCTCCAGGAAAATAAAATGGAGCGGTGTCTTTCGAGAAAAAATAAAATAAATTAGTCATGATTAATGGCGATAGTATGGTAGAAATACTATTCAACCCCGTCATCATTCCTTGCAATTCGCCTTGCTCCGTTGCCGACACACGACCAGAGATAACAGCCTGAAGAGCGGGTGGAGCTATGGCCCCCAACGAATAGACAAACACAAAGGCATAAATCATCCACGATTGTGTTGCCATCGAAAGTAAACCCAAACCTATGAAATAAAGCGTCAATCCAATAAAGATGGCCTTATTTGTTCCAAATTTCTTTTGAGAAAATTTAATCAATCCACCTTGAACAATAGAAATCATAATACCAACAAATGCTAACGAATAACCTATTTCTCTATCTGTCCAATGAAACATAAACTTGGTGTAGAATGGCCAAATGGAAGGCATCACTTGTCCTGCCAAATAAAGAAGAAATACACCCACTACAAGGGTTCGAATATGTTTGCTTTTGCGCAATTGTGCAAATGCACCAAAAGGATTAGCTCGTTTGATATCGAAGTTTCTTCTATTCTCAGGCTTCAACGATTCTGGTAAAATAAAATATCCGTATAACCAATTGATTAACGAGAAGCAAGCGGCAGCAATGAAAGGAGCACGAACACCCAATCCACTAAACAAACCTCCCAACATAGGGCCAATGATAAATCCTAATCCAAATGCGGCACCCATCATTCCGAAATTTTGTGCTCTTTTTTCGGGAGCACTTACATCGGCTATGTATGCAAAGCTAGTGGTGAAACTAGCACCGCAAATTCCTGCAATCACTCTTCCAACAAATAATAAAGGTAAGGTATTAGCAAAGGAAAGGAAGATATAATCGCAACCAAGTCCAAAAAGAGAAAGTAGGAGCACTGGTCTTCGTCCATACTTATCCGAAAGACCACCCAAAACAGGAGCAAATATAAATTGCATGACTGCATAGGTAGCCATCATATAACCACTATAGGTGGTTGCTAGATTAAGGTTTACATGACTAACCTCGGTGACTAGGCTGGCAATAACCGGTACAATGATACCAATGCCGATACAATCGATAAGAACGGTAATAAAAATAAATATAATCGGGTTCTTTGATTTACTCTTTCCTGTTGTTGCTTCCATTTTGTTTTTCTTTTACTCATAAAAAATGGCATGATGCTGTTTACTTAACTACATCATGCCATTTCAGACTTCATTCATTTACTCTGTTTCCTTTTCGAAGGTTCGTTCCGAAATATTTACTCCATCGCGATAGTAATACACTCCTCCCCATCCGAATTCTTCTTTCTTATACTCATAGGTATCGCCACCTACAATGGTTACATCCACGATGGTTACTTTCTTTCTATCCTGTTGAATAATACGAACCACACTATTTTTTTCAATCTTCTTTTCAGGTGCTACAGGCTCCTTCACCACAGGTTTTGGCTTTGGTGGAGGTTCGGGTTTCACTTCTGGTTGTTTCACCTCTACTGGTATTGGCTTACTCACAACC
>Ga0194047_10002445_pt1 | contig 10637 bp, 9 predicted proteins | sample JunL225m_MetaG_2_FD_160070 | JGI IMG/M metagenome (GOLD analysis project Ga0194047, IMG submission 160070) | Anoxic zone freshwater microbial communities from boreal shield lake in IISD Experimental Lakes Area, Ontario, Canada - Jun2016-L221-5m | ecosystem: Environmental > Aquatic > Freshwater >...
GTTTCTGAACTCGAAAACTCATTGATGCCTTATCACTAAGTGGATGAGTGGAGCGTAGGGGCTGAAGCCCCAATCACAGAAGTCATCTCAGCCCTAGGCTGAAGCCTAGGGTTAACATCTCAGATAAATTATGTTAACCCTGCCTTTAGGCTGGGGATTGGATGTAGGTAATTAGATTGGGGCTTCAGCCCCTGCGCTGTGCTCACTTCTAGATGACACCCTATACACAAAATGAAACTGTGGAGCGTAAGGGCTAAAGCCCCAATATCATTAGCCATCTTAGCCCTAGGCTGAAGCCTAGAGTTAACAACCAATCTTTGAAGTTTTCCATTCCAGGCTGAAGCCTAGGGTTAACAACCAATCATTGAAGTTTCCATTCCAGACTGAAGCCTAGGGTTAACAACCAATCATTGAAGTTTTCCATATGAAGCTGAAGCCTAGGGTTAACAATTACTTTATCGTTTATCTCTAAAAAAGCTCTGGATCATGAATGCACATTCAGCTTCCAGGATGCCCTTAGTGATTTCTATTTTGGCTGGGAATGGGCCGGGCTCTTTGGTATGGTGGAGGTATCCGTTTTTTGCATCAGATGCACCATAAACGATCCTTCTGATCTTGCCCCAGAAGATAGCACCCGCACACATCAGGCAGGGCTCTAAAGTTATATAAAGCGTGGCTTCTGGTAAGTATTTCGATCCCAGTAGGTTAAAGGCTGAAGTAATGGCCAATATTTCTGCGTGTGCAGTGGCATCATTGAGTAATTCAACCTGGTTATGTCCACGTGCAATGATTTTATTGTTCATTACAACAACAGCTCCCACAGGTACTTCATCTGCATCATAAGCTTTCTGCGCTTCCTTCAGGGCTTCCTGCATAAAATAAGTATCATCCAATTCAAACATGGCGGAAAGATAAAAAAAGTAAAAATTAAAAAGTAAAAATTAAAAAGTAAAAAGGAAAAGAGATGGAAGTAGAAGTTAAAGGGAGGATAAAAAAAGAGCCGCCTTTTTGGGGCGGCTCTAAAAAAAAGAGTTGTTGATATTACAATTTCTTGATCTTAATATCTCTGAACCAAACTTCATTACCATGGTCTTGCAATCCTATATGACCACTGAAAATTTTACCAAAGTCGGGCTTCGTATTAAACTTGCTGCCGGCAATTAAATTTCTCCAGTTATCGTCACCTACTGTTGTAGATACTACTGTAACGCCATTTAGCAAAAGATCTAATTTTCCCTTATTGCTAATAATCTCTACTTGATTCCATTCGCCTACAGCTTTTACTACACCTTCTTTTCCTTCTATCAAATCGTAAAGGTTGCCAGCACGGTGTTTGATGATTTTACCATCAGAGTGTCCGTCGTTATCAAGTATTTGCATTTCAGGTCCTGTAAACCAGATATAATCATATTTTTTTGGCTCATCTTGAATATAAAAAATGATGCCGCTATTGCCATTCTTTGAAATTTTCCATTCCAATTTTAAATCGAAATTGTCGAAACTTTCGTCTGTAACGATATCTCCTGCACTTAAACCTTTTCCTGCATCAAGATGTAAACTTCCATCCTCTGCTTTCCAGGCTTCGCCTGCTGTTGTTTTACCATAGCTATGCCAGCCCTTGGTGGTCTTTCCATCAAAAAGAGTAATCCATCCCTTTTTGTTCTCTATAGTTTTTTCTGTTTTTTTAACAGGGCCACCAACTAAGATGGAAAGTGAAATCAGACTTGATAAAATTATTGTTTGCATTTTATTTATTTACGTAGTAATAAAACATATTTTGCTAATGCTTTTGCATCTGCTTCTGAAAGTGCAGCATGCGGTGTCATTGGAATTTGTCCCCACACACCAGTGCCACCTTTGATGATTTTACTTGCCAACATGGTTACGTTAGCTTCTGTATTTTCATATTTCGCAGCTACATCTTTATAGGCTGGTCCTATAATTTTGGTATCTGTTTTATGACAAGTTAAACAGTCTGACTTCGCAATTAACTCAACCCCTTTCTGATAGTCAGGATTAGAACTTAAATCATTTGCTGGAGCCGCAGCTGTTGCTGTTGTTTCTGTTTTTTTATCATTTGCGTTGTTGCTACTACATGCGCCAATAAACACCAACAGTGCAATGGCTACTAAATACTTTTTCAATGCTATTAGATTTTTATTGATTAAAAAGATAAAGTTATTAATGAATTCCTAGAATACGGCGATTAAATTCTTCATTTGAACCAGTATTTGCAAAATCGTCAAAGGCCTTTTCGGTTACTTTAATAATATTGTTTTTAATGAACACAGCTCCTTCTGCTGCTCCCACTTCTGGATGTTTAATGGCACATTCCCACTCCATTACTGCCCAGCCTTTATAATTATAGGCAGCCAGCTTGCTGAAGATAGATTTAAAGTCAACCTGCCCATCTCCCAAAGAGCGGAAGCGACCTGCCCGTTCTACCCATCCCTGGTATCCGCCATAAACACCCTGTTTGCCTGTTGGATTAAATTCAGCATCTTTTACGTGGAACATTTTAATACGCTCGTGGTAAAAATCGACGTATGCTAAATAGTCTAAACATTGCAACACAAAATGCGAAGGGTCGTATAGTAAGTTTGCTCGTTTATGGTTGTTAACTTTTTCTAAGAACATTTCATAACTCACACCATCGTGTAAGTCTTCGCCAGGATGAATTTCGTAACAAAGGTCTACACCATTTGCATCAAACTCATTTAAAATAGGTGTCCATCTTTTACCCAATTCTGTAAATCCTGTCTCTACTAATCCTGCAGGACGTTGCGGCCATGGATAAACTGTATGCCACAATAATGCACCACTAAATGTGGCACAGGCATCCAAGCCTAAATTCTGTGAAGCCTTAGCTGCATACATTAATTGTTGAACTGCCCACTCGGTTCGGGCTTTGGGATTGTTGCGAACCTCTTCAGGTGCAAATCCATCGAACAATGCATCGTATGCAGGATTCACTGCAACTAACTGCCCTTGTAAGTGAGTTGATAATTCTGTGATTTCCATGCCTGCTGCATTTACGATGCCTTTGATCTCGTCGGCATAGGTCTTACTTTCGGCAGCTTTTTTTAAGTCGATACAACGTGAATCCCATGCTGGAATTTGCACGCCTACAAATCCTAAACTTTTTGCCCAGGCACAGATCGTATCGAGTCTGTTAAATGGAGCAGTATCGCCCATAAATTGAGCCAGAAATATCGCCGGACCTTTTATATTAGTCATGATAAATTGTTGTTTAATTAGATTTTATATTCCGTCCACTTAATATCTGATTGTGCTGAAGCTACCACATTATCAATAAATGCCATGCCTCTGATACCATCTTCTACACCAGGGAAATCCAATTCCTCTTTTGTAGGAGTAGATCCATCAATTCTTGCAGAAACAGTTTTTGCAAAATTGTGATAGATATTAGCGAATGCTTCTAAGTATCCTTCTGGGTGTCCGCCCGGAGTTCTGCAATTACTGGTTGCATAAGAAGATAAACGATCTCCATAATTAGCACCAGCGCGTAAGATCTGAGTAGGAGCGTCAAGCCATTTTACCAATAAGGTATTGGGTTCGTGTTGTGCCCACTCCAGTCCGCCTTTTTCTCCGTAGATACGAATCTTTAAAGCGTTTTCTTCGCCAGCTGCAACTTGTGAAGCCATTAAAACACCAGCAGCTCCGTTATCGAATTTTAATAAAACCCCACCATCATCATCCAGCATACGACCAGGTACCAATGCATTTAGGTCGGCACATATATGCGTAATTTTTGCGCCAGTAATATATTCTGATAAGTGTGCAGCGTGTGTACCAATATCACCCATACAACCAGCTTTACCACTCTTCTTAGGATCTGTTCTCCATGCTGCTTGTGCATTTCCTTCTCTTTCAGATAATTTGCTCAACCAGCCTTGTGGATACTCCACCCATACTTTACGAATCTTTCCGAGTACACCATCTGCAACCATTGCTTTGGCTTGCTTCACCATTGGGTAACCAGAATAGGTATGCGTTAAGCAAAGTATTAATCCAGTTTCTTCCACTTTCTTTTTTAACTGAATGGCTTCATCCAATGTAAATGCAATTGGTTTTTCAATTACCACATGAAATCCATGATCCAATGCCATCATTGCAGGAGCAAAGTGTGCAAAGTTGGGAGTAACGATTGTTACAAAATCAATTCTTTTATCAGCTGGCAAAGCGGCTTCCTTACTGATCATTTCATCATAAGTAAGATAAGTTCTGTCTGCAGGAAGAAACAACGACTTACCCGAATCAACTGCGATCTCAGGATTAATACTTAATGCTCCAGCGGCAACTTCAATCAAGCCGTCCATGTTGGCGGCGAAGCGATGTATGGCTCCAATGAAAGCGTCTTTACCGCCTCCCACCATACCCATTCTGAGTTTTCGGTTCATTTGGTTGTTCTTTTTTTTATTAAATGTAAGGATATTTTAATTTGATTACATCGTGTCTTTTTGACACAAAGCCCTCTAATTTAGGGTTGCTAAATTATTTTTTCAAGGCTTTGATTTTTCAATCGAGTTTTTAAAAATAAAAAATTACATTTAACTCCTTAAATTTTCTTTTTAACTCTAACGACATGCAAACTACCCCACAACGTAGCCAATTATTTGTTGCCAGTTGTCTGGCACTTTTGGTGACATCATTATCTTTTGGAATTCGAGCTGGTATACTTGGAAGACTAGGTGTACAATTCGAATTAAATGCAACTCAACTTGCAACTATTGCTGGAACAGCCTTCTGGGGATTTCCAGTAGCTGTAGTACTTGGTGGTATAGCAGTTGATTTAATAGGCATGAAGAAACTATTACTAGTTGCCTTTATGTTTCATCTTTTAGGAATTATATTAACCATATTCGCTGGCGGATATTGGAGTTTATTTATTTCTACACTTTGTATTGGAATTGCGAATGGTACTGTGGAAGCTGCTTGTAATCCGCTGGTAGCAACTATTTATTCTGACAATAAGACTACTAAATTGAATCACTTTCATTTATGGTTCCCAGGTGGAATTGTAATTGGAACATTAATTGTTTTCTTATTAGATAAAGTAGGAGTTGGTTGGCAAATTCAAGTTGGGTTAATGGCAATACCAACTATTCTATATGGATACTTATTTAGCAAATTAGACTTCCCTGTTACTGAACGTGTTGCTAGTGGTATTTCAGCTAAAGAAATGTATAAGGCAGTATTTTTTACACCTCTTTTTTGGGTGATGTTTATTTTAATGTTTGGTACCGCTATTACGGAATTATTTACTGGACAATGGATAGATGTATTATTAAAAAATGTTTCTGACAATGCGATTTTATTATTAACTATCGAAACTGGGGTAATGGTTTTGGGCCGAGCTTTTGCAAAACCTGTGATCAAACAATTTTCTCCACAGGGGGTATTAATAATTTCTTCAGTTCTTGCAGCGGCTGGATTGTATTTATTAGGTCATAGCACCGGGAATACATTATTTGTAGGAGCGATAGTATTTGGAATGGGTGTTTGTTATTTCTGGCCTACGATGCTAGGTTTTGTATCTGAAAATTTACCTAGAACAGGTGCCGTTGGAATGAACTTCTTGGGGGGGGCTGGCATGTTCGCAGTATCTGTATACATGTTTTTTATGGGAGGCTATTATGATCGCTTGATTGCTGCAAAATTACCTGCTGGTGCAGATATTAAAATATACAATAATGCACCTTCAGGAACTGAATTTGCAAATGTTTTGAACGAGGCAAAGAAAGCTGCTGGACCAGAAATTATAAATTTCACGCTCATCATACCTATCTTTTTGACAGTTGCTTTTATCGGTCTTTATTTCTATATGAAAGGAAGAAAGAAAGAAGTATTGACAGCTGTTTAGATTCACAGTTATAAGAAATAAAAATGCCAACAAATACAAATAGAAGATCAGCCATTAAAAATCTGGTTGCAGGTTCTGCCGCACTAGCTGCGGGGACTGTATTTTCATCTTTTACGCAAGACATGAAAGAAAAAAACACCTCTGGCCAACTCAAAGGGAATATTAATCATTCCGCTTGTCGTTGGTGTTATGGAGCAATTCCTTTGGAACAACTGTGTATTTCTGCAAAAGAAATTGGACTTGTTGGAATTGATTTAGTAGGTCCCAAAGATTGGGACATGCTAAAAAAATATGGCCTTCTTTCTACCATGTGTAATGGTGCTGAGATCAGTCTTACTAAAGGATGGAACGATAAACAATATCATGAAACCTTAATTAAGAGTTATACTGAGCACATAGATCTTGTTTCTAAAGCAGGTTTTGTAAATCTGTTTGTTGCAAGTGGTAATAAAGGAACCATTGATGATGAAACTGGATTGAATAATTGCGTTGAAGGGTTAAAGCAAATTGTAGGATTGGCTGAGAAAAAAGGGGTGATACTTCAAATGGAATTATTGAACAGCAAAATTGATCACAAAGATTATATGTGTGATCGTTCTGTATGGGGTGTTGAATTAGTAAAGCGTATAGGTTCTCCCAATTTCAAATTACTATACGATATCTATCATATGCAAATTGATGAAGGAGATGTAATTCGTACCATACGTAATCATCATGAATCATTCGGACATTATCATACAGGTGGTGTTCCAGGAAGAAATGAAATTGATGAGCGTCAGGAATTATATTATCCTGCTATTATGAAAGCCATAGTTGCAACAGGATACAAGGGCTATGTAGCTCAGGAATTTATTCCTGCAGATGCAGATCCGATTGCTTCTCTTAGAAAGGCAATTCAAATCTGCGATATTTAAATAATCCACTATAAAAACCAAATAAATCACGAACAAATGGCTGATCAAACGTATGACGCAATTGTAGTTGGTTCGGGCATCAGCGGTGGCTGGGCTGCAAAGGAACTAACTGAAAAAGGGCTGAAGGTTTTGCTTCTTGAAAGAGGACGAAATATTGAGCATATCAAAGATTATGTTTCCGCTAATAAGGAAGCATGGGATTTTCCACACAGGGGTCGCAGAACACAACAAATGATTCACGACTATCCAAATTTGAAAAGAGATTACCCACTGAATGAAATTAATTTGGATTTCTGGTGTAAAGATTCAGAACATCCTTATACAGAAACAAAACCCTTCTATTGGTTTAGAGGTTACCATGTAGGTGGTAAATCTTTAATGTGGGGTCGTCAAAGTTATCGATGGAGTGATTTGGATTTTGAAGCCAACTTAAAAGATGGTCACGGTGTTGACTGGCCTGTTCGATATAAAGAAATTGAACCATGGTATAGCTATGCCGAAAAGTTTGCTGGTATTAGTGGTAATAAAGATGGACTGGCAGTTTTACCTGATGGTCAGTTTTTACCACCAATGGATATGACTTGTGTAGAGAAAGATGTTGCTGCAAGAATTAAAGAACATTATAAAGGCGACCGTGCCATGATCATAGGTCGTACCGCTAACCTAACTGTTCCGCATGAGGGAAGAACCAATTGCCAGTTTAGAAATAAATGCTGGTTAGGTTGTCCGTTCGGAGGATATTTCAGTACACAATCTTCTACTTTACCTGCTGCACAAAAAACTGGTAATTTAACTTTACGTCCATACAGTATTGTTACAAGAGTATTGTATGATAAGGATAAGAAAAAAGCAACAGGTGTAGAAGTGATGGATTCTGAAACGATGAAAACGGTTGAATACAAATCAAAGATCGTTTTCATAAATGCCGGAACATTAGATACCGCAAAGATTCTTATGAATTCTGCCACAGATGTTTGGCCTGACGGATTAGGAAGCAGTAGTGGAGAGCTTGGTCATAACTTAATGGATCACCATTTAGGAACAGGTGCCAGTGGAAGAGTAGAAGGGTATGAAGACAAATATTATTTTGGTCGTCGTGCCAATGGTATCTATATCCCTCGTTATAGAAATGTGGGTAACGATAAACGCGACTATGTGCGTGGATTTGGTTATCAGGGTAGTGGTACCAGAGAAGGTTGGAATCATCAAGTGGCTGAGTTTAGCATAGGTGCTGATTTCAAAGATGCATTAACTGAACCAGGTAATTGGACGATGGGTATGGGTGGATTTGGTGAAATGTTACCGCATCATGATAATAAAATTTCGATTGATAAAACCAAACAGGATAAATGGGGCATGAATGTCTTAGCTATCGATTGTGAGTTGAGAGAGAATGAAAAGAAAATGCGTAAGGACTGTGTGGATGATGCAATTGAAATGCTTACTGCTGCTGGTGTGAAAGATGTGAAAGGACATGATGGTGATGGAACTCCAGGAAAAGGTATTCATGAAATGGGAACTGCTCGTATGGGTAGAGATCGCAAATCATCTGTATTAAATGGAAATAACCAGGTATGGGATGCACCAAACGTGTTTGTTACAGACGGAGCGTTTATGGCATCTTCATCTTGTGTAAATCCATCATTAACTTATATGGCGTTTACAGCTAGAGCTGCAGCATTTGCTGTGGAAGAACTGAAAAAACAAAATATTTAAAATCAATTGTAGTTCAGTAAATTACTGGAGCAAAATTTAAAACCATTTAAATTAAAAAGAATGAATAGAAGAGAAGCCATTTCCAGTGTTGCCATACTGTTGGGCGGAACTTTAATAGGTGCCGGTGCTTTTATGTCTGGTTGTAAAACTTCAGATAAAGGAGCAGCAGGATTCAACTTAACCAAAGATGATATTGCATTTTTGAATGAAGTTGGTGAAACCATTTTGCCAGCAACAGCTACACCTGGTGCTAAAGAAGCAAAAGTGGGCGAGTTTATGAGTGTATATGTGAAAGACTGTTACGAGCCAAAAGACCAAATCATTTTTGCGGAAGGTTTGAAAAAACTCGACGAGGCATCTAAGAAAAAATCTAGTAAAATATTTATGGACAGCACACCAGCGCAGAGACATGATCTGTTGGTTGACTTAGATAAAGAAATGAAAGACTATCAGAAGTCTAAAAAAGATACAGATCCTAATCATTATTTCAGAATGCTGAAAGAGTTAACCTTATTAGGTTTCTTTACCTCTGAAGTAGGTGCTACCAAAGCATTGCGTTATGTAGCCGTGCCAGGTAAATACGAAGGTTGTATCCCTTATAAAAAAGGAGATAAAGCTTGGGCTACCTAGGATTATTTTTTTAATGATTTAGATGACTCTGAAGTCAAAATTCAAAAATAAAAAGTCAAAAAAAGGGGATGCGTCTATCGATGCGTCCCCTTTTTGATTTATTACTTAGATGCCTGTTGCCCTAGCCTAAAGGCCAGGGTTAACATTTTCATCATTATACTCCTAAACTCCATCCTTCGCGATACTCTCTCTTCACAAACTGATTTGCTTCATCAAAGTTGGTGATCTTCATATTCGGTCCGTCCCAGAGTAACTTAATGCCACGGCCTGGATGTTCGATAGATCCTTTTGAATTTTTCTTTTCAATATTGTAGCTACGTAATGCCAGGTTACCCATTAGGATACTTTCTGTAAGTGGCCCAGCGATATCAAAATGAGAACTTAGGTTTTTTGCCAAATCTGTACCATAGCCAGCAATGGATGCTTCCACCCACGCAGCATAGTGTCCACCTTCACCGCCCTTTACGCGAGTAACTGTTTGAGGAACGATGGTTGTTTTGGTTAAAGAGGTAGGTAATAATTGCGGGTTAAGACCATAAGTGCCACACATCATTTTACCCTTTGAACCAATAAAAATGGCACCATTTCCACCGTCACCCATAATTTCATTAGCACCCAATTCTTCTGGACGCTCCGGTTGTATACCACCATCCATCCAATGCAATTTCAAATCTGGTTTACCATTTTTGCCTTTGAAGGTTAAAATGATATGAGAAGAAACAGGACCGCTTTCAGGGAAGTTAGCTTTGGTCCAGTTAGCGATATAAGGAGTAGAAACACTACACTCAGCACCATCAGGATAACCTAATCCCAATACTGCAAAAGCAGGAGCCATAATATGACAAGCCATATCACCCAAAGCGCCGGTACCATAATCCCACCAGCCACGCCAGTTAAAAGGAATCAGTCCTTCTACATAATCTTTTTTAGGTGCGGTACCCTGCCATAGATCCCAATCCAATCCAGCTGGAACAGCAGGTTTGTCTTTCGACCAGCCAATACCTTGTGGCCAAACTGGACGATCGGTATAACAATATATAGTGTGTACATCGCCAATTAAACCAGCATTGTACCAATCTACTAATTGACGAACACCATCGCCTGAAGACCCCTGGTTGCCCATTTGTGTAACTACTTTATAACGATGCGCAGCTTGGGTAAGCATACGAGCTTCATAGATATCGTGTGTTAAAGGTTTTTGTACATATACGTGTTTGTTCAATTGCATGGCAGCCATAGCAGCTACTGCATGTTGATGATCCGGAATGGATACAGACACTGCATCAATCAACTTATGTTCTTTATCCAACATTTCGCGGTAGTCTTTATACACTTTTGCGTTGGGATAACGCTTGCGACTCATGGCTGACTGGCGTTCATCTACATCGCATAAAAAAGCAATATCTGCTTTTCCGCTTTTATAGAAATTCCAAAGATCGCTTTCGCCTTTACCACCAGCACCGATACCGGCAACTTGTAATTTATCACTCGGG
>Ga0194047_10002447_pt1 | contig 10635 bp, 7 predicted proteins | sample JunL225m_MetaG_2_FD_160070 | JGI IMG/M metagenome (GOLD analysis project Ga0194047, IMG submission 160070) | Anoxic zone freshwater microbial communities from boreal shield lake in IISD Experimental Lakes Area, Ontario, Canada - Jun2016-L221-5m | ecosystem: Environmental > Aquatic > Freshwater >...
TAGATGAACCCGATCAGGGGGTACACCCGCGCACACTCCCAGTACTGGCCGGATTATTTGAGAAAGCCAGTCAGCGCACCCAGATTTTGCTGGCAACCCACGCCTCTTATTTCCTCAACCAGTTTCCGCTAGAGAAAATTGCGGTAATGCGTAAGGAGAATGGCGAAGCTAAATTTCTAAAACCCCAAAATTCTAAAACGCTGGTGGGTATGTTGGAAGATTTTGGAACGGACGAACTAGAAATATTACACCGTACCGATGAATTGGAGCTACTATCGTGAAAGTAATGGTTTACGTCGAAGGGCCATCCGATAAGCTGGCGATGCAAGAACTATTACACTCCTTACTTGAACAGAAGCGTCAGGCCGGTATAGACATTAACTTTTTTGAAACCCCGGAGGGTGATAGAAAAGCTTCAGTTTTAACCAAAGTACCCATCAGAGCCATTCGTATCCTGCAAAATAATCCCGACGCTATCGTAATCGCGATGCCGGATTTGTATCCGAGAGATAAAGCTTTCAAGCACAGCACTGAACGTGAACTGGAAAAAGGAATTTTACAAAATTTTGAAGTGGAACTCAAAAGGAGAGGATTGGACAATGACCCGCGTTTGAAAGCTAGGTTCAAGGTCTTCTGTTTCAAGCATGATTTAGAGGTGCTGATACTGGCCGCAGAAGAAGCTTTGGAGAGTCGTTTGGGAAGCCCCTTAACTAGAAATTGGAAAATTCCAGTAGAGTATCAGAACCATAACAATCCTCCCAAACGTGTAGTTGAAAAGTTGTTTGAAAGCAGCAAGGATAAATACAAAGATACCATAGATGCCCCTCTAATTCTAGGCGCAACCGAGTACCGGATAATAAAGGAACGCTGCCCGCAATGTTTCAAACCATTCGTAGAGTTTCTGGAAGGGCTATAATAACTGCCTTTAGGCGGGCAACAGTGGATAGTAAGTGTTTTTCACTTTAGCCTTAACCCACGAACGCCACGCATTGTTTTACCGCCTATTTTAGCTACTACCCCCACCTTAAAACCTTTGGATTTAAGAGCCTGTGACAAAGCACTCTGGCTTTTAGGGGCTTGACCTTCTTGGTCGCAAAACTTGGTATAACTGGCATATAGCTCAGTATTGCAAGTCCAGTATTCTCTATCTTCTTCCCTGCAAGATTCTTTTATCCAACACCCAACAGCATCGGATAAAGCCCTTGTTTTTTTAGCCACCCCAGCCTTGCTTCGGTTGGCATTGTAGTTATCAAGATAGTTTGAGAAAAGCTCTAGCAATTTTCTTTTGATGTACTCATTTTGGTTCTGAAGTCTGTTTTTCAACTGTTTCGTCCCGACAGTATCTGCTTCCAGTTTTACCAACATTTTCAGTTGGCCCAACTGTTGAATCAAGCGAACGTGGTCACTGCTTTCGGTCTCGAATATATTCCATGTTTCGGTGTAATATTTTTCTAGGAGCTGCGTTAGTTCCTGATTAAACAGCCCAATTACATTGTCGTTTTCCAATACAGTCTTCAGTGAGACCTCATCAAGATTCCAACAAATGCCAAATCGTAGCAACCCTTCGGAGAGCTGGACTTCTTCAGTTGTTAAAGTTTTGTGTACTAATAACAGGGTTAAGATCGCTTTTTCGTTTTCCTTGGGGACTGTTTTTTTCTTACTTTTGGAGGTAGGTTTGGAGGTGGAGTCTGTCATAATAGTTCCTTTCTTTAGGTTAAACCACTAATAAGGTTATATTCGGGTGGTTACTAATTTTAGTGATAATCATCGCTGCGCGGTCTGAAGTTGTTACCCAAATTGTGGGTTTGTTGCTGGCGGCGAAGCGGTTTATTTTGCTTTGAAGCATCTTTCCGTAATAAGCTCCATCCACTTCTATCTCCACCTTGTAGATTTCGCCTGTGGTTTCATCTCTTACCGTAGCTTGGGCATCCGGTACTTCCAATTGGCTGGTATCGCCTTTTTTCTGTTGGCGTTTGAGTAAGCTTCTAATCTCGCGCTCTTGCTTCCAATCCACAAGCACTTTTCCCTGTACGATCAATTCTTGCTCTAGTTTTAGGATAGCATCTTGAGCCAGCAGTTGTTGTTTGATCTCGGCAGTGGTGATCTGGTGAAAAAAACGGGCTTGGATTGACCGACTGAATAATTTGGAGCCCTCTGGGGTGATTAAAAAGACCAATTCACCCTCTGATTTCCGCGAGGTTACAATCTGTTTGGTTAGTAAACCCTCTTTTTTTAGGATTTGTAACCTCTCTAGGCAGGTTCTTTCTTTGGCTTCGGGCCAGAATTTGGTCTGTATTTGTGATATAGAAGCGATACCACCTTTGCCGATGAATTGTAGGACTTTCAGATCGCGTTTCAGTGGGTTCAGAGTTCGATTCTCTGGCGGTCCATTTTCCTATACCTTCCGGTACAATTACTGCTCAAAAAGTTCGTTTTTCGCGACGTGGCCCTTAATGATTAAAAATCAGGAGGGCTGAATTATGAAAATTAAAACCACTATTGCTGGCTTAAAGCAAAGAACCGTTGCCCCGGTTTATGCTAAGAGTTCAACCAGTTCCGCTAGTAAGAATATTGAAGCTCTTATTTTCGGCCTAAACTCCAATCAGTTGACGTAACCTGATTAATCACTTTTTCTAAAGAAGCTATTGTAAAGGGTTTGCTAATCATACCGACAAAACCATATTTTTGATGGTCAGCCATTACCGGATCACTGGAGTAACCACTGGCAACAATAATTTTGGCCTGTGGGTCTAGCTTTAGAATTTTTTCGGTCGCTTCTTTTCCGCCCATACCTCCTGGTATAGTCAAATCCATTATAACTATTTCAAAGGGTTGTCCGGTTTCCATTGCTTTCTGGTACTCTTCGATAGCTTCGGCCCCATCCTGTGCCGTAGTTACCTCGTAGCCTTTTTTCTGGAATACTTTACTGGTAACACTTCGCACCATTGGCTCGTCATCCATAATCAACATGCGACGATTATTGTTCGGGGATGAATCTATTAAAAATGATTTAGTCTCCTTTTCGGATAGCTTCTGGGTTGCCAATGGCAGATACATTGTTATAGTTGTACCTTTGCCTAGTGCGCTATCTACCAGAATTTGCCCATTGTGTTTCCTGACGATGGAATAGCAAATAGTAAGCCCGAGTCCACTGTTCTGTTGTTTGGTGGTAAAATAAGGGTCAAAGATGCGGTGTAAATCAGCGGCTTTTATTCCGGGACCTTCATCCTCGATTATTAGTTTTACATAGCCACCCGGTTCCAATAGCGGCACTGTTTCGGCCATTAGCCAGACATTCTCAGCCTTCAAGACTATTTTCCCGCCCTTCGGCATTGACTGAATCGCGTTTAGAACTAGATTTTGAATTACTTGGCTGATTTGTCCCCGGTCAACTTCTATCGGCCAGAGCGTCTCTGGCAAATCAAATTTGCCTTCTACGTTTGAGCCATGCAAAACAAATTGGGCATTCTCCTGAAGTATTTCGGCCAGACTGGACTGTTTTTTAACAGGTGCGCCGCCTTTAGCAAAGGTGAGCAATTGTCGGGCTAAGGCTTTAGCTCGCAGAGAAGCTTTTTCCGCATTATCCAAATAGCTGTGCAGTTCGTCGGCAGAGGCCAATTGACCTCTAGCCAGCATCAGGTTGCCCATTATGGCAGTTAAGATGTTGTTGAAATCATGGGCAATACCCCCAGCCAAAACTCCTAGTGCTTCAAGGTTATTTGCTTTAGTTTGCTCCTCGATCATTTTCCGCTTCTCGGTTACATCGCGAAAGATCAAGACTGTACCTAGCCTCTTACCCTCCTTGTTTTGGATTAGCGCACTGCTATAATTAATATAGCGTTCGTAACTTTCACGTCCTACCAGTATAACATCTTCAATATTTTCTCTTACCGGAGAGTCTAAGTTTAAATTTGGTAGCGGATTTGGGCGAGGTTCTCGTGTTTTAGCATCAATGATCTGGAAAACCCTCGCGATTGGTAAGCCACTCGCCTCCGTCTGTTGCCAACCAGTTAAGTTTTCGGCGGCCTGATTTATTAGATCAATCCGGTCATCCACATCGGTCGTAATAATTCCCTCCCCACTAGAGCGCAGGGTTATGGCAAGGCGCTCTTTCTCAATCTCCAAGGCTTGCTCTGTCCGCTTAAGTGCCGTAATATTATGTAAGAGGATTATTTTACCAGTCAGATTTTGCCGCTTATTTTTGATTAATGTTACCGAGGTATCGTATATTCTTCGGTTCTCCGGGGTTCCCAGCCAGATTTCCTTACTCTCTCTAGCGACTTGATAATAGTCCAGCAATTCAGACCACTGCCCTAAGATAGTGACGAGTGGCTTTCCAAGGACTTGATCTTTATTCAGACCGAATATTTCCTGCGCCGCCGGGTTGAAATCAACCAACCGCTCTTTGGCATCCAGAATTAGGATTAAATCGCTTATGTTTTCCACTACCCGGTGATACCCAATTGGCACCAGTTCTAGCATTTGGTAGCGGAAGATGGCCCAAGCCAAAGAAAGACCAGTTATGACGAAGAGCGAGGGTCCTGGGTCTATACCTAGCACAGGACTGAGGTTAAAAACATATAAAATATCCCCTATAAATGGCAAAAGACTACCAATGAGAAGCATTAAAGCTTGACGGGAGTAAATTTTCTTGTTGCCAAAAGCAGCATAGGCCAATATTATCATCGTGATAAGTGTTATGGTAACGCCTTGGAAGATTTGTACCCCATACCAAAAGCCATTACTAAAACGTAGAATTAGATATTGGTCGGTGGTTTCAAGGCGGAAGTTATAACGGAAGAATGTATGAAATTCCATCGTCCAAGCGAGAGGCACCGAAATTAGGGGTACTATAAAAGCGGGAGCCAATCTTTGCCAACGAAGCCAACGGTCTTGTCCGAGGAGGATAAGAACTGTTACTAAAAAGATTACCGGAAGAAAGACTATACCGGGGTAGCTAAACTTATACCAGAAAATTTTATCGTTGAGATTATTACTAGAGAGGTTTAAAGCTTGACCTACTGCCCAATTCGCGCCTAAAAGCATTGTAATTGCAAAAGGAAGGGCTGTACGGACTTGGCGAAAACGCAGACCATATATGCCCAAACTGAGAAGAATGGTGCCTGAAAGATATTGAAGTACGGCGTATAAAGAAAGTTGCATATAAATACCTCAACTACTAAGAAAGGAACAGGGTAGTAGAAGTGAGAAAGAAGTAATAGAAGCAACCCTGATCCTAGGTTACTTCTAAGCTCTGCTTTTGTCAATGGGTTTGGAGTATAAAAGTTGGGTAACGGTTCAGGCTTATGGTAAAGGGATCTAAAAAGTGATGCTTTTCACAGCTTTTGGGGTGGAATCCCACTGGACAATCGGTTAAAATAGCTTACGTAGTTGCGTAGTATAGAATATCCCTCGGAAATAAACGTGGGAGAAGGATAAAAATGGATCAAGCTACTTTTGAAGGATTGTGGCAGAATTTTCAAGGGCAGTGCAAGGCAGAAACTTCGATTTACGATTTATCTGCCGTCGCAGGAGAGGCCGATGCACCTCTAGTGGTATTAGTACACGGGATTGGGGGTAACTTTCGCCATTGGGCCGATCCAATTAGTTTGAATGTGAATGATACTTGGCTCTTTGACCTTAACGCCCATCCGCCACCTAGCACTAATGGGATTGCGATGTCACCACCCCAGCAGCCCGGCTCAGCCACCAGTTGGACTCAGGTTTTAAACCATAATAAAGTCAGTTATATCAACTTCAGCCAAGCCCAATCAGGTGGTTTGTTGGAGTTTGCCGTAGCCGAACTGGTCACAATTCTCACTACCCTAGAGCGAACAATCTTGGGGCCATATGAACAGGACGTAGCAACCAACGGGGGAGAGGTTCCCCCACTCATCATCGTGGCCCATAGTCGGGGCGGCTTGGTCACACGAGCCGCGCTCAAACAATTGGGTAGTGCGGGAGTACCTCACCTGCGTAAAGTCATTACCCTTTGTACTCCCCATCATGGCAGCTATATGCCCAAGCTCTCGAACGACTATAATAACATTCTACAAAATCAGCTGGATTTCAGTTCGCTAGGTCATTCGCTCCCAGACCCCCTCCGCAATTTTATGCAGCACAAAGTAAATCAAACTTTGACTAATTTGGCAAATATGGTGCGCGACGCGCTGTTACACTCTTTTGGTACTTTGGCCCAAAGTACTGGCTTTGATGAGCTTATTCCCAATAGTGCCACTTTACAAAACCTTGCTCAGGATGAGCAACCCTTAGCGGGAGTACAATATTTTAGCTTTGGCGGCTCTAACCCCACTTTTGTGAATATGTTTATCTGTATCGCCGGGCAATCTATTCATTTGTTAGGCATCTCCAGCCCTTTTCTGGTGGATCTACTAGGTAAAGTACCGGAAATAGTAGCTAACTATGGAGGGCTGGCAGAACTAGATCATGGAGACTCGGCAGTATCGCTCACCAGTAGCCATTGGCCTAGCCCTTATATGGCCTCCCATCAGGACTTCCACCTCAACCATATGCAAGCTTTGATAGACCGAACTTTGGAGGAGGCCGTACTAGAGATTATCCGTAACTAACCGAAACAGGTCCACAGCCAGCAATTCGGGTAGCCAATTCTTCCAGTGAGAAACTCTCATCAGGGAAATCTACCGTACCAAGCATCAAAGAGAGTCCTGAATCGGTGCTATCGGATGCTTGGTCTATAGAGGCCATTACAAGAATAGCAGTGCTAGAGGATTGGTTCTTCAGGGTGTGTAAGACCGAAAGACCCTCATACTCCAAAATATTGAGATCTAGCAAGATCAAGTCAGGCTGGTGGCGACGGGCGAGGGTGAGAGCCTGTGCCCCGTTTGCGGCTAACAAAGTAGTATAGCCAAAGGTCTGCAAAGTTTGATCTAGCTTAAAACGAGTGGAGGGATCGTCGTTAGCTACGAGGACTAAACCGCTCTCCAATTCGTCCTCGTCAGTGGTCTGTTCAAAAGACCACTCTTCCCCTAACAAAGAATGGAACTGCTTCACCACTTCTTTCTCCAAGATAGGAGGGGCTAGGTAGACCAAGGCCCTTAAACGGAAAGAATGGCGGCTTTCCTGCATAATGGAGAGCAGCACCACTGGTATTTCGCGTGTAGGTTCATTATATTTGATGCGCTGCAACAAAGGTAAATTTAATTGACAGGTCTCTGGCTCACGCAAACCGGGAAGTAAAACGATCATTTCAGGCTGTTCCATTGCCACCCGCAACAGCACCTCTTCATTATCAAGCGCAAGCCCTACCTCATAGCCTTCAATTTCAAGGTGGTAGCGCAATAGTTCCGCCACAGAAAGCTCGACATCCAACACCATAATTTTAGGTTTTCCTGAAAAAGCTTCCTGAGAAGGATAATTATCCGAAGAGCGTTCCGTCTCACTCAAGGGAGCTACTGGCAAACTAAAACCAAAGGTGCTACCAACACCTAACTTACTCTCAACCCAGATTTGACCACCGTGCATCTCCACTAACGACTTGGTAATGGTTAGCCCCAAACCCGTGCCACTGATAGAGCGGACGGCAGGATTGCTAGAACGGAAAAACTGGCTAAAAAGCTGTTTTTGCTCCTCCTCCGTCATACCGATGCCGTTATCTTGAACCTCAATTTCCAAAAATTGTTGGTCTGCACTTTGCCGGGCCGTTACTCCAATTTCACCACCCTGACGACTATACTTGACGGCATTAGAGATTAGGTTGGTTAGAATTTGAGTGACGCGATCCCGGTCAGCCCACGCGGGGGGTAATTCAGGAGGGAAAGTGAGATGAAAATGAAGGTCGCGCTGTTCGGCGGTTAAGTGCAAAGCTTCTATGACGCTGTGGATCGAACGCTTTAGGTAAAGCAAGCCCTGTTCCAATTGGATTTTACCCGATTCAATCCGGCTTACATCGAGCAAGTCGTTGATTAAACTAACCAATCGGTCGGAACTATTGCGAGCCGTCTCCAAAAATCGGTGCTGTAGTTCATTGATTGGACCGGTATCACCATCCAGAACCAGTTCCACATAACCCTTAATGGAGGTAAGCGGGGTACGCAATTCGTGTGAAACCAGCGAAATAAATTCGGTCTTCATGCGGTCTACTCGAGCCGCTTCGGTAATATCCCGTTGTACTTGGGCAACACCGATAAACTGGTTGGTCTTATCATAAATCGGATTGATGCTAACCCCCCAAGTCCGCCCATTACGCTCCACCTGTACTGGCTCAACCACTTCCCCTTGGGCTAGTTGGGCTACTAATTGTTGACTTTGGGCAATAGAGACTGGCAAGAAGAGATCGGGGTCATAATCGGAAAGTACCGCCTTTTCGGGTAGTCCCATATTGCGAAGTGCGGCGGGATTGGCAAAAAGCAACCGACTATGCTCATTTACCAACACCACTCCATCGCTTACACCATTGAGTACGGCATTGAAGCGGTTGCGTTCATTGGCAATCTCATCCATCAACCGGGCATAGCTGAGCGAAAGGGCCAAATGATTGGCAACCGTACTCATCAATTCAATTTCATCCGGTCGCCACTGTCGAGATTTGAGATCCCCCAAGACCAGCACCCCTAATGGTTTCTTATCTTCAGGAGAATAGAGTGGTAAAAAGACCACACTTTGCAAACCGGTTAATTGAAGCAACGGTTCTTCGGTATAATCAAGGCGAGAAATATCCTCAATAGCCAATAATGTACCTTTTTTGAGGGTTTCGCGAGCCAGCAAAGAGGCCGTAATGGGAGAATTTTCAGTGGAGACTTGCTGCCAAGTGCTGGCAAAATAGGGATCAACCGCCTCTGAACCATACCACTTTTCATTCTTATCATCCAGCAGACCGATTAGCCCAATTGGAGCTTCTAGCATCTTGGTGGCTAATTCAAGGGCGCGGGGGTGGAGGTCGTTGAAACTACGTGCCGCCAAAACTTCACTACTCATTTCGTTGAGTACAGTCAATTCCTGACTGCGATAGAGCGTTTCAATCAAAAGTTGTTGGTTTTCACGGCTACGTTGAGTCATCGCATTGTTCAGGTTCTCCAATTCGATATTTTGCTTGAAAAGCAAGTCGCGGCTAAAAGCTAATTCAGCGGTACGTGCAGCCACTCGTTCTTCTAAGATTGATTTGGCATCGGCTTGCCGTTGGGCCACCTCACTCAAAGCTCCGGCTAATTCTTGTGCTTCGGTTGGGGCAAAGCGTCCAAAGAGAAGGCTGGGTGGAGTGATTTCATGCTGATCCATTTGGCGCACATTACGGACTAAGCGTTGAAAAGGTCGGGCGATCAGCCAAGCAAAAAAGTAACTTAAAACTAAAATAAAGGCAAATTCAATCGGCCACGTTTGTAGCTTAGCATCACTCAAAACATTACTCAAATCGAAGAGACTTTCTGGTAGAAGTCCTACCAGCGCAAAGAAAATAAAGAGGTACACACGTAAACTAATTCGGTTTGGCATTAGGAACGCTTTCAATCTATTTTGGTTGTCACGACTCCGCTAAAATCCAAGGATTGATTTTCTCTAGTGTAGCACCGTCATCTTACGAAAACCATTACATTTACAACCAATCCGCCCGGCTTTAGTTAAAGATTAATTTAGTTTCCTAGATTGTTTTTGTTAAACTACAAGTGGGTCAGTAGAGCAGCCTCCAATTAACTGACAGTCCACGAAGTTTGTGGAGAGTCACCAACTTTTTGTAGCCTATGGTCTAACTGAGCTTGGACAATGTACAGAAAGCCTTTAATCACCGTTTTTAGGGGTTGTAATACAAAAACCTGAGTTGTTTGCCTTAAAAATATCAGCTTTTTGCATATCACTCAGAGGTTGTGAAACAATATTATAGGAGCTTTCAGGACGGTTTAAAGTGGTTTTGACGCATTATTGGAGCTAAACTATCACTTCAAGGCATTGTAGACCGTTTTAACCAAATTTAAGGGCAATCCTGTAGCACCACATTGCTCTAAGTTTTATGGGGTCAAATGATTCCTTCACAGCCTCTCAGGCGTACTTGTCCTTCCGCCAGTTGGCAATCGCTTGCACCGTTGCTATTGAGGTCGGCACACTGCGCTCTTTGCTGCCTTTTGCACTGCTAGAGGGGACATTAATTACTCCAGCTGGCTGCCAGAGTAAATCATCTATATCCCGGCCTGCCTCATAACCCGGTTTAATGGTGTTATCGGAGTAGTTTTCAAGCTTGAGACCACATAGCTCTTCCGCCCGTAGTCCACAATCGTAGAGAGTCAGAAGTATAGCTCGGCTACGGGCACGGGCCAATCGGCTGGTGTCTTGCTTGGTTGCCTCCAAGAGTTGTAAGAACTCGTAGGGTGTAAAGAAGTGCGGTATATTCTGGACTTCTTTGATGGACTTTATCTTTGTCAGTGGGTTGCTTGCTAAAAGAGGTGGGTTCCCGCTCTCTTCATACCCCCAATGCCACATAGCTTTCAGACCCCGCAAATGGCTGTTAATAGTGGAAAGCGCAAATTTACCAGTATCCGTGTGGGCATCCTCCTTATCAAGGAGATATAGCAAGAAATCTTCCACTATGGTTTGGTCAATATTGACCACATCGCAATCTTCGCCCAGAAAATCTATAAAGACTTTTTGGGTCTGTTGATACCGACCAAG
>Ga0194047_10002448_pt1 | contig 10634 bp, 11 predicted proteins | sample JunL225m_MetaG_2_FD_160070 | JGI IMG/M metagenome (GOLD analysis project Ga0194047, IMG submission 160070) | Anoxic zone freshwater microbial communities from boreal shield lake in IISD Experimental Lakes Area, Ontario, Canada - Jun2016-L221-5m | ecosystem: Environmental > Aquatic > Freshwater...
GATGACGAAGAAGAACACGGCCGTCAGCACCTCGCTCTTGCGTCGCAGCGCAAGCAGCAGATCGCGGCGTACGGTGGCAAGGAAGGCGTTCATGCCACCTCCGCCGGGCCGCCCCAAGGAGGTGGCGAGCCAGAACAAGGAAGCCGCGTCAGCGGCTGAACCGTAGTCATCCCTTGCCACGGGCAGGGGGGCGGGGGGATGGTCTTCATAGCACCAGTGCCTTGCCGCCCGGCACGGGCAGCGGCTGGTGGCTGGTCAGCACCGCCATGCCGCCCGTGGACAGATGCTCGGCAATCAGTTCGCCCAACAGCTTTACGGCAGCGACATCGAGTGCATTGAAGGCTTCGTCGAGCACCCAGAGTATCGCCGGCCGCGTCAGCAGCCGCGCCAGCAGCACGCGCCGCTTTTGCCCGGCTGAAAGCACGCGCACCGGCAACTCCTCGCGGCCGCGCAGGCCAAGCCGGATCAAGGCGGCCAAGGCCGCGCCTTCGTCCAGTTCGATGCCGTCCAGCGCAGCGGCGAGGCGCAGATTCTCCAGCGGCGTCAGATCCTCCTTGACCGCGGCATGGTGACCGAGATAAATCATGTCGCGGCGGAATTCCACGGAAGGCGCCGGCTCATTGCGCCAGCGTATCTGTCCCGCATCTGCCGGCGAAAGGCCGACCAGCAGCCGCATCAGGCTGGTCTTGCCGGAGCCGTTTTCGCCCTGCACGTGTAGCCACTCGCCTGCGGCGAGCGCGAAGCCGACGTCGGAAAACAGGCGGCGTTCACCGCGGGAACAGGCGAGACCTGAAACATTGAGCATGCCCCAATTGTGCCCGAAAGCGCCGCCCCATGCCTTGCGTCGGGTCAAGACGACGGTGGCTCCGGCCGCAAGACGCCGGCAACTGCTGTCAAAACCAGCAGCAGAGCGGCAAAATCCTGCCAGCGCGGCGCCTCGCCGAGGAACACCATCCCGCTGAATACGCCAACCACGGGGATGATCAGCGAGCAGAGGGAGGAAACACCGGCCGGCACCATCTGCACCAACTTGTTCCACGCCCAATAGCAGAACAGCAGGCCGATGAAGACGTTGTACCAGAAGCCGAACATGGGCCAGAAACTGATGCCGCCCCAGTCGACGCTTTCCAGCGCATGGCCCGACAGCGCAATGGGTATCCCGCCCAGCAGACCCTGCCAGGCTGTCAACGACGTTATCGGCATGGGCAACGGATCGCGTTTGTAAATCACCAGGCCACCAGCCCAGAAGATGGCGGCGATGATCATCAGGATCACCCCGACCGGGGCACTGCCGAGTTTCTCGAACTCGGCACCGATCAGCAGCGCCATGCCGCACATGCCCAGCACCAGTCCGCCCAGCCGTCGCCGGCTGATCGGTTCATCGAGCAGCCAGACCGAGAGCAAGGCGCTCCAGACCGGCATGGTGTAGCCAAGAATCGCTGCCCGCCCCGAAGGCAGCAGGCTCACGCCCCAAATTGCGAACATGTTCCAGCCGACGATGTTGCACGACGCCATGCCGATCAGTTGCGGCCAACGTCCCCGGGGAACCTTCAGGGACTGGCCGGAAAACCAGGCGACGCCGAACAGACCGGCGGCAGCCAGCAGAATGGCATCGCCACGGAATATCCAGCGCGGAATCTCGGTGATCACGACTTTCATGATCGGCCAGTTCAAGCCCCAGCCAAGGGAAAGCAGGCCGAGCAGAATGAGCCCGGCGCGCGGGATGCGAGTGGCGGACATGGTGCGCGAGTGTCGCATGGCGATAGCGCGATTACAATCCATTGCGGCCTACCCCGGTGTCATGACCTCCTGCATCAGCGCGCTGACGCAATCAGGAATGACGCAAGCAGCCAATCTCCCTATTTGCGGGCCGCCGGTGGCAGCCCGGATCGGCGGAAGCGGGAATCACAAAAACACGATAGCATAGTGGCCTGACCACCCATCAATAGGAGAATGTCATGGCCCGCAGAAAGAAACTTGATTTCAGTGACATCGCGACAGATCGCAAAAAGGAAGACCTCAACCAGAAGGATTTCTGGGCGAAATATGGCGTCACGCAGTCGGGTGGATCCCGATATGAATCCGGCCGCAATATCCCCAAGCCGCTGGCGATCCTGCTCTGGCTGCACCGCTCGGGGAAGATCAGCGACAAGGATCTCAGCGACGCAATGAAGTAAGCGATTCCCCGCTTGGGAGCGGTTCGACCGCAAGGCATTGTGGAGCGATCCCGGTCGCCCCCTGCTCCGGGCACAGCGTCGACAGACTCGTCCGCTGCAGTAGATCCATTCCCGGGAAACTTCGCGCCGGGCGGGAAAGAAAAAACTCCACGCTGCAACCGACGGCGGATATCCGTAGCGTTTCTTCCTTCGTGACATCGGCTGTCATCCGGCACAAAGAAAAGCGGCCTCCATCGCTGGAGGCCGCAGTATTACTGGTGGGCTGTGAGTGGCTCGAACACTCGACCTACGGATTAAGAGTTCTGGGGTGCGGCTATACCCACGGATATATGGACCTTAACAAACCTTGATAATACAGGCATTACAGCCTATCATGACCTTAACGGGCTAGCACGAAATATAGCAGAATTTGATAGCCCGTGCTAGCCCGATGCTAGCCCGATAGTTTGCGTTTGGGAACTCAAGCGGTGGCAAAGAAGATCAAATTCACCAAGACAGCACTGGAAAGATTGCCGTTGCCTGCGACTGGCAAGCGATCAACCTACTACGATGTGACGGTTCCGAAACTTGCGTTGCGCGTTACATCGGCAGGAAGCAAGACCTTCTACATCGTCCGGCGCACTGGGCATGAGATGGTCTGGTTCAAGCTTGGAACGTTTCCTGATATGACGGTGGAGCAATCGCAGAGAACCGCTGAGAAGGTATTAGGGGCCTTTGCCGGAGAATCAAACCCTGCCGTTGCTCGTCGTGCCGCTAAGGGTGTGCCGACATTGGCTGAATTCTTCAAAAAATACGGAATGCGCTATGGGCAGTACAAGAAGTCGTGGCGCGACGATCAGCAGCGTTACCGTGATTATCTCGATAAACCACTGGGCAATCGTAAGCTCCACACTATTGGTAAAGAAATGGTCGGGCGGATTCTCGCCGACATGGATGCCGATGGCAAAGCTGGCTCTACAGTAAACAATGTCCGTGCGCTGGCATCTAGTCTGTTTAGCAAGGCGATTGAGTGGAACGACTTATCAGTAAATCCTGTTAAGGGCATCCCGACGAGAAAGACAAACAAGCGCGACAGGTTCATTCAGTCAAACGAACTACCAAGATTCTTTACATCCCTTGCCGACGAGGCGAATATCACTATCCGCGACTACTTTCTGTTGTCGCTCCTTACAGGGGCGCGGCGGGCAAATGTCCTCGCCATGCGCTGGCGGGACGTAAATCTCCAAGAGGGCATCTGGCGCATTCCAGTCACGAAGACTGGCGATCCGCAGAATGTGACTTTGTCGCCAGACGCGATTACCGTCCTTCAGCAACGCGAGGAGGCAAAGGACGATTCGCCCTTCGTATTCCCCGGTGGCGGCAAGACTGGCCACCTCGTCGAACCAAAAGCAGGATGGAAGAGGATATTTGACCGAGACGAACTAAGGCAGCTTACTGATGCCATAGTTGCCGCTGGTGGCAATTTCCCCGTGAAGGAAGGTGAAGCTCCAGCCAACACTCTCAATCGCGCCAGAAACACTGCCGAGCGGCTGAAGGTGGTAACTGAAGACTACCGCTTGGACAACTTACGAATCCATGACTTACGACGTACCTTGGGCAGCTGGCAAGCGAAGACAGGCGCCTCGCTAGTCGTCATTGGCAAGAGCCTGAACCACAAGAATCAGGCGACTACGGCAATCTATGCTCGTCTTGATCTGGACCCTGTAAGGGCATCTGTGAATACCGCTACGGCGGCGATGTTGGAAGCTGGCGGACTGAAGCCGCCGCCGAAACGAGACAAAAGCTAATCAGGGGTGACACATGGCACAAAAGAAGGGCATTCAAAATGGGTCTAAGAGCCTTCCAATCGACAACCTTTTAGTTGAGCTAGCAGTAACAGGACCAAAAACTACAAAGACGGATGCCCCCACGGGTGTGAAGTTGAAACCCAAGGAATTCATGAGTTTGTGGAAACTGCTCAAACATCCCCGAACCGTTTCCGTAGCGACGCTTGCCACAGCGATTGAAACTGGAGGCGTGTATACGTATGACAAGTATGGTCGGTATATGCCTTTCACTAGAGACACACCAGAGGCACAACGTGCATTGGCTCTTTTGGCTGATATCTATGAGTTTGAGAGTAAGTATTGGGAATCGCACGATGACGTGGAGAACGCTGCTGGTGAAGCTGGTGGCGATAATGGTCAGTATTACGACATTAGCGAAGGACTCCACCCGCTAGATATTCCCGACGATCACGGTGACCCTTACGACGACTTTGGATGGGCAATAGACGCTCTGCCGAATTTCGAGGCGATCCGATCAGGCCAGCATGAGCTTCCACCCAAGAGTTTAGGTGGCGGCGGGAGGCTTGAGAAAAATTACTTGCATATCATAGGTGCGCTTCTGGAGTGTATTGCTGGCAAAGTGCCACCTGCGGAGAAGCATCCGTCGTTTGCTAGCGAGGCGCAGTTGATCGAGTTCTTGGACGAAAAGTTCGACGGAATTGAGGGACTTTCGGCTAGCAACCTACAAAGGAAGTTTCCAGCCGCAAAACATTCTATCGGAAGCTCATAGCGGCACTGCTACTCAAGAGTACCGCAACTAAGTCCATCCACCGCAATTGCGGTGACTGGCCAAAACTCTTGTTTTAACTTGCTTTCCCATACCGCCCCGTAGCGGAGATTATTGGGAAGGCATTATGACGATTCAAGAAATTTTGCATGCAGCACGCGATCTGCTCGACGAGCGGGAGGCTGCAAAGCTGCTGGGTTTAGCACCTGGCACACTCTCTGTATGGCGTAGCACCGGGCGCTACTGCATACCGTTTATCAAGGTTGGCAGCAAGGTTCGTTACCGCCGCTGTGATCTTGATGCGTGGCTGGTGGCCCGCACACGCACCAGCGGCGCGACCGCTTAATCCCCAGCATGCATTACTACCGAACTCGCCCGCGCTGACAGCATTGCATGCTGTCACAGTGATAAAGAATCCCGTCCGACAACGTGGGCGGTCAGTTAAGCGTTTTTATAGGAAAAATATTATGGCTAATGCCATGAAAGTACTAATGAAGAAAATTCAAAAAAGTGCCAAATACCCAGTTGGCCTACCTGCCTTCAAAGATAAGGACATGAATTTGTATCTTTCGTTCGCACTGAATGCTCGCGACGATGATGGGGAGCTAATTGGAGAAGTGGAGGGTGATGGAGATGCCGTGGCTATAACCCTTGGACATGGTTTTGACGACGCTGACGTTCGCCTATTTGTGAAACTCGGCACTGGAACTGAAAAGACAGCGGTCCTTCTTCAAAAGGTGATCGACCGCGTGTGTATGGGTAATGGCTTGACCGCGTAACCAGCCTTACGGCGTGGCAATCCCGCAGCGGCTACAGAGCCGAAATTCACTGTGTAGCCGCTGCATCTTACCCAATCCGGCTAGCTTGGCAGATGAGTAAAAGCAGTCGTACCGCATCAAACGAAAAATCCCGCTTGCAGGCGGGATTCGTCGAGAACCTAAAAGCAGTAACCATCGAACAGGTAGCTCTCTTTAACAGGTCGTCACGGCCTAGAAAGCAGGTTAATTATGGAACATGCATCTGAAAACGTCAAGCTGGTGGACGCCCCAAACTCCCAGCAAAGCACCACAGGGACCGCGAGTCTCGATCTTAAGTCCCTTCGCCTTCCGGCAAACTATGGCGTGACGCTTGGCGTCAAAAAGCTGCTGACCAACGTGCTCGTGGGCAAGCCGAAGAAGTCCAACTTCTTTCGCACGCATCCATCGGACGAAATGACCTTCCCCGCCATGATTCTGGAAAACAAGGAGGCTCGCGAATCCTACGTGGTGGTTCCAGAGGTGGCGCAGGAAATCAGCGAGTTGGTGCGCCCGGTCATGCTGCATGCCGCCATCGACCGCCAGAACAACGTCTCGCTGATACCGGTTCCACTGCCGGGGGAGGATGGCACCCGCAACCCGTGGCATGAGTCGTTGGCGCAGGCCGTTGAGCATGCCAAACTGCACTGGATTCGCATCACGGCGAACATGCACACGGGCGCCTATGACGTTTATGAGGCCGAGGGGGACCTGCCCGAACCCGAATGGCCGGCGCACGATATCGATGCCCTTGTTCAGGTGGCCTTTCGCGGCAAGATCATCACCGGCCTTGAACATCCCGTCGTGCAATCGCTACTGGGCTGCATCTGATGACTCTCGACGATTTCACCGACGGGGTTCGGTTTGTGGATTTTGAGTTTCATCCGGAGCACGGTCGTGAGGGTAATCTGCCGGTGCCGGTCTGCATGGTAGTTCGGGAATGGCCTTCGGGCCTGACCCATCGCTACTGGCAGGGTGAACTGCACCAGATGACTAGGGCGCCCTTCCCGACTGGCGACAAAGCTTTGTTTGTTGCCTATTTCGCCTCTGCCGAAATGGATTGTTTCCATGTGCTGGGCTGGACACCGCCGGCCAATGTGTTGGATCTTTACGTAGAGTTCCGCTGCCGTACAAACGGGCTGCGTTTGGCCCACGGCAATGGGCTGCTCGGTGCGCTGATGTACTACGGCCTGCCAACCATTGGAGGTGAGCAAAAGGACGCCATGCGGGATCTGATTCTTACCGGCGGCCCGTGGTCGCTGCAAGATCAGTTGGCCATCCTCGACTACTGCGAAACCGATGTGGTAGCACTGGCCGACTTGCTCACTGTAATGCAGGCCCAGCTCGATTGGCCCCGCGCCCTGCTTCGGGGCCGCAGCATGAAGGCGGTTTCGCGCATCCAGATGAATGGCGTTCCGCTGGACGTTGAAGCGCTGGCGCTGCTATCGGAACACTGGACGGCAATTCAGGATCAGTTAATTGCCGACATCGATCAGGACTTCGGTGTCTATGAGGGGAGGACTTTCAAGACCAGTCGCTGGGAAGCGTATCTTGTCGCCAACGACATTCCTTGGCCGCGGTTGGAAAGCGGCCGGCTCGACATGAGTGACGCCACCTTTCGTGAAATGGCACGCACTTACCTTCGGATCGCGCCAATCCGCGAACTTCGGTCAGCCTTGTCGGAAATGCGTTTGGCCAATCTGCACGTGGGTGGCGACGGGCGCAACCGCTGCCTGCTGTCGCCATTCCGGTCAAGAACGGGACGTAACCAGCCGTCGAACTCCAAGTTTATCTTCGGCCCCTCGGTCTGGCTGCGCGGTTTGATTCGGCCGCAGGCGGGATGGGGTTTAGCCTATGTAGATTGGAGTCAGCAGGAGTTCGGGATTGCCGCGGCGCTGTCTGGAGATCATGCAATGATGGAAGCCTATCGCAGCGGTGATCCCTACCTCGCATTTGCCAAGCAGGCTGGCGCAGCTCCGGCGGATGCCACCAAGCAGACCCACAAGGCGGTACGGGAGCAGTTCAAGGCGTGCGTACTGGCGGTGCAGTACGGGATGGGCGAGGCTAGTCTTGCCGCACGCATAAATACACCGGTCGCCCGTGCGCGGCAGCTCCTCGACCTGCATCGCCGCACCTACCGGACGTTCTGGAAGTGGTCTGACAGCGCTGTTGATGAAGCGGTGCTCGGCGGCCGGCTTTGGGCAGGCTTTGGGTGGCAGATTCATACCCGTGACGAACTCAACGATCGCAGCCTGCGCAATTTCCCGATGCAGGCCAATGGTGCCGAGATGTTACGCATCGCCTGCATCCTGCTGACAGAGGCAGGGATCAGGGTTTGTGCACCGGTGCATGATGCACTTCTGATCGAAGCCCCGCTCCATGAACTTGACGATGCCATCACCACCACGCAATCGCTTATGCAAGAAGCTAGCCGAATCGTTCTCGATGGCTTTGAACTTGGTAGCGACGCAAAAGTAGTTCGCTACCCTGACCGTTACATGGATGAGCGCGGGGTGACGATGTGGAACACCGTGATGAATTTGGTTGGTGAGCCGGGTCTTACCTGCGTCAGCTAGACGCACCTACCTGCGTCTTCCCACCGCACCCGTACATTCTCTTATAAATATGTTTACTAGTAGTACACCAGATGCCCAGATCCCTGTGAAACGATTGCAGCTTAATCGGACATCCGGAAAGTTTGTGGCAGCTCCCAAGAAGGATCTGTTTCTTCGGGGACCGATACCCCTTAACTGGCTGAGTAAAGCTGCCAGACTCCCCGGCAAGACGCTCAATGTTGGTCTAGCACTGTGGTGGCTAAATGGCATGACCACTACCCCATCCGTCAAACTTACCCGAAGGGCATTGGAATTGTTCGAGGTGGGTAGGGACGCCGCGAGCACAGCATTAAGTCGATTGGAACACGCTGGCCTTGTCCAAGTTGATCGGAGGATTGGTCGGCGCCCTCTCGTCGTGATTCTTCAACAGGAATCAGGATGACAGTATCGCCTGATGGCTTCCGCACCCTTGCAGGGGTGACATTCAGTTGATGCATTTACTGTTGTGACCAAGGAGCCATTTTTTACTCTGCGTCGACAGGTTTATTCCGTACCTTTTGCTTAAGAATATGGTGATTATCACGGACGCTCAGTACGATGGCATTAAAGAGTAAATTAATCAAACTCGGGCCGTAATCGCACCTAGAGTAAATTCCTCAGCACTGAGCGGCTACCACCAGCAGAACCGGCGCTGCGGTGTTACTGCCCCCGATCTAAATTTGCAGGCGATTGCAAAGCTTCGCTCACCGAAAGGCGTTGACATAGCTGCGAGGGGGGGTAGGTCCAGCTTTTGGGCTAGCGTAATGCGGCTCATCGTGCGCGCCCCATTTTGTTGCCTCTGATTCGTACCGTAATACCACCGTTTGTCAATACGCTAACGAGTACAGCACGGATGTACCGATAAACACGGTATTGACAAAAGAGTACAGTACCGATATAATAGTCCCCGTTTAATAGGACATTAGGGAGCAAATGGCTACCTTCGCTTACTTGAGGTGCAGCACGAGCGATCAATCGCTGGATCAGCAATTGGGGCAAATTCGCGCCGCCGGTTACCAAGTTGATGATGACAGGGTGTACAGTGAATTTGCGGTAGGTGGGGGGGTTCCCGCGTTACAGCGCCCACAGTTCAGCAAACTCAACGAGCGACTTGCTGATGGGGCGGTACTCGTTGTCGCAAATATTGACCGATTGGGGCGAGATGTTCTGGATTGCCTAACCACAATCGACAGTCTCGTTGCGCGGGGAATCTCCATCGCAGTATTGAATATTGGCGGAGTTATAGACAACAGCCCCGCGTCGAGGCTGATGCTGACTCTCTTAAGCGCGATTTCGGAATTTGAGAAAAGTTTAATCAGTCAGCGCACCAAGGCGAAGCTTGCCCAACTCAAAGCTGATGGTGTGAAACTTGGGCGGCCCGTGAAGTGCAATGATGTTGCTCTTAGGGCAAAAGCGGTTGAGCTTTTTGGAAACGGCCTAAGTTGGCGGCGGGTGGCGAAGGACTTGGGGATCGCACTCAGCACATTGCAAAGGGCGATGAAGCAAACAACCTCAAACAGGTCAGGGATTGCGGCGACGCCACCATGAACAAATCGGTCGACAGCGTGAAGGCGCTAAGCAACTTTCTGAAATCTCTGAACCACACTGGACCTATCTCAGGGGAAATCTTCAGGACGTTGCCGGTTCAGAATCTTGAAGCTAATGCTCCAGAGCCGACGCTCATAAACGCCGCTTCCGGCCATCAGCAGCCATTGACGATGCCGTGGGAATGCGATTTATAGGTCGGCTCCCACCACAATCCAGCCATTGGAGAACTTGGAGTTAATGTCCGGAGTTGGGGGGACACCGGCCGTTCCCAAGTTGCCGAACAAAAATCGGCAGTTGCCGCGGTGAATGGAACTCTGCTCGGCTCGAGGTGACATGTATCGGTGATACGGTGATGTATCAGATCAAATTCACCGCCACTTTCATCATCGCCTCGTTCAGATCGATGTAACGCTGCGTAGTACTCATGTTGCGATGCCCAGCCAATGCCATGAGCACCCGCACACCCACGCCTTTGTCAGCCAATGTGGTTATGAAAGTTCTGCGACCAGAATGACTGCTGGCGCCATCGATACCAGCACGATGATAGATCATGCCGAAATGCTGGGCAAGAGTGTTTGCCGTGAATCCTGTCCGTGTGCGCTGTGAGTAGAAGAACGGCCGATCTGGATCACGGTGCTTCAAGGTGGCAAAGTACGCAGCAAGTTCCTTCTTCAGCTTCTCGCTAATCAAGACTGTTCTGCCTCGATCACCTTTGGTCTGATCTGAAGTCAGATGAACTTCATCTTTGATCGTGCCATCAGCTGCTACGACATCGGTGGGCCTGCGCGTATTCGAGTGCCTCGACGTGGTCGTAGATCAGCACCGAGACGACGCGGGTCTTGTCCGGGATGTTGCCGCCTATCATCAGCACCACGCCGAACTCGCCCACAGTGTGGGCGAAGCCCAGTATCGTCGCGGTGATGAAGCCGGGTTTCGCCAACGGCACGGCGACGCTGAAGAAGGCATCG
>Ga0194047_10002449_pt1 | contig 10633 bp, 7 predicted proteins | sample JunL225m_MetaG_2_FD_160070 | JGI IMG/M metagenome (GOLD analysis project Ga0194047, IMG submission 160070) | Anoxic zone freshwater microbial communities from boreal shield lake in IISD Experimental Lakes Area, Ontario, Canada - Jun2016-L221-5m | ecosystem: Environmental > Aquatic > Freshwater >...
ATGACCGATATTATCTAGAATTTGGGAAAGGTTGCCGCCGACCTCACTTTGAATATTTATAGCAGTAATCAATAAATCTAGGTCATCGCTAGGTACACGGCGAAGCATATTTGCCAACGCCTCGCGACTACTCAGACCTAAACCTACTTCACGAGTAACCCGTTTGTACTCATCCGCCATTGGTGCCGGAGCTTCGCGGGCAATCAAATCCATTGATTGCAAAAGACTGTAACCGGAGCGCAATGAGTTTGCCATCAAGGTGATAGTATCACCAAGTTGGTTATTAAAGGTTTTCATACGCTTCTTGGAACGTCTTTTGACATACATATCAGGTATATATAACCCCAAAATGCCAACAAGCAACCCTACTATAAGCGCAAATACACCAAACCCCCGCCCTAAATACCAGCCCAAAAGAACTCCAGCGCCTGTGCTTGCCACCTTGAAAAGTAAAAACTCTCCAACGGTTATTTTCAAATCGGCTCTTGCAAGATTACGGGCAATATTGTCGGCAAAATTTCTGCCTTTTAAAACTTTATCTATTCTTTCCGCAACAAGAGCGCGAGTGGCAGACGCGCCCCCCTCCAATTGGGCTTCATCTTTAACAGTCTCAGCAACATTGGTATTGGTAAAACTATCGAGGCGCTCTTTCAGATTGCTCTTCTTAGAGCCTCTAAGACGAAGCGCCATGAAAATCAAGACAATCGCTACCACAACTATCACTAAAACTATTACCAGGATTGTGGTCTGGTTCATTATCACTTCCCTATCAGATTTAGGCTAGTTTTGGGCGCTAATTAGAATGCCCGCAACTGACTCGCCGAACCAAAAGTATCAGGTGGTAAGAAGATGTTATGTTGTTCAAATTTTTCAACACAACGCGGTTGAACTCCGGTTGGCTTCAATTGCCCGATAATTTTCCCGTTTTCATCCACGCCTGTTTGTTCGAAGCGGAAAATTTCCTGTAATTTGATAATATCGCCTTCCATGCCATCCACTTCGGCGATACTGGTAATTTTGCGGGTGCCGTCCTTTAAACGCTCCTGCTGTACAATCATATTTACAGCCGAGGCAACTTGCTCACGAATTGCGCGTACCGGCAAATCCATACCAGCCATTAAGCACATTGTTTCGGTACGACTCAGAGCATCTTTCGGGCTGTTTGCGTGCAAAGTTGTCAGCGAACCATCATGACCGGTATTCATCGCCTGAAGCATATCCAGTGTTTCACCGCTACGACACTCCCCTACCACTATTCGGTCGGGGCGCATTCGGAGGCAGTTAATTACCAAGTCACGTATGGTTACTTCCCCTTTACCTTCAATATTTGCTGCCTTAGATTCAAGTGTAATCACATGATCTTGCCGCAACTGCAATTCAGCGGCGTTTTCCACTGTAACTATGCGTTCATCATCTGGAATAAAACCTGAAAGCACATTCAATAGCGTCGTTTTACCTGAACCAGTACCACCTGACACTACTATATTCATGCGTGACAACACTGCTGCTCTTAAGAAATCGGCAATACGTGTAGTCAAAGAGCCATAACGCACCAAGTCTTCAATTGTTAAAGGCTTTTTGCTAAATTTTCGGATGGTAACTACCGGTCCTATTAGTGAAAGAGGCGGAATAATAATGTTAACACGGCTACCATCGGGCAAACGCGCATCTACCATTGGCGAGCTTTCATCAACACGCCGACCAATCGGGGAAACGATACGCTCAATAATACGCATCAAATGTTGGTCGTCCTTGAACTTTACCTCGCTTTTAACCAACTTACCTTTGCGCTCAACATAAACCGATTTGGGCCCATTTATCATTACTTCACTAACGGTTTCATCTCTTAGCAAAATTTCCAGAGGACCATAGCCTAAAATCTCAGCAAGGATTACATCCAGAAGCAGGGATTTTTCAGCCCGGCTTAATGTAACACCCTGCGTTTCAAGTAACACTTCTTGGAAAATATCATCGGTAATCGTTCTTACTTGGCGTTCCTCTGTAGGCGAAATCTTTCGGCGCTCCAGTTCAGCCACCAAACGTTCCTGAACCTTACCCTTAAGCTCGTAGGTTATCTTATCCTGTTTTGAATCCTGTACAACGGCAGTACGATCAAACCTAGAGGCTGATTTTTGTTCTTGCTGAACTGGAGTCGCACTATTGCTCGAAGGTGTGGAAGCGCTACCAGTGTTCCCCGAAGTGCCTTTATCATTGTTATCTCCAATACCAATACGCCTTAGTAACACTGAACCACCTCATAAAGACCTTTAACAACTTCATTTGACTCAAAATCGAGAGTTATTAGGAGTGTTATTTTTTTCCGCTAAATAAACCGAATAAGCCACGTTTCGGAGCTATAGCGCCATTTTTAGCTGCCGCCTTATCCGCTCGAACATTGAGAGTCTGATCAATAACACGATGAGCTATAGCCTCAATGCCTTTTGAAAAAGGATTATTAGGGTCGTCTAACACTAGGGGCGTACCCTGATTTATAGAAAGAGTCACAGTAATGCCACTGCTTGGTATTGTGGCAGCTACCGGATGCTGAATCGTAGACTCAATGCTTTCTATTTTCAAGCCATGTTTCGAATCAACCCGGTTTAGCACCAGTACAATTTTGTCTCGCGAATATTCAAGAATCTCGGCGACTTCAAGAAAAAGGCGTATATCTTTAATTGCGGGCATTTCCAGTGTCATAATCGTAAGGATTGTATCACTAGTGTCAAGAATCGCCAGTTGGGTTTCATCCTTTAGTGAAGGAAAAGTATCCACAAAAATATAATCGAAATTGCGCCTTAATTCTTGTAAAATGCGAGTAATTTCATCAGCGGTAATCAATTCGGCTTGATCGGGTTTAGGCGGAGCAAGCAATACCCTTACCTGACTGCTATGTGACATCATCACATCATTAAGCAATTGAGAGTCTAATTGGTCAGCCCTACCTTGCAAATCGCTGATGGTTTTCACGGGGCGCACGTCGAGCATCATACTGACATCACCAAAGAAAAGGCTACCATCAACCAGCGCGACACGCTTTTTGCTAATTTGTTTGACTGCTACCGCCAGATTAGAAATGATAACGGTGCGACCAACGCCACCTTTAGGGCTGAAAATACTGATTACCTTACCCAGTTCTTCTTGAGAGCCGCCATCCGCGCTTGGCGTTCCGGCTACCGGATAAATAGGCGCAGTTGGGAAGCGGCGGCGCGAGACTTCGCTACTGTAAACGTGCCTAATACTGCCGATTAACTCATCACCGGAGAAGGGCTTTACCAAAAACTCGCTTGCGCCTGCCCGCATCGCCCTTCGCAGGTAATCCTGCTCACCTTGAACCGACATCATTATTACTGCTATGTTTGGCAAGGTTTGCTTGATGCGCTCTGTTGCGGTTATGCCGTCCATATCCGGCATATTTATATCCATTAGAACTATATCAGGCTGGAGCTTCTTGGCTGTTTCAATACCTTCAATACCGCTGGTTGCAGACCCGATTACCTCAATATCCTTCTCAAAATAGAGCAGATTGATTAGGTTATTGCGAGTTTCGACTATATCGTCAACCACCAACAGACGTATTTTCTGTTGCGAGTCACTCATTAGTAGTTTCCCTTAAAAAATTTATTTGGCTGATCTACACGCTCTTGCTCAATTGAGGTCTTAAGCAAGGTCCCCAGCAAAACACAACAAAAATTCCCCTTAAAAATTAAAAAGGGTTTTGTAGCCTTAAGTGAAATTTTAGCGCCTTTAATATTCCAAAGCAATAGATTTGCTTTTCAGACACTTGCCTATGTGACTTTTTTACCATTAGCATTTAAACCCATTAGGACAGGCGAAGCTATGCTGCTCGCGCCTGCCCTTAATAACGTTTCCGCTTTTCCTCGATACTTCCTCAACTTTTAAATGGGAAGCTGTAGCATTGGTTTCCACCGCTTCCCTTTCAGTTATTATCGCTGGTTGAGATTTGTAGCAAAGACTGCCTCTGGAATGGGCAACCCGTAGTCCCTGACCAGTGTTCTATAAGTCACACCGCTGGTTTTATCAATGGTGATAGAAGGGTCTTGCGGGTTTGTCGGGTCTTGTGGGCGAGAGCGCAAAGTGAAATGAACCACCGGAATAGTCGCCAAAATATTGCGGTCAGCGCTAACCTGAGCCTGTATTTCGGGTTTCGCTCCGTTTATACCAGCTAAAACCGAAGTTGAAAGCGCCACCCGCGCTTCACGGGTGAACTTTAACACTTCGGCTTCTTGGTCGGTCACCGCTAACACCAAAATCATAGTAGTGCCGAATTGCCTACCGCTTTCCTCGTAAGGCGGAGCTGTCGGCATCGGAGTAGGCGTACCGGGACCTACCGCAATTGAAGTAGGCTGTGGCGCTGGACCCTGATCTATACCCATACCAGCAGTAGGAGTAGAACGTATGGCATCACCCCTATACGGTTCAAGCGGAGGTCCAAAGCGAATTACTTTCAGAATACGAACGTTTTGCAACACGGTTTTAGTGCTGATTTCCAAGATAATTGGACGACTAGAAGTTTGATTCAATTGTGCATTAGTCTGGTTACCTTGGTTGTTTTCAGAATAAGAGGTATTGGTAACTGCGTTGTTTTCATCGCCTTTGCGCTCAAACACGTAAGTAGCGATTACATCCACCAAATCGCCTTCCGCAATCAAGCCGGCAGCAGCCGAGAGGTCATTGGTGGCATAGGCAAAGGCTTTCTTGCCGGGTTCTAAGCGCTTCTCAGATACCAGTTGTTTCATATAGGCAGAGAAGTTGCCATCCACCAAATCGCCGCGTTTCAATTGCTGTCGCGCAAGTATCGGGTTTTTGATGATACGCCCATAAGCCTGTTCTTTGCTGATAAGGTCATTATCTGGGTCAAATTCTGCCCGTGACTTATCAATCGTATCCAAATCATCCGGCAATAGCTGAGTTCCGGCTGACAGGTTGCGAGTTACCACTACCACTTTTACGTTAGCTGTAACAGGGGTGGGAGTCGGACCTGCCGCAGTTGTAGGCAAGCCTGCGCCGGGAGTCACGGCTGTTGCACCACCCGGTAAGGTAGTAGCAACCACTCCAGCATCTGGAGTCGGGTTATTATTCTGGCTACTGCGAAGAAGCAGGAAAATAGCGCCTGCCGCCACCAGACCAATCAAGAGTATCAAGAGTAGAACTAGCGGTCCACGCCTTCTCATAAATCTGCCCCTTTTCCTTTCCGTTTGTCAATTACAGGAGGAATAGGTTACCCCACTTAGTACCTTTTTTAATAATATAGTAAGCACATAATTTTGGTTATGTTAATCTGCATATATTATGTCTATTTTAACAAAAGATTGCAATAGGAAAAGTGGGCAAATTTATGTCAATTTCAATTTTTCTTTATTGCAAGGGCAGCAAATATAAATGTTGTAATGGCGCTGACGGTGTGGGTAGCATAGTAACCGCAAAACGCGCAAGCAAAGCGGAAAAATTTTGCCCCGGCGTAAGCTGACCCAATATAACAGGGTGGGTTGCTCCAGTACATGCCGGTAAATTGGCAGGTCTTCCACGCAAAAGCTCGTAGCCAAAAAGGGCAAAGAAAGCCGCTTCTTTTTGCTTAGCGGGTAGCCCAAACTCATCGTGTAGTCTTACTGCTACTTTCCCACCTAACGACTCGTCTAAAAGCCTCATCAGAAAGGGGTTGCGCCCCCCGCCTCCGCTTACGATAAGCTCAGCCAAGCCACCTTCCGGTGCGAAACGCTGCACCGACAACGCGATGCTATGGGCGGTAAGCGCGGTAAGGGTAGCAATAACATCCGCGCCGCTCAGGTTGCGCTCAGTCGCTTCCTCTTTTAATTGCAGCCAGTAACTTTCGCTGAACAATTCGCGCCCGGTGGATTTGGGCGGTTGCATTGCATAGAAAGGGTGTGCCAGCAACTTTTCCAGCCACTCATAATCAATCTTACCGCTTGCCCCTATCTGCCCATCAATATCATAACTCAATGTCCCAGATGAATAATAAGCGGCGGCGAAATCAATTAGCACATTACCGGGTCCTGTATCAAAAGCGGTCGCGCTTTTATGTCCGCCTCCCGCAGGCAAGAAAGTAACATTGCCGATGCCGCCGATGTTTTGCAAGGCGCGGGTTTTGTGCTTGTCAGAGAAAAAGACGTAATCGAAGAACGAAGCTAAAGGCGCACCTTGCCCATTTGCCGCCACATCTGCCACTCTGAAATTTGATGAGGTGGTAATGCCTGTTCTCGCCGCAATTACCGCTGGTTCGGCAATTTGGAGAGTAGAAAGCGGCCTATTAGGTTCTACTTGATGCCAGACGGTTTGCCCATGGGAAGCGATTAGGTCAACTTCGCTCGCTTTCATACCAAGTTTTTCTAAAAGATTGTTAACCGCTTCGGCAAAAGCCTCGCCCAGCGCAAAGTTTAGCATGCACAATTCTTGGGTAGTGGTTTTTGAAGCGCAAGCATCCAGCGTCAATTTCCTTAAACTCGCTTCCAGAGAATGTTCATAGTGACCGAGTACCTTAAAACCTAACTCTCCGGTCTCATTCTCATGGAACTCCACCAAAGCGGCATCAATTCCATCCACGCTAGTACCACTCATCAAACCGATTACTCTGGCGTTTAGTTCCATTTGGTTAACCTTTTAACGCGCCCATGCGTACCCCTTCTAGGAAGTAGCGCTGGAATAGCAAAAAGAAAATAATCATGGGTAGAGCAGCAAGAGACGCACCGGAGAAAATCAAACCGTAATCGGTTGAAAACTCGGTTTGCAGACTGGCTACTCCCACCGGCAAAGTCTGAGAAGGCGCTTTAATCAATACCATCGAGGGCCACAAGTAGTCATTCCAGTAGCGCACAAAGGTGAAAATTGCCAGCGCACCGATAGCGGGTTTGCTTAACGGCGCAATAATACGCCAGAACACGCCCCATTCGCTGCATCCATCTATACGTCCTGCCTCTTCCAATTCGGTCGGCAATGTCTGAATAAACTGACGCATCAGAAAGATACCAAAAACACTAGCGGTACCGGGCATAATAACTGCCAGTAAATTATCCCGCAGCCCAAAGTTCTGCACTACAAAGTAGAGCGGGGTAAGCGTCACATGCGGTGGTATCATCAAGGTGCTGAGAACCAACCAAAACAACACGTTGCGCCCGAAAAACTTTTTCTTGGCAAAAGCATAGCCGGATAAGGTATCAAACGCCACATGGAATACGGTAATCGTGATGGTTATAACAAAGCTGTTTATAGCCCAATTCGAGTAATATTTAGCTTGCGAGAATAGACGGTTGAAATTATCTAGGCTGGCGTTCACCGGGATAATATCAGGTGGGATTTTAATGGTATCTTTTGTAGGAGTCAAAGCCGTCACAAAAAGCCAGTACATTGGAAACAGCGAGATTATAGTGGTAATAATCAATGCCAGCCAAAGCGGCACTTTCCACCAAATGCTCGAAACCGCTTTTGTCCTACCTTTTACATTAACCAATTCTGCCGCCATTTTAATACTCCACATCGCTTCGCAAGAACTTGAACTGGAACACCGAAATAGTGGCAATAATCAGAAACAGCACAATCGCCTGAGCCGAAGCCACCCCGTAATTCAGATTGCTATAAAGCATTTGGTAAATTTGGGTCACGATTGTCTGGGTACTATCGCCCACACCGCTTGGAACCATTACATACACTTTTTCAAAAACTTCAAAGCTGGCAATTGTGTACAGCACCACCACATACAAAGTAGTTGATTTAATCAAGGGTAGAGTAATGCTCCACCATTTTCGCACAGGACCCGCCCCTTCAAGTTCTGCCGCTTCATACAAATCTTTGGGAACGCTGCCCATTGCCGCGCTGAATAACACCACGCCCGTAGCAGGAGCAGTAAAAACGGTGGAAAGTACGATACTGTTCAACGCTATATCGGGGTCGGAGAGCCAGCGCACCGCGTCTGCGCCAAACAAGCTCAACAGGTAGTTCAGAAAGCCCCACTGAGTATTGAACATCCAGCGCCATATCACGGCGATTATGACCGCGCTAGTTACGGCTGGTAGGTAATAGGCTGCCCGGAAAAAAGTTTGGGCATACTTATTCAACGGCTGAATCAGGCTGGCAAGTATCAAAGCAATTAATATATTGGCGGTAACAGTAAGAATAGCATAATAAGCAGTATTCTTAAGAGCAGTAACAAAGACATTATTCTGGGTAGTGAAAGCTTTTACGTAATTGTCAAAGCCGTTCCACGTAGTGCCACCGCGCGGTCTGAAATCCTGAAAGCTAATAATGAAAGACCAAATCACCGGAAAAAACGTAAAAATAGCAAAAGTTAGCATGCTGGGCAATACAAAAGCATAGCCCCAACTATTTTTTCTAAAGAACAGCACGATGCGTTGTCCCGTACTGACCTGACGAACCGGAATTTTACCTACATCAAATTGTGCCATCGGTGCATTACCAGCCTGTCACTTAAAGCCCATATCTCCCCTGCATAAGAGGAGATATGGGTTTGATTACTAAATTCGCGAGAAGAGATTAGATGAAATTACTGAGCAGCCAAAAGCTTATTGACTTCAACAGTTGGTTGACCAAGCGCATCCTCCGCCGTCATCTTACCGAAAATAGCGTTTTGCAAATTCGGGTGAATCAGCGTGCGGATTTGAGTCCAAGCCGGAAGGCTAGGCGTAATCCAAGCGGTGGGCGCAATCGGAGCAAAGAAGCTGAATGGCTCCTGTACAGTCACAGCTTTGCGTGCGGCAGGCGCCAGATAATAGCCCGGCACGTCTTTCTCAACTCCAGCGCTAGTCAAATACTTGACCAAATCCATGCTGGCAGAAAGGCGAGCTTTATCCTTGTTAGCGGCTACTGCAATTAAGCCGATACCGCCAGCCGATACCGCCTTGCCGCTCTTACCGATAGGCATATGGATAATCTGGAAGTTCAATCCATTCGCCTTGAGGGTAGCAGAGTCACCGCTGGGGCGGCTCCACATCGCTTGCAATTTCTTCTGCATCGCGGTCAAAATATCATCCAATTTCTGAGTGCCGAAGTCAGGCGGAGTTACTTTGTGTACCAAAGCCAAATCAGTTACCTTCTTCAAGCCGCTAATACCTTCAGGTGTATTGAAAGTGTACTTGGTATTGTCGGCGGAAAGCGGGCGAGCGCCATCAGACAAGATGAAGGGCCAAGTGTCAACTAGACCGGGGTCAACCAGAGCGCTATAGCCATAAACCTTCTCACCGTTTGCGCGGGTGAAAGTTAGCTTCTTGGCAATTTCAACGAATTGGTCATAAGTCCAGCCTTCTTTAGGCAAATCTACGCCTTTTTCCTTGAAAATATCCACGTTCAGATACATAGCAACCGGAGGAACCCACAAGGGCCAAGCATAATACTTGCCGTCAAATTTCACGGTATCGAGCAACCCGGGCAGAATATCGGAGCGATCTGCATCGGTAATATATTCATCAATCGGGGCAACCGCGCCCTGCTTTACCAGTACCGGAAGGCTGTCGTTAGGAATGCGGAAAGCATCCACGCCAGAACCAGCCTGTACCGCGTTTACGATTTTGGCAAAACCGGCTTGGTCAGCGGTATAACCAACCACTTCCACTTTAATATCAGGATTGGCTTTTGTGAAAGCGGCTACGGCAGCATCGGTGGATTTGCTGAAACCGGTGTTCGCGCCCGGTGCATAACCCAACGCCCAGTAGCTCAAAGTACCCTTGAAACCGCTCTTGCTAACAGACGCGCCACCAGCAGTCGCAGCGGTAGTTGCGCCTGCGGTTGTGGCAACAGCAGTAGTTGCAGCCGCACTTGTAGTAGCCGCACTTGTAGTAGTAGCCGCAGCGGTAGTTGCAGCTTTGGTAGCGGCGGCGGTAGTTGCCGGAACTGGGGTCGCGGTATTATCACCGCAAGCAGCCAGCATTAGAGTCATAAACAACGCCATCGCCATAAACAGCCCGAAGCGTTGATACTGCGGGAACAAACGTTTGGTCATTTTCCCCTCCTTAAGAGATAATTTGTCAACAACAAGACACCATACAGCATTGTCAAGATGCTCTAGATTTGGTTAATAAACCAGAAAGTTGCGCCGAAGCGCAATAAAGGATTGTTCTTGTTCTTCCCACTCTTGAAAGAGTAGGCGCAAAGCTGAAAAATCTCCGGCGCTTTTATTCAAAACTAAACGCGGTTTTTCACTGCCGATTAGCCTGTCAAAGTGCGCGGGTTGCCATTCAAAATAGGTCGGGTAAAGTCGTAATAATGCGGCGATTATCTCCAACCCCGCTCGTACTATCTGTACAAAGGCGTTGCTCTTTGTCAGATGAGCCTGTACACCTCCGCATACTTGCCCCGCAAAACGGTCAAAGGTTGGTTTGAAATAGGTTTCCCTGAAATATAACCCAGCTAAATTGCGGGAATTTAATTCCCGTGCCAGCAAAAGTGGGTCAACCCATGGCGCTCCAAAGATTTCAAAAGGTCTAGTAGTGCCGCGCCCGGTTGATACATTTATACCTTCCAGCAAACAAGTACCCGGGTAAAGCAGTGCAGTATCCGGTGTAGGCAGATTGGGCGAGGGCATTACCCACGGAAGCCCGGTATCAGCAAAGAGCATACCTCGCTGCCACCCTTTCATTCTAACCAACGC
>Ga0194047_10002450_pt1 | contig 10631 bp, 8 predicted proteins | sample JunL225m_MetaG_2_FD_160070 | JGI IMG/M metagenome (GOLD analysis project Ga0194047, IMG submission 160070) | Anoxic zone freshwater microbial communities from boreal shield lake in IISD Experimental Lakes Area, Ontario, Canada - Jun2016-L221-5m | ecosystem: Environmental > Aquatic > Freshwater >...
CCTTTAAACGTATAAAGTAATATCATCACTAAGATAATAATTGACGTGATGTGAAAAGGAATTCCCATCTCATCTAAAATAAAAAGTTGCAATACATTTATAACAAGATACAGCCGAAGTGTTGCACCAAGTATTCGCGAAAGAATAAAAAACAATGCTCCGGTTTTGTAAGCATTCTTCCCAAAACGTTGATCGAGGTAATTATAAATAGAAGTTAAATTGAGTTTATAATACAATGGTAACAGCACATAAGCCACCACAAAATATCCAAGAAAATACCCAAGCACCACTTGAAAATAATTGAAATGTGAAATCTCAACCGTTCCCGGAACAGAGATAAATGTAACTCCCGAAAGCGAAGTTCCAATCATTCCAAAAGCTACTAAAGCCCAATGACTGCTTTTGTTTCCGTTAAAAAATGTTTCATTGTTACTTCCGCGAGAAGTGTAAAAAGCAACACCTAACAACAATACAAAATACAGCAATACAAAAACAAACAATACGATTGGCGACATGCTGACAAAAATATATTTCGTGGTGTGTGATTTGAAAAATAGTTAACCACACAAAAAATAGTTTGTAAAAAAAACAGCACAACTTAAATTTTGATGAATGAAAAAAGTTGCTGTTTAGCGACATCATTTTTTTATTACATTTGCTCACCATGAATTACCCATCACAACTTATTGAAGAGGCTGTTAATGAACTTTCAAAATTCCCTGGAATAGGCAAAAAATCTGCAGTTCGCATGGTTTTGTATCTTTTAAAACAACAGGAGCATGAGGTGACAAAATTGGGAGAATCAATCATCAAACTGAGAAATAAAATTCGGTATTGCAAGCGCTGCGGAAATGTTTCAGATAATGATTTATGCAATATTTGTAACAGCCCAAAACGCAACCAACAACTTATTTGTGTGGTAGAAGATTTGCGTGATGTGATGGCAATTGAAAATACCAATCAGTACAATGGAACCTATCATGTTTTGGGTGGATTAATTTCTCCAGTAAATGGAATTGGCCCTGATACTTTAAATATTGATTCGTTAATCAGTCGCATCAAAACAGAAGAGACTAAAGAAATTATCATGGCCATTAGTGCTACGATGGAAGGTGATACCACCGTTTTCTATTTATCGAAAAAATTGAAAGACATGGATATAAAAATAAGCAGCATATCACGCGGAATAGCCATTGGCGGGGAGTTAGAATATGCTGATGAAATTACATTAGGCAGATCAATTGCCTTGAGAGTTCCATACAATATTTAATTTCCTATATTCGTTCCAAATACTTTATCGGTAAAAAACCCATACCCTTTTGAATGAAGCTTTCCATTGTCATAGTTAATTACAACGTAAAATATTTCCTCGAACAAGCACTCCATTCTGTGCGCAAAGCTGTGAACGGAATAGATGCAGAAGTTTTTGTTGTTGATAATCATTCGGTAGATGGAAGTTGTGAGATGGTGAAACGGAAATTTCCTGAAGTAATTTTAATTGAAAATAAAGATAATACTGGCTTCTCAAAGGCAAACAATCAAGCCATACATTTATCAAAAGGCGAATATATTTTATTGTTAAATCCGGATACAGTTGTTGAAGAAGATTGCTTTTCTAAAACTATTGAATTTATGGATAAAACTCCTGATGCCGGTGCATTAGGTGTTAAAATGATTGATGGCAAGGGACATTTTTTACCGGAATCAAAACGTGGCTTACCAACACCCAAAGTGGCGTTCTATAAAATGTTTGGCTTCGCAACAGTATTTCCAAAATCAAAACGCTTTGGACAATATCATTTAGGTTATTTAGATAAGAATAATATTCATGCTGTTGAAGTTTTAGCAGGCGCTTTTATGTTGCTGCGAAAATCTGTTTTGGATAAAATTGGTTTGTTGGATGAAGATTATTTTATGTATGGCGAAGACATTGATCTTTGTTATCGCATCAGCAAATCAGGATATAAAAATTACTATTTCCCGAACACCACTATTATTCATTACAAAGGTGAAAGCACAAAAAAAACAAGCATCAATTATGTGTTTATTTTTTATCGTGCCATGATCACTTTTGCTCAAAAACATTATACCCAAAAACACGCACGGTTGTTCAGTTTTTTAATAAACATAGCCATTTACATTCGTGCAGCTATTTCCATTTCGATGAGGTTGGTGCAAAAATTTTATTTGCCGGTAATGGATTTTGCTTTCATGTATGGTGGTTTATTTTTGATAAAAGAATATTGGGAGCATAATGTAAAAGCCATTGACGGAGGGAGCTATTTTCCTATTGAATTTATGACCGTTAACAGTGTTGTTTATTCGGTGCTGTGGGTTGCAGGTTTATACATAGCTGGAGCTTATGAAAAACCTCGTTCGTTTTTAAGTATTTTAAATGGAATTATTTTTGGCTCTTTATCCATTTCCGTATTTTATGCTTTCGTTCCTGAAGGGTATCGTTTTTCGAGAGCTGTTATTTTATTAGGAACTTTAAGCGCTATGTTTATTGCTTACATCAATAGATTAATTGTTTATTCCATCCGAAATAAAAAGATAAATCTAGCGATGGAACTTGGCACTAAAACAATTATTGTTGGCAATAAAAATGAAGTGCTTCGTGTGCAAGATTTATTAATTAAATCAAAAGCAAATTGTGAATATGCAGGCTATGTAAGTATTGATTTAGGTGAAGAAACGGATGATCATTTTTTAGGAAACGTTAATCAACTTTCAGAAATAGTTGAGTTGTTTAAAGTGGAAGAGATTATTTTTTGTTCAAAAGATCTTTCAGCACAACATATTATTGAATGGATGGGAACCATTCGTAAACCCGATATTCAATTTAAAATTGTTCCCGAAGAAAGTTTATTCATCATTGGAAGTAATTCTAAAAACACTCCAGGTGATTTTTATACACTTGAAATAAATCTATCCCTTAACACGCCCATTCAACTTAAAAAGAAACGCATTTTTGATATTCTTGTAAGTATCATATTAATTCCGATTAGCCCTATTTTATTGCTGTTTGTAAACAAGCGTTTTAATTATTTCAGCAATATTTTTAAAGTGTTATTTGGAGAAAAAACGTGGGTGGGGTATGCTGAATTTGACAACCACAATTTGCCAAAAATAAAATCAGGAGTGCTCACTCCTCTTGATTCAATTGGCAAAAAAAATATCAATAATATTACTGCACAAAAACTCAATTTCCTTTACGCAAAAGATTATTCGATAGAGAAAGATCTGTTCATTTTAATAGGAGGAATTACCCGTTTAGGCAATTAATATTTCTTCATCCTTACAATAATTAATACTTATTCGTAATTATTTGAACAATCCTTTTCGATTTTTTGGATATTAGGATTGACTTAATGAAACATCTTTTTATCTTGGTTGCAAAGTTTTTGGTTTGAAATTTAAATCCATCTTATTTTTCATCTGGCTATTTTCTGTTGAAGAAATTCATTCTCAAAATTCTCATTTCACTCATATTGGAATGAGTGATGGCCTATCGCAAAGTTCGGTTTATACTATCTTTCAAGATTCTCGTGGTTTTATGTGGTTCGGCACCGGTGATGGATTGAACCGATATGACGGCTATAAGATTAAAACATATCGAAATGATTTTAATCCAAAAGTATCTAGTCGAAATAATTTTTATGGTTACAAATGTGTGGAAGATAAAAATGGAAATATTTTTTTCAGCAGCCGTGCCGGAATTGTAAAATACAATTTTGAAATCGACAAAATCAATACTTTTTATCCTCAAAATGATACGTTAAAATTTTCAGGAGAAATTATTGTGCTCGATATGTTAAATGAAAATGAACTCTGGTTTTGCAATGCAAATGATTCAATATTCAGCTATAATTTCTCTTCTAAAAAAATAAAATCTGTTGCGTTTAACGACCCTACATTACGCGCCAATTCAGTATTTTACCGTAATGCCGAGATGGGTTCAAATGGAAAAATTTGGTATACTTTGGTTTATGGCATCGGATGTTATGATACAAAAACTACTCAATTCAATTTCTATTTATCTGAGTATTATAAAAAAAATAACATCAATTGGACAGGTGAATTTTTAACACTTACAAATGGTGATTTAATTTTGGCCTGCTATAAAAAAACATTTTTGTTTTCGCCATCAAAAAATACAATTAATCCAATTGGTGGTGACTCGCTAAATTCCTTGTATTTCAAATCTACTCTTGATAAAAAAGGAAACGTATGGCTTGCCAGTGTAAATAATGGATTGGCCTGTTTTACCAAAGATGGAAGAAAATTATTTTATAAAAACAACCCTACTGATCCGAATAGTATTTCAGGAAATCTGGTCAGTAGCTTGTTTATTGATAAATCAAATAATCTTTGGATTGGCGTGGATGGACAAGGTGTAGATAAAATAAATATTAACCCTCCAAAGTTTAAATTATATCGTTCGGGGTTTGAAAATTTGGGCACTTTTAGATCAGATTTTATAAAATGTTTTTATGAAACTGATGATGGGAAAATGTTTGTAGGAACACATGATGGTGGAGTTTCTGTTTTCGACAGAAAAAATAATTCAATAAAAAATTTCAATCCTGAAAAACCATATAAAAATACAGTTTCCTGTTTTACAAAAGATTCTCATGGAAAAATTATTATGGCCAGTAGTTTGGGGCTATCTTATTTCAATCCAACAAATGGAACGATACAAATTATTCCAACTCAAATAGCACCAACCGGAGTTCACGGACAAGCAAATATCTTATCGTTATGTTACACCACAAATCATCATTTACTTGTTGGTACATCAATGGGTTTATTTGTTGGAAAAGAAGTGGATGGAATTTTATCTTCTATTATAAAAAACAACCGATTCGGTTCAAATTATACGTATCATATTTTATAATCAAAGGATAATACTTTTTGGATTTCAACAAGTGGAAATGTATTTCATGCAAAATTGGAAAATGATCATTTAATACTGATTGATTCCATTTTAAATGGCAACAGTATAAAATGTATTGCAGAAGATACCAATAGAAAAATACTTTGGATGGCAAGCGAAATCGGACTTATCAAATACTTTCCATTAACTCATAAATACACTTTCATCAACACCGAAAATGGTTTGTCGAATAATCATTTATACGCAATAATCATAGATGAAAAAGGTAACTTATGGATGAGCAGTAACAAAGGTTTGATGCGCTATTATCCACAAACAGGAATTGTAGAATCGTTTGATGAATCAGATGGTTTGCAGTCCAATGAATTTAATACCGGTTCGTATTATAAAACACAGAATGGAGAACTTTTTTTTGGTGGAATAAAAGGATTCAACAGTTTTTTTTCAACAGATATAAAAACGAATTTAAATTGTCCAAAAATAGCTCTCACCGAATTCAATCTATTCGACAAACCTTACCATGAAAAAATAAATTGCTCGTCATTAAATGAAGTTTCATTACGCTATTTTGAAAATACTGTTTCATTTGAATTTGTAGCTCTAGAATTCACAAATTCTTCAAAAAATGAATATGTATATATGTTGGTTGGTGAAGATAAAGATTGGGTGAACTCTGGCACAAAACGTGATGCGCGCTATGCTGGATTGAAGCCCGGAAAATACTTTTTTAAAGTTAAGGCATGCAATAATGATCGTATTTGGGGTGAAGAAAAAACGTTACTTATAGTATTCATAAATGAACCCTGGTGGCAAACATGGTGGTTTATAGTTATTACCGTGGCATCAATAATTTTAATTGTCTTAATTATTATTAGAATTTTTATTGACAGAAAATTACTCGAACAAAAACGCATCATCGAAAAACAAAAAGCCGTTCAAGAAGAACGTTCAAGAATTTCAAAAGATATGCATGATGATATCGGTTCAGGTTTGTCAAAAATTGCTATCATGAGCGAACTGATGAAATCAAAATTTGGAAAAGAAAATATCAATGAACTGGAAAAGAATGTCGATAAAATATCGGTAACAGCCAGTGATTTGGTTGATAATATGAGCCAAATAGTTTGGGCAATGAATCCTCAAAATGATACGCTCGAAAATTTGATGGCCTACATTCGAGAATTTTCACTCGATTACTTTGATGATTTTCATATGAAGTGTACGATTGATTTTCCGGATGAAATAAGTTCAGCAAAACTATCGCAACAAGTAAGAAGAAATATTTTTTTGGTAGTAAAAGAAACATTGAACAATACCATGAAACATGCTGCAGCCCAAAATGTGTATATACTATTTCAAAATTTTAGCGATCATTTTCTGATTACCATTTCGGATGATGGAAAAGGCTTTGATGATGCAAACACTCATCGTTTCGGAAACGGTTTGTGCAACATGAAAAAAAGAATGGAAGATATTGGCGGAAAATTTTCCATTGAATCAAAAATTGGAGAAGGAAGTAAAACAGAAATTTGGATGAAAATATAATTACGTAATTCATGCGATAAAAAAAGAGGTTAGTTTAATCTTATTTCGCAATGTTAAATATGAAAATAAGCGTATCCATAGTTGAAGACAATCACGATATCCGAACAGGATTGATGATGATTATTAATAACACTGATGAATTGGAGTGCCGACAAACTTTTGCATCAGCAGAAGAAGCGATAAAAATTCTACCGCTTTCATGTTCCGATGTTGTTCTGATGGATATTGATTTACCCGGAATGAGTGGGATTGATTGCATCAAAATATTGAAAGAAAAATGCGTGCAAACTCAATTTATGATGCTTACCGTCTTTGAAGATGATGATAAGATTTTTCGTTCATTAAAAGCTGGTGCTAGTGGGTATATGCTAAAAAAAACTCCACCGGCACTTTTAGTCGAAGCAATTAAAGATCTTTCTTTGGGAGGTTCCCCAATGAATGCACAAATAGCACGAAAGGTTGTTGCATCCTTTCAACATGTAGAACAAAAAATGCATCCGCAAAATGTGGAAGGATTAACAAAACGAGAAATAGAATTACTCGAATTATTATCAAAAGGATTTAGATATAAAGAAATTGCTGAAAAACTTTTTATCAGCACTGATACCGTTCGAACACATATCCGAAATATTTATGTGAAGCTTCATGTGAACTCAAAAGTTGAAGCAATTAATAAAGCATTCGATAAATAAAATACGCATTTCATGTGATTGAAAAATGAGGCTGGAGGTTCTTCCTTTGAATAAAAAATCCTCATTATGAAAAAATCATTTACAACATTTCTTTTGTGTACAATTTCAATTTTAGTAGTTGCACAACCTCAGCTAAAAAGTTCAAACTATCAAATAGGTGATGCTTTTGATCTTTACCAAATTTCAGGAATAACCATTACAAATTTGGCATCAAAAGGTGCAAATGCGACATGGAGTACCGCTGCTGGAACACCTACATTATTAGGAACGGCAAGTTTCATCAACCCGTCAACAACAACTTATGGATCTACTTATCCTGATGCAAATTTTGGGATGAAATTTTCAATTGCTTCGGGAACTATGTATAATTTTATGAAAAATTCTGCTAACGGAATGGAAGAAATTGTTACTAATCTTGGAGCGCCAACCCCATACGTTCTTACTACCTATCGATTATTTTTACCATTCACGATGAATTATACTGATAGTGTTTCAAAGTCATTTCAAAAAAGTGGTCAAAGTGCATCATCGGTAATGCTAAAATATGATGCATTCGGAACACTAACCACAGCAGATTCTTCGTACACAAATTGCGCAAGAATGTATCGTGTAGATTTACAAGGCAATGGTTTTGTTTCATGGTATGTGAGTAGCAGCAGGTATCCGGTATTGATTTGGGATGGCTCACAGTTTTTGTATTTTAAAAAGAAAAGTGTAACAACCGGAATTAGCGAAACAGCCAAAAATAGTTCATTTGAAATGTTTCCAAATCCTGCAACAAATGAATTAAATATTGCTTGTAACGAAACCTTTTCGAAGGTTGATATTTATAGCATTTCAGGGAAATTAGAATTATCAACTTCACAAAATAAAATGGATGTGTCGGAGTTGTCTCAAGGAATATATTTGGTGAAAGTGTATTCTCAAAATGGAATTGCTACACAAAAATTTATCAAAAAATAATAGTTTAGTTTTTTCAAAAAAAAGGCTGTTCAAAAAAAGTTGAACAGCTTTTTTGTTTATAAAAAATACGCATTTTATGCGATTGAGCCACTGCTTTATAATAGCTTCTTTTGAAGAAAAAAATATTATGAAAAAGCAAACTCTATTATTCATTTCATTAAGCATTTTATGCTTAACATTTGCACAGTTGGTAACGGCTCAAACACTCAACATTGGGAATATTACAGCTATGAAAACTCAAAATGAAATTATTTATTTGGCAGGACAAAAAGGAATTGCTGCTGTAAAATCAGATCAAAATATTATTTGGGAAAAGCAATTGCCAAATGCAACTTTCAGATTGATAACAATTGATAATAACAATATTGCTTGGTCGAGTTATGAATTGATTGGAGCTCAAAGCCAAGTATTAAGTGTCTTTTCTTCTACATGGGATAAATTAACATTTGCCAATAATGTTGTTGGGTTGCTTGATATAAATGGGAAAGAAATTTGGACTTCAACTTTAGACGACAATTCAAAACTATCAGCTCCAGCAATAGGAAATAATCTTATTGCAGTAAACAGTATTGACTTTACAAATATTATTGACAAGACAAATGGAAAATTAATTAAATCGGTGCGCAGTAATCAAAAAATGCTTTTTGGTGGAAGCAGTATTATGGCACATAACACTCCAAATAAACCCTTGATTACTTCGAATGCAATTTATGCTGCTTGCATTTTAAAATTCTGCAAATTTGATTTGCAGGGAAATCCTCAAAAAGATAAAACCAGTTATGGAATGATGGCTCCTCTTGGTGTGATGACAACATCTCCTTTTGAATTTAAAAATCTAATTTTTGTTTCAAATGCTCCTTATGGACATCGTGGACAAAAAGATGGTGTTGCTCGGTTGTTTGCCGTTAATCCCGACCTAGATGAAAAATGGGACGAGTTTGTTGATAAAAGCGGGCAGACTGGTGTTAGTTCAATTACTTTCAACAGCAAATATATTTTTGTTGCCACCAATTTTGATGTTATGGCTTTTAACGAAAAAGGGAAAGATATTTGGGAATTTGACAAAATAGGGAAACCAACTTTAAGAGGACTTGGCTACAGTGGAAATACTGCATTTAAAATTTCAAATTCTGATTTTTTTGCTGCCGATGAAAATGCAGTTTTTATAGCCAGTAAAAGTAAAATTGAGAAAAAAGTATTCAAAGAAAATGTAACTGTTATTGACGCTAACACTGGTAAATTTGTAAAGAAAACAGACATTGAGGGTGTAATAGTTGAGATAGGATTACTTAACAATAAAGTTGTTGTAGTAACAGAAGACAACAAAATAACATCCATTGATAAATAGTTTGGTTACAGTAGCGGAAATCTAATTTTCGCTGCTGTTTTAACCTAGTCTATGCTGAATTAACTGTTGCACTTGAGCATACAATTGCATCGGGGAGAATTTTCTCCAATTCATCGCATCGAGTTCTCCTCCAAAATTCAAGTAATAATCGATACGAGCTTTTCTAAATTCTTCCAAAACATGTTCCTGAAAATTAACGGCAACAATCCATCCATCATCAATATCTTGAAACCACTCTTCATAATAGCAATCATCAGAACTGTGAAAGTTCAATACATTTTCACCAATTAAAATAAATTTATTGATTCCGCTTTCAATCAATGTTTCAGCAACATCTCTTTTCAAAAACATGATATCATTTGTAACTGCATCATTCCATTCACCAAGCATTTCAATTACTGCAAACTTCTTATGGTAATCGGCAAACAGAATTTTGATGTATAAAGTGGGTGAGCCAAACTCGTCCCATTGCGGATGAATTACATAGTTATAAATGGTATTGGTAAATTCAAACTCGCTGTATTCGCGTTCAAAAAAAGGTGAATTAACATCTTCTTCCGAACGATAAATATCTCTCCAAATATAATAGGGCTCTATTTCTTGCATCGCTTCAAAGTTAAAATGCCATAGAGTGTTTACCAATATTTTTCTGTTAAAAATACATTATCAAAAATCAAGTACTGACCTTTGATACTTCCTTTAAATGATTATTTTTGCCGACCATTAACTGAACATTAACAATTAATAACAAAAAAACATGTCATATTTATTCACTTCAGAGTCCGTTTCAGAAGGACACCCAGACAAAGTAGCCGATCAAATTTCGGATGCCCTTATTGATAATTTTTTAGCTTTCGATCCGAATTCAAAAGTTGCATGCGAAACACTTGTAACAACTGGTCAGGTAATTCTTGCCGGTGAAGTAAAATCAAAAGCCTATTTAGATGTTCAAACCATTGCTCGCGATGTGATCAAAAAAATTGGTTATACCAAAAGCGAATACATGTTTGAAGCTGATTCGTGTGGTGTATTATCTGCCATTCACGAACAATCATCCGACATCAATCAAGGTGTAGATAAAAAAGATAAAGAAGAGCAAGGTGCAGGCGACCAAGGAATGATGTTTGGTTATGCAACAAGTGAAACTGATAATTACATGCCATTGCCTTTAGATCTTGCGCATTTG
>Ga0194047_10002451_pt1 | contig 10630 bp, 11 predicted proteins | sample JunL225m_MetaG_2_FD_160070 | JGI IMG/M metagenome (GOLD analysis project Ga0194047, IMG submission 160070) | Anoxic zone freshwater microbial communities from boreal shield lake in IISD Experimental Lakes Area, Ontario, Canada - Jun2016-L221-5m | ecosystem: Environmental > Aquatic > Freshwater...
CTACGAAGTTTAAACCAGACGAACCGGTTATCGTTGATACACCATCATCTATTTCGGAAATAAAACTACCAGATGTAGATATGATGATGATAACAATTGATAAAGAAAACCGTGTTTTCTTTGGAATTGACGGACAACAGAAAAGAGATTCGCTCTTGAATATGATGGCTGCTAAACACAACGTCACATTTACTGAGAAAGAAAGAAAAGAGTTTTCGTTGCTCTCTGCTTTCGGAGTTCCTTTTGATCAACTCAAACAATTTTTAAATATGTCGCCTGCCGACAGAAATAAAATTAAACAGGCCGGAATTCCTACCGATTCGTTAAATAATGAATTAGGCGACTGGGTTTGGTTTTCACGATTGGTTAATAACAATATTCGTGTTGCTGTTAAGGGTGATCAATACACAGGATATCCTAAAGTAAAAGATGTAATGAAAACACTTCAGGAAAAAAAATTGAATAGATTTAATTTCATTACCTCACTCGAAAGAGGTGCTGAATAAATATTAAAAGTAAACCTTTTAAAAAAGATAAGAAATGGCAGAAATAGAAGGCGGTGGCGGTGGTAAACATAAAGGCGGTAAAAAAAGAGGTAAGAAATTATCGACAAGGGTAGATTTTACCCCGATGGTTGACCTTGGTTTTTTATTGATTACTTTTTTCATGCTTACAACCAGTATGAACAAGCCACAAACCATGGAAATTAACATGCCTGATAAAAAGAAGGACTTAACAGAAGAAGAAAAAACTGTTGTTAAGGCTTCGCAGGCAATAACTGTATTACTCGGCAGTAACGATAAAGTTATTTATTATTTTATAGACCCAAAGACAGGTGATCCTGAAACACCAGTTTTAACCGACTTTGACTCTCGTAAAGGAATTCGTCAAACGTTACTCGAAGAAAACAGAAAGCGCAATAAAAATCTTGACTCGATAGCCATTTACAAAAAGCAAATGGAAGATGGAAAGATTGACAAACCAACTTATAAAGCTCATGTAGGCTCAATAAAAGCAGATAAAGATGCGTTAATAGTTGTAATCAAAGCAATGGATGAATCACGTTATAAAAATCTGGTAGATATTCTTGACGAGATGCTCATTTGTAACATAGGACGATATGCAGTAGTTGATATTACTGATAAAGAAAAGGAAATGGTTATGGCAGCTCAATCAACAACTAAGTAATTATGGCATTAAGTAAATTAGACATATTTGATAGCAATTGGGTCGACATTGTATTTAAAGGTCGAAACCACGAGTATGGTGCTTATGTACTTCGTAAAAAAGGCGATGACTACACTTTTAAAGGTGTCATTTTTGCCATCGTATTTTTTACACTAACTATTTCGGCACCCGTTGTTTTTAATTATTTAGAAACGCTCGTACCAAAGAAAGTAAAGGATACCAAGGAAGTTGCAGTAGAGTTAAAAGAGCCACCTCCGGTTGATAAAAATCAACCACCTCCCCCGCCTCCTCCTGAACCACCACCATTAAAAACAACGGTAAAATTTACACCTCCTGAAATTAAACCCGATCAGGAAGTTCCGGATGAGCCGCCTCCAACACAGGAAGAAATGAAAGATAAAGATGCTTCGACAAAAGCTGTTGAAGGTGATGCAAATGGTGTTGATCAAAGTTTAATAGGAACAGGTGATGGCGTAACAGAAGCAGCACAAGAGATAATGACATTTGTTGAACAAATGCCCGAATTTGAAGGTGGTGAAGACGCTCGTCAGGCATTTTTAGGAAGAAACTTACAGTATCCTCCTTTAGCACGTGAGAATGGAATTGAAGGAAAAGTTGTTGTTAAATTTGTTGTTGGTGGTGATGGTAAAATATCCCAGGTTGAAGCATTAACACACAAAGGTTGGGGACTTGAAGAAGAAGCCATCAGAGTTGCCAAGATGATGCCGGGTTGGAAAGCCGGAAAACAAAATGGCAAAGCCGTTCCGGTTTGGTTTACTATGCCGATTACATTTAAACTTTCAAATTAAATAAAACTAAACGTGCTGTTGGATAGAGACGAAATAATAGAAAAACGAAACCAAAAAGTAGCCATATACCTGAAGTATTTCGGAGTAGTTATGGCTATTTTTTATATAGTATTGGGTACCGCTTTTTTATTTTTTCCGTTAATTGAAAACACTACTCCCACCATTCGTTACATGGTAAGTGTTTTATTAATGTTATATGGATTGTTTAGGTTTTACAGAATAGTAAAGAAATGAAAGCAAGATTTATTTTGATAGTTTGTTTTTACTTAATTCTTTCATCTTGTGGAAGCGCTGATAAGAATACCGAAACAGCTACAAGCGGACATGTTTGGATTGCAGCTGATGAAAGTATAAAACCTATTGTTGAAGCCGAAGAAATGGTTTTCGAATCTATTTACCCGAATGCCAAACTCGATATTATTTATACCAGCGAAGTGGAAGCAATGAAACTGATGCTTAGCGATTCGGTTAAACTGGCCATTTTAACCCGACATTTGACTGAGAATGAAAAGAAACATTTTGACGACATAAAAATTACACCTCGCTACTCTCCATTTGCCAACGATGCTATTGCAATCATCATGAACAATGAAGAAATCGATACCATCTTAAATCTAAATCAATTAAGCAACATACTGGATGGCACATTTGAAAATTGGAAACAGCTCAATCCAAAGCATCATGACAAACCTTTTCAAGTGGTATTTGATAATGCAAGTTCGGGTGCAATTAGATTTTTAAATGATTCGTTGCTCAAAGGAAAAGCAATGGGTAAAAATTGTTTTGCCGTATCTAATAATGCTGCAGTGATTGAGCATGTTGAGAAAAATCCAGGTAGTATTGGTATTATTGGAATGGCATGGATAAGTGATGTAGATGATTCAATAAGTCATGGGTTTTTAAAACGAATTCATGTTGCTGATCTTGTACCTGTTAATCCTTCAACCGCTGAATCTGTAACCATGAAACCTTTTCAGGCATACGTTGCGTTGAAGCAATATCCGTTATGGAGAAAAATTGAAATGTTGAATTGCTCGGGAAGAGCTGGTTTAGGCACTGGATTTGCATCATTTATTGCAAGTGATCGTGGACAACGAATTGTTTTAAAAGCAGGTTTAGTACCAGCTACAGCACCTGTTAGAATTGTTAAACTAAATAACGATTAAGTATTTATAAAAAATGAAAAAATATATTTTAAGCATCACACTTCTTTTCACATTCTTCATTTCCTTACATGCGCAATCAACTAAGGAAGGATTAAAAGCTATCGACTTTGAACGTTACGAATTTGCGAGAGATAACTTCAAACAAGTGATCATGCAAGAACCTAAGAAAGGTGATAATTACTATTATTTAGGCCAATCCTATATCAACTTATTACAAACTGACTCGGCATTATTAGCCTATAATTTAGGGATTATTGCCGAACCTATCAATACCAAAAACTACATTGGCATTGGAGAAATACTATTAAACGAAAATAAAGTTCCTGAAGCAAAAGGCTATTTTGAAAAAGCATTGGCAATTAGCAGAGGAAAAGACGGAAGATCAACAGATGCCATCACACTTGCAATGGTAGCTTCGGCAATGGTGTCTGGCGAAACTAAATTGCTTGATGATGCTTTAACAAATATTAATGAGGCATTGGAACTCAATAAAAAAAATTACGACATACTAGTTATGGCAGGTGATGTGATGTTAGAAAGAAATGAAGGCGGTCCATCAGCTACATTCTTCGAAAAAGCAATTGACTTGGATAAAAATAATCCTAAAGCTTATGCAAGAGTTGCCGGTATTTGGCTACGTGTAAAAAATGCTGAAGCAACGTTAACTGCATTAACAAAAGCATTAGCAATCGACTCTAACTACGCTCCTGCATTAAAAAGTATGGCCGAATATTATTACCAAATACGTAAATACGAAAAAGCTAAAGAAACATACATTAAGTATTTAAAAAACTCGGAAGAGAGCAACGCCAATAAAATAAGGTTTGCCCAGATATTATTTAACACCAAAGAATACGAAGAAGCATTAAAGAAAATTGAAGAAATACAAAAAACGGACAAGAATAATGTCTACCTATTTCGTATGGCTGGTTATAGCTGTTATGAAGTAGCTGAAGCTAAAAAAGACACTTCTAAATATCGATTGGGAATTAGTTCAATGGAAACATTCTTTGAAAAAATAGATCCTAAAAAAATCATCTCAAGTGATTATGAATATTATGGCAAGTTACTTTCGAGAGTTGCAGGAAGAGAAAATGATGCGTTACTAAATTTTGGAAAAGTACTTGGTATGGATTCATCAAAAATTGAGATATACCCTGAAATGGGTCGGATTAATAACAAGCTGAAAAAGTTTAATGAGGCTGCTGCAAATTTTGAGTATTACCTGAGTAAAAATAAGAACCCAAATACAACGGTATATTATTTAATGAGTTTAGGCAGGTCACTTTATTTCGGAAAACAATATGGAAGAGCAGATACAGCTTTTATGAAAGTAAACGATCTAAAACCTGATTATGCTGAAGCTTTCTTGTTCAGAGGGCACTCGAATGCTGCATTAGAAACCGATACAAAGGAAGGTAAGGCAAAAGAATTCTATGAAAAATATATTGCACTTGCCGAACCTGCAGCGGATAAAAATAAACCAGGCTTGCTCATCGCATATGATTATTTAGCTACATTTTATGTAAAACGTGATGACAAGAAACTAGATGATATTAATTCAGCAAAATCTTTTTATAATAAAATATTAGCGCTCGACCCTGAAAACAAAACAGCAAAAGAAAATATCAAATTGCTGACACAACAAAAAGCTGCACCTAAAAAGTAATTCGCGTCTTAAAGCGATTTTATCATTTTATCTATTTCGGTATTTAGTTCGGCTATCTGACCTTTTAATGAAGTGAGCGTTTCGGAAATGGTATCTCTGTTTCCCAATCCTTTGCCTGCCATTTCAAGCTGAATCAATTGCTCGCGCATACTCTCCTGCCCTAGCATTTGCATAGGTGCCTTTATTTTATGAGCAGTAGATGTAAACATTGTCCAATCTTTGGTTTCATAAAACTGTTCAAGATTATCTATTTCTGGCAATGTAGATTTCTGAAACATTTCAAGCATTTGTTTGATAAAATCGGTGTCGCCTGCACCAACAGTCTCTAAATATGTTAAATCAATTTTTATCATGGGTCAAATAAAAAACCGATATTAATTCTATTTTTTTAAAAACCGAATTCAAATTATACATTTGAACAATTATATGATAGGAATCTGCAATTTATCTATTATTCCGGTTAGGAAAGAACCCGACAGCAAGAGTGAAATTGTCTCTCAGCTCTTATTTGGCGAGACATTTGAGATGATCACATCCGAAAATGGATGGCAGAAAATTGTTACTATAAACGACCAATACTCAGGTTGGATAAGTTCAAAGCAATTTGAAATATTACAAACCTCCATTCAGCATAGTCAAACATCAACAGTATTTCCCTTTCAGATAGCACACTCGATTAAAGGTAACTTTATGATTACTGCCGGAAGCTCGCTTCCAAATCTAAATGGGAATAACTTTTCATTTAATAATCATCAATTTGAATTGGAGAAAAACAACGCTCAATTTGTTTTTTCTGATATTGAAAAAACAGCCATACAATATCTAAATGTCCCCTATTTATGGGGAGGTAAATCACCTTTCGGTATTGACTGTTCGGGGTTTACACAAACAATATTTGCACAATGTGGAATTCATTTAATGAGAGACGCGTATCAACAAGCTGAGCAAGGAAATACAGTATCTTTTAAATCAGAAGTAAAATGCGGAGATCTTGCTTTTTTTGATAATGATGAAGGAAAGATTATTCATGTAGGAATCATGCTAAACGCAGATAAAATTATACACGCATCTGGTAAAGTTAGGATTGATTCTATTGACGATTATGGTATCATGAATAAAGATGAAAAACAATACTCACACAAGCTTCGCATCATTAAAAGAATTTCAGAATAAAACAATTTCAACAGTTTAATAGTTCTAATAATAATAATTAAGATAAAATATGACACTAAAAAAAGGCGACAAAGCGCCATCATTCAAACTTTTTAATACCGATAAAAAAGAAGTAAGCCTTGAAGATTTTAAAGGTAAAAACTTAATCATTCACTTCTTCCCTGCTGCATTCACAGGTGTTTGTACAGCTCAAATGTGTAGCGTAAGAGATGCAATCAGTTTATATCATAACGATAAATGTGATGTAGTTGGAATTTCGGTTGATATGCCTTTTACGTTGGGTAAATTTAAAGAAACACAAAATTTGCAATTTGATTTATTATCTGATTTTAATAAAACAACTGCAACTGCATACGATGCTATATACGAAAACTGGATTCTTGATTTAAAAGGAGTTGCAAAACGTTCGGCATTCGTTGTTGATGGTAATGGTATTATACAATATGCACAGGTAATGGAAAGTGCCGGTGATATGCCTGATTTTTCAGCTATCAACGAAACAATTGCTTCACTTGGAGTTGTTGCATCAAAGTAAAAACTAGAGTTGTAAAAAAATAAAAACTGCTTATATTCGCAGCCACATTACGGTTTCGTAGCTCAACTGAATAGAGTACCACACTACGGATGTGGGGGTTTAGGGTTTGAATCCCTACGAGACCACCAAAAGCGAGCAATAGCTCGCTTTTTTTATTTGGCAAATTGACATTGTTAAAACGTGGCACTCTTTTGTTAATAATTATACCACAACAAAAAATTAGTTTTACAGAAAATTTAAAATCACATGTCGACTAACACAATTGAAAAATTAGAATGCCTGATTATTGGAAGCGGACCTTCAGGATATACTGCTGCTATTTATGCAGCTCGTGCTGATATGAAACCTGTTGTTTACACTGGTATGCAACCGGGTGGACAATTAACCATCACTACCGAAGTTGAAAATTATCCAGGTTATCCTGATGGAATAATGGGTCCTGAAATGATGGAACTTTTTAGAAAACAAGCTGAACGCTTAGGTGCCGATGTTCGTTACGGAATGGTTACCAGTGTTGACTTTAGCGGTAAACCTCCATATAAAATTATTGTCGATGAGAATAAAGAACTATTGGCAGAAACAGTTATCGTTTCAACAGGAGCTTCGGCAAAATGGCTGGGTATTCCTTCTGAACAAAAATTAAATGGTAAAGGTGTTTCGGCATGTGCTGTGTGCGATGGATTTTTCTTTAAAGGAAAAGATGTAGCCATTATAGGTGCAGGTGATACAGCTTGCGAAGAAGCCAGCTATCTTTCGAAAATCTGTAAATCTGTTCATATGATTGTGAGACGTGATGAATTCCGCGCATCAAAAGCAATGCAAAATAGAGTGCTTACAACTCCTAACATCACTGTACATTTCAACTCTGAAACAGATGAAATTTTAGGTGAAAATAATGTTACAGGTGTTCGTTTAAAAAACAATAAAACCGGGGAGAAAACTGAATTTGCAATACAAGGATTTTTCGTTGCAATCGGTCATCAGCCAAATACCGACATTTTTAAAAATTATTTAAAGATGGACGAAACCGGTTATTTGATAACTGAACCTGATTCGTCAAGAACAAATGTTGAAGGTGTTTTTGCTTGTGGTGATGCTCAGGATAAAGTTTACAGACAAGCGGTAACTGCAGCAGGAACAGGCTGTATGGCTGCTCTTGATGCTGAAAGATATTTATCAGCAAAGCATTCAGCTTAAGAAATCAATTGATTACATCCCGAGCAAACCGTATTTAATAATACAGTAGATTGCTCTGAAACCATCTTTCCAGCTTATTTTTTTACCTTCGGCATATGTTCGTCCGTAATACGAAATACCTACTTCATAAATTCTGATTCCTTTAATACGGCTTATTTTGGCGGTTACTTCGGGCTCAAAACCAAAACGTGTTTCTTCGAGTGTGATATCTTTTATGATTGATGAGCGAAATAATTTGTAGCAAGTTTCCATGTCGGTTAAATTTAAATTGGTCGACATATTTGATAAAAAAGTGAGGAAAGCATTTCCTAACGAATGCCAGAAAAACAAGATACGATGAGGGTTTCCGCCCATAAAACGCGAACCATAAACAACATCAGCAAAACCATCAATCATTGGTTTGAGCAAAATATTAAATTCATTCGGGTCGTATTCCAAATCAGCATCCTGAACAATTACAAAATCACCCGAAGCTTCTTTTATACCAGTATGAATTGCTGCACCCTTGCCTTTATTAACCGAGTGTTCAACATATTTTATGTAAGAAATACTTTGGGCACATTTTAAAACAGCCTGTTTGGTATCATCATTTGAACAATCATTTACTACAATAATTTCTTTTTCAATTCCGGCTATTAACACAACGGCATCAACCTTTTGTAAAATTTGATGTATTGTTCTTTCTTCGTTGTATGCCGGAATAATAATGGAAAGTTTTTGTGCCATACAATTGCAATAATAATAAAAATTAAGGCTTTTGAGGCTCGGCCATTATCACCTCTTCTTTTTCGACAACCACCGAACCTGGCTCGGCACCTTTGGGTTTGTAAATATTTTTACGTTGAGTATAAACAACAGGAACATATTTACTGCCTTTGGCTTTCGAATAAAAAGCTGCAATTGAAGCTGCAAATGAAATAAGTGCTTTACTGTAAATTTTACCCGATTGAAATTTTATTACAACATGCGAACCACTCACTCCTTTTGCATGCAGCCATAAATCATTTTTTGACGAATGTTTCATTGTAAGCAAATCGTTGTTGGCTGCGCTTTTACCAGCCAATACTAAAAACCCTTCGAATTCGAATTCGTAAAACAGTTTAGGTTTTGGCTCAACAGCCAAATCGTTTTGCTTAGTATATTTCTTCAATTCGTATTTAACTGTGATGTTATTAATATCTGTTATGGCTTTCTCGAGTTCCAAAATTCGATTTTCTGTTTCGGATATTCTGTTAGCGATAAGTTCTAATTCGGCTTTTTGATTCTTTGATTTGCGATAATAATGTTCAGCATTTTGCTGTGCGTTCAAATCTTTTTTCAGTTTTACAATCAGATTATTATTTCTGTAAAAATCAAATAATTCAACGGTTTCTTCCTTAGGTTTTATGAGATGCAAATTGGCCATAATTAAATGTCCTATTTCTTCATTTGGAACAGCATTTTGTATTTGCACCAATGCCTTTTGGGACTTATTTAGCAGCTGTTTCAAGCGTTTTAAATCAGCATTGTGCTTTTGTAAAAGGGCATCTCTTTCCGAATCGAAATTGTTTTGTGAGAGTTCACTTTTTGATAATTTGCTTATCGATTCAAATACATCAACAGCATTTGCAATTCCTGATTCATCATCAGCAACTATTGCCTCTTTTCCGTTTTCAAAATTGGATAAATTTAGAAGCGAATCGTTTTTAATATTGGTACGAAAATGTGTAACCAAAGCATCATTATTAAACAGCAACACATTGCTTAATCCATCGTATAATTTAAAAACCAATTGATAATGATTTGAGAAATTAATTTGAAACGAACGGTTATTTTGATGTTGGCAAACTGAAATTACTTCTAATGCATTGAGCTCTGAAAACCTAACCTGATGCGGAACAGGCTTACTTTGCAAAACATTATCAAAAAACAAAAAACAACTTCTTGCCTGCCAAATTAATTTGATGCTAAAAAAATCATCGTTCTTTTTAAACACAAACCAAAGTTCATCTTTACCCGATGAAAATGATTCAGCAAATTGAAATCCACTCAGTTTATTTTGTAGAGATTGCGTAAGAGTTGAAACAATGGGAACGGTAAATTTCATGTTGGTATGATTGGTTTACAGTTCGATTTGTAAACCATCGTAAGCAAGACGAATATGCGAAGGCAATTCATTTTCGACATCAATTTGTTTACCCAATTGATGACTGATATGCGTAAAATATGCTCGTTTGGGTTTTATTTCATTTACAAGTTGAATGGCTTCGGCAAGCGAAAAATGTGAAATATGTTTTTCTCTTCTTAATGCGTTTAACACCAATACTTCGCAGCCTTTTATCTTTTCCTTTTCGGTTTCCGAAATATAATTTGCATCGGTTATATACACAAATTTATCAAACCTAAAACCAAGAACAGGCAATTTATAATGCATCACTTCAATCGGTTTTATTTCGAAATCGCCAACGGCAAAATTTCTATTTTTATCTATTAAATGAATATCAATTTCGGGAATTCCCGGATATTTAAACTCATCAAAAATGTAATAAAATTCACGCTTCATCTGCTCCACCACTTGTTCAGTGCAATACACATCAACAGCTTTTTGCATCACAAAATTAAATCCTCGTATATCGTCCATACCGGCAATGTGGTCTTTGTGCGAATGCGTAAAAATCAATGCATCGAGTTGGCGAATTCCGGTGCGTAGCATTTGCTGACGAAAATCCGGCCCCGAATCAATCACTAAATTTAACCCATTTACCTGCACAAGAATTGACGAGCGCAAACGTTTATCGCGCTCATCGGTTGATGAGCACACATCGCAATTGCAAGCCAAAAGTGGAACACCCTGTGAAGTTCCAGTACCGAGAAATGTTATTTTCACTTTGCTAAAATACTCATTCTTAAAAAT
>Ga0194047_10002452_pt1 | contig 10625 bp, 25 predicted proteins | sample JunL225m_MetaG_2_FD_160070 | JGI IMG/M metagenome (GOLD analysis project Ga0194047, IMG submission 160070) | Anoxic zone freshwater microbial communities from boreal shield lake in IISD Experimental Lakes Area, Ontario, Canada - Jun2016-L221-5m | ecosystem: Environmental > Aquatic > Freshwater...
ATCCTGTAACCATATTTCCGTACAAAATGGAAAATTCCTATGCCAGGGCACAAGCCCATGCCTTAAAAATCGCCAACCTTAATCAGTAAACCAACAACCAAAAAGGAGAAACCAATGAAAAACCACGATAGATATTTAAGCAAAACGGATCACGGATGGGTTGTCATTAAAGACGGCTTACCTCTAAACTCTGGACACTCTTTCTCCATAGCTTTTCAGCTTTTAAGGAATGAAAATTATGGGAGGGAGGATTTCTGGGATGGCGAAAGGGGAGAATGGGTTTCCATCATGGAAAGCGTGATCGGAAAAGGTTTCGGAATTAGGAACCCAGAATGGAGAAGCATCTATGACATCCCAAAGGGTGCTTTTCTTCCCTAATTTACAACCAACCAACACCAATGACCACGCAAAACGCACCAGAATGCCCCGTAAACAGCTTGGCAGTCTCGCCCAAAGGCGAGCATTGGCAAGCAATCAAAGTCAATCCACGGCCAACCTTGGAAGAAATCATTGCCAAAGTGTGCCAGCAATTAGAAGCAATAGAGACGCAAATCGAAACCATAAACACCACACTCAAAACCCTACAATAAAGGATCAAAAACATGACAACATATAACATTATATTAACTGCCGCATTACTAGGCTACCACCTCACCTCAAGAGAAGCAGAAGAGATTCAACACCTATTCACGGGAGAGAACCTTGCCGATGCAATACGGGATTACTGCGCCGCATACGAATCCTAATCACCGCCGCTGACCATGAGCAAAACACGCCAGCTCACCCTACACCTTGTCTGCATGATAAGAAACCCTCGTGCATGGCGATTCTATGCCCAAGGTATCTCAAGAGCTTTAACCCTTAACTGAAGCGCATGAAAACAGGAACACTTGTGACCATCAGAGACGAATGGGAAGCCGATGGCATTACCTACGTTATCACAGAATGGAACGGCGACCGAGGCTTCATATCACCCCTTGAATGGGACGCACCTATAAAGCCGACCGAGCTTGTCCACAAATCCATGATCCAACCACTAACTGAAACCACCGCCGCATTATGAAAAAGAAACCACGCTTAACTGACAAGATAGAATTAAACCTTGAAGAAATAAACACCATGCAAGTTCTTATTTATATTTTCAGCAAAACACAAAATGATTCTAGTATTTCTAATAGATTAAAGCATATCTCTGATGTTTTAGAAAAAGCTAAAGAAAAAATCGACTTCTAATTATGAACACCGCCGCAATCCGAGAAGCGCACCGCCTAGTGGCGGTCATAGAACCCTTGTTCTATACCCTAATCGCCGCCGCCGAGCATCATGGATTGGATACCATCCAAATAAGCGTCCCTCGTGCCAGAGAACTGCAAAGTGATCTTGCCAACCTTAAAAAAAGGTTAAAAAATATCCTTGCAACTGAAGTCACCGCCGCCGAGACTACAACCGACCGACATCTCAATAAGATTTTCGGCATTAACTGAAGCAACCATGACAACCGATCAATACCAATTAGGGCAGGAACTTATGCGGGAGCGCATTGTCGCCTTAATCCACCATCACTATGAGATCCTAAAAAGGTATCATGGGCGTGAAGATGAGAGATGCCAACTCCTCCGCAATATCGTCGAGGACATCCGTATAGACCAACAATTAGAGCAACCACAACATAACTGAAGCAACCACAATGAGAATCGAATACACTTGCAAAAACGAGGAATGCAAACACGAGTTCCGAGTTGACTACGCCGCAAAAGATCAATGGACAGATGCCGAAATAAGCCCCTGCGAATGTTTTAAATGCGGAACCGAAGTTGACTTTGAGGAAGTCGAGAATGAAGCAACACCAGACCCCGACTACTACGAAGAAATAGACCGATGAAACTGCACCACAAACCCTGTATCCCTTATGTCTGGATCATGCTGGAGTCTCTAAAAGACAAAGGTTTGATCGGAATCCCCCGCTACAAAAAAACAACCTATCCACCAAAAAGTTCTTGATGAACCTTTCAACTAGGGCCATGCTAATCGCCCAATTAACCAACATGACAAACGAGATCAACACAACAACCGCCGCCGAGCCTGTAACTGAAACAACCAAAGCCAATGTCTTTCTTGGTCTTTACTTTCCAAAAGATTTGAAGGACAAGGTAGCCGCCGCCGCCAAAGCCGAAGACAGGAGCATGAGCAAATACGCCGTAAGAGTGTTTGAAAAGCATTTCGCCAACGCATGAGTCCACGCTTTATTGCTTCACTTATCCTTGGACTTCTACTCGTAATTCTAGCTATTCTCTTCCGATGAAACCAAAAGGTCTTTACGCAAACATCAATGCCCTTCACAAACGTGGAGGGAAGCCTCGCAAGGTAGGGAGCAAAGGCGCACCTACTGCCAAAGCATTCAGAGATTCAGCCAAAACCGCAAAAAAGAAATAACACTATGAGCGAGGCATGGACACGCAAAGAAGGTAAGAATCCAAAGGGAGGGCTTAACGCCAAAGGCCGAGCCTCCTATAACAAGGCACACGGAGGGCATCTAAAAGCACCTGCACCGAGTCCAAAGACAAAGGCAGACGCAGGACGCAAGGCTTCATTTTGCGCCAGAATGAAAGGCATGAAGGCCAAGCTGACAAGTGCCAAGACCGCCAAAGATCCCAACAGCCGCATAAACAAGAGCCTTAGAGCTTGGAAGTGTAACTAGACTTTCCCCCTGCATAGGGCAGAGGGAGCAACCAAAACAAAAATGACCATAGCAGAACTGAACAAACTAGCCCAAGAGATTGCCAATCTTCTTGGAAACCTCGACGAAGCCGCCCTCATCAAAGTCCTTGATTTTGTGAAAGCCGCCGCCGAGCCAACCGCCGCCGAGTAATGCTTACCGAGATCATAAACCAGATCCGCAATAAGATGCAGACCAAAGCACGACCAAATACGACTTTGATCGACACCCGCAAGCTCTCACCAGCAAAGAGGGCAACGATCATGGCAGACGGATCAACTCCAAAAACAAAGGGACGCAAGCCACGTTCCAAAACCAAGAAAAAGTGATGAAAAAGACAATGAAAAAGGCAGTTCCCGCCTCCAAGATGACCAAGGTCAAGTCCCCAAAGTCCATGATGAATAAGTCAATGGGCAAGGGAATGTCCAAAAAGAAGTAACTACAAAAAAGAACTGGCAGGGAGACATGAACAACTCCCTGCCAGTATTTAGCAGTAATTAGCAACCACGCATTAACCGCACATGAACAATACAAATACGCTGGCAGTAAGTCAACCCCCTCCACAGATTCCTGTTGGAGAGATAGAACGCATGGCACTAGCAGTTGCCAATTCGGGGCTTTTCGGAATCAAAACACCAGAAGCCGCAATGAGTCTTATGCTCATCAGTATTGCAGAAGGCCGTCACCCTGCACTAGCCGCTAGGGACTACGACATCATCCAAGGCAGACCCGCAAAGAAGAGCGAGGCTATGCTCCGAGACTTCTTGCAGTCAGGAGGGTCAGTAGAGTGGCATGAGCTAACTGATGACATTGCCGATGCTACATTCTCGCATCCACAGGGAGGCAAGGTAAGGATCACTTGGGACATGGCAAGAGCCAAGACAGCAGGCCTAGCTGGCAGGGATATGTTCCGCAAGTTTCCTCGCCAGATGCTACGGAGCAGGGTAGTGAGCGAAGGCATCCGTACAACTTGCCCTATGGCGACTAGCGGAATGTATGTTCCAGAAGAAGTGCAGGAGTTTGATGCGCCGAAGCAGATTAAGATTGAAAAGCCCGCAATCAAGCAGGAGCAGGAGCCAGAGACAATCACCGCCGAAGTGATCGAAGACGAGCCAGAAGCCCCTAAAGAGCTTCCTAATAGCCCTCTAACAATGCTCCAGAGCATGATGTGGAGCGACGAGGTAACTGATGCCCACGTTGTTCATTTCTTGGTAGCCAAGAAGGTTCCCAATGTCACCAAGACTACGCTACTCAAAGCAGTAGATGAGAAGGTAATCGAACGTCTCATTGCCAAATGGGATGACGTAAAAGCCTTCAAGCCAATCCTGTAATGACTGACGAACGCAAAGGGAAACCCTCCGCAAGCGGCATGAGCCGCCTTGCCCTATGCGCTGGATCTTGGAACCTAGAGTCCACGCTTCCAGAGCAAGAGCCTAATCAGTATATGCAGTTAGGAACGGATGTTCATGCCGTCCTAGCAGGAACCAAGGAATACGATGAGCTAACTGAAGAAGGGCAGGAAATCGCCACCCGATGCCTGTCTGACTTCTCCACCATGATTGCTCAACTTGATCTTGGGGAGCGCACCAATGAAGTCCTAGAGCAACGCTTCTGGTATAATAATGCCTACTCTGGAGCCATTGATCGCATAGACTTCTTTGGGGATGTTGCCGTTGTTACTGATTATAAGACAGGTCGCACTTCCCAAGGCAAGGCAAGCGAGAACCAGCAACTAAAGGCTTATGCAGTCTTGGTGAAATATCATTATCCAGAGTTAAAGACTATCTACGTTGCGGTTATTCAACCCCTAGCAGGAGGAACAACCATTGCCGAATACAATGAGCAGGAACTAGAAGCCGCAACAACGGAGATCCTTAGAATCGTATCCGCTTCACTTGAACCAGATGCCCCTAGAACACCTTCTGCTAACGCCTGCAAGTGGTGTAGGGCAAAGTCTATTTGCCCTGACGCTTATGGTCAAGCAGTAGCCGCCAAGACGCATCTACAAGTTCTATCGGGGGTAGCAGTATCAACCCTATCAAACGAGGAATTAGCATCCATAGATTCCAAGGCTGACATTGTTAAAGACTTCATTGATGAGATTCGAAAAGAAATCAAGTCTAGGCTAATGTCTGGTCAGCAAATTGCTGGACGCAAGCTAGGCAAAGGCCGTACAACTAGGAGTGTTTCATCCGATTCAGCCGCCATTATATCTGCGTTGTCTGATATTCTGTCACCATCTGATGTCTTGTCTTGTGCAAAAATTAGTCTCACAGGATTGGAAAAAGCAGTCGCAAAAGCTAAAGGGATTAAGCAAAAAGAAGCCAAGCAAGCCGTCGAGGATTCCCTTGGCTGGCTTATTGAAACCAAAGAAGGCGAACCAACCCTCATTCGTGAATGATAATGAACCCCCAGAAGCACAAGCCCTATGGATCATGTTCGCAGGGAGAGAATGGATCGTCATGCACTATACAGGTCACTTCCAAGCTATTGCGGCTGACAACCGAAGGGTCAGAAAATCAGATATTAAAAAACTTTTCCGTTACCTCGTTACTGAAGGTTTCATAAACGAAGACGGGACACCACCAGAACACAACCACGAACCAGTAAATATATGATCACCGGGAAAATCGACGTAAAAAAGATAGACAAAGACGAGCTATACCAAGGCGAAAAAGGAACTTATTTGGACATAGTTCTTTATGCAAATAAAGACGAGTTTGGCAATGAAGTTCCTGACCAATATGGAAACGATGGAGTCATCAAGCAGGGGCTTTCAAAGGCAAGTAGAGATGCCAAGAAGAAGCAACCTATCCTTGGTAACTACAAGAAGAAAGAAAGCACAGGCTTTGTTCCAAAGCTAAAGACTGCTTTTCAGAACAAACCAAAGAAGCCAGAACCTCTCTTTGATGATTCATCCGAAGACGAGATTCCGTTTTAACCCCAACCCACCAAAGCAACCACGCCCATGAACACAAAAAAGAAACCCACGCAAGCAGAGAAGATAGGCCAGCTAGAGGCAGGACTTGACTTCCAGAACAGGGAGTCAGCCCATATCCTTGAAATGGTACGTAAACATCATGCAGAGATCCTTGAGTATCAAGACAATGTTGATGAGCTAAAAACGATCATGCGGATTTATTCCGTTGTCCTTCTAGCTTGTGTCGCTCTCACCCTCTACTTTGCTTGCAAATGATGCCCTATTGCTCCTGTAAAGAGATCAAAGACGGCTTTGGTAAAGATGTAGCTTCTGTTCCGCAATGGCATAATTGCGAATATATCAGTCAGAGGAATGCGCTAATTCCTAAAGCTATGGAGAAGGCTAGGGCTTTAGCCAAGATGGAGAACGGAGAAATGAACCAAGAGAAGTTCACTTATCTCTTTTCGCAATTCATGGATGAAGCGGCAATAGAAGCAGGGATTGTATGAGATATTCCAAGGCCGCTAAAGCCTATATTGATAGCGAACACATTCGTTTCTTGGGAAAGAACAATCAAGTTCCAACCCTTGAGGAACGAGTGATGGCGGCTTTCGATGCAGGATTAAGATATTTTGTTATCGAAACAGAATCAATAGACAAAGAAGAAATCAACTATCCCAACTGGAATGAGTGACCAATTTGACTTTGACTTTGATTACACACCCATTGCGCCAGAGTTAAATGGCTTAACTCTTGCTCAAAGGTTTGAGTTATTTCATTACGACAATCCGCACGTTTACAGGAACCTTGTCCAACTAGCTAGGCAGTTCCGAGAGAAGCGACCAGATACCGTTATAGGTATCCAGATGCTCTTTGAGGTACTACGCTGGAACTATTGGATCAATGTAGATAGCGAAGAACAATTCAAGTTTCCCAATGCTTTTGCGGCGGGGTATTCAAGGCTGATTATGAAGAATGAACCTGATCTGGATGGTATATTCAAGCTATGCAAATCAACTTTTGACGAAGAATGACACCCGAAGAGAAAAAGCTACATGACTTTATAAGGAGAATTCTAAACTTCATTTATATGGAAATGCCAGCACATGAAACAACCAAGAAATTCGTACGCGAATACTTCAATGAGATTCAAAGCAAGAGCTAATACAACCCGTCGAGTGGCGGGTCAGATGAATAAGACAGAGCAAGCCTATGCCGCATTACTGCAATGCCGCAAAGATGCAGGAGAGATCCATCATTACCAGTTTGAGGCTATGGCTTTGAAGCTGGCAAAGCTAACCACCTACACACCTGACTTCTTTATTATCAACGCCGATGGCACAATCGAATACCACGAGGTTAAAGGATTTTGGCAAGGAACTGGCAGGGTCAAGATCAAAGTAGCCGCTGAAAATCACCCTTGGTTTCGGTTTGTAGCCGTCCAATACAAAAAGAAGGAATGGAGTTATGAAGAGTTCTGATCCAGAGATATGCCCATGTTGCGGTCAGGCTATCCAATTACAGGATGCCCCGCCAAAGCCCAAGAAAGCCCTTGATGATGGCTTTGATAGCTTTTGGAGCCGTTACCCAAAGAAGATTGGAAAAGGCTATTGCAGGGAGATATGGAAGCGTAAACGGCTAACGCAAGAAGATGTTTTGCCAGCCCTAGCGAAAGCCATTATCTCACCAGATTGGCAAAAGGAAGGGGGGAAGTTTATCCCTAACCCTTCCACCTATCTGAATCAAGGCAGGTTTGAGGATGAAGGCATGGACTACGAGGCTTTAAAGCCCAAAAAGGCTACCATCACTTCACGCCTTGGAGTAAATGAACAGGAGGCTTTTGAATGGCGGTGTTGGGTCTATCCCGATTCAATGCTTGTCCACCCTACATGGAACACCTTCCCTTTCGCCAAGTGGCCTAGATCAACCCAACAAGAATACCTAGATAGCCTAACCAAATAATACATATGAAAACACTAGAAGCATTAGAACAAGAAAATGATCGCCTTAAAAAGCGAGTTGAACACCTAGAGCATATCTTGAGCGATATACTTTTGCTTAATTCTTTAGGCAAGACGCTGAAGATAAACGAGATTATCCATTCTACAATCGAAGTAATAGAATGAACGAAGACGAACTAGACATCAACGTAGCCAAGGCCGCTGGTGCAGAGATCAGAGACTTTGTAGCGGCTTTCCTAACGGAGCATTCCAAGCCAGAGCCAACCATGCAGGAGAAACTAGATCGTTCCAACAATGAGCGAGACAGGGCAGTGGCAATCTGTGATGCAATGATGGCATGGGAAAACCCTGCTGATGCCAGAAAGACATCCAAGGATTTATCACAACTCAAGAAGGACATAGCACAATGAAGTCATGCATTGACAAAATACTTAACGAGATTGGCCTAGAAACCCCTGACCTTGTTCCCATCAATAAGCGTGAAGCGTTTGAGATGGGGCTAATCAAAGGCAGAGAGAAACCCAAGAAATGCCAATGCGGTAAATCCGCTTATACTTCCTTGTCCAACTGTGATGCCGCTATCAAGCATCGTCTTGAACAAGGATTTGGAGGAACCAATATGCTACGGAGTTACGAGTGTGACATCGTTAAAGGCAATTGGCACATGAGTAGCGTAAACAACAAGAAAAAACTATGAACCCACTATATTCCGTAATATTTGCTGGCGTAACAGCCACGCAACCCATCGTCCCACAAACGTATTACATCAGCAACCTATCGGAGACTGATGGAGCCAAGTGTGGCGAATACATCAGTATTACCCCAATGCCTGTCTATAACAATATCCAACGCCCTATATCCTATGACGTTATAGAGCCAACCATGTCACTAAATGTTGAAGAAGAATAAGCAACCCAAGACCAAGGCGGCACTTGCCAAGCATCGCTATGCCGTCACCCACAAAAGCCCCAACGGGCAAGCCTATGATCCTGCTCAATGCGGCTGGATAGTTTACGAATGCCGTAGGCCAGACATTAACTGGCAATGTAGCAAGAAAAGCGGCTATGGAAGAAATGGCTTGTGGTGCTGTAATCACGCAACAGTTGCGTAATGAAGACTGCTTTAATTAGCCTCCACGCCAATAGACCAAAGTATTCCAAGCAAGTATTGGATGCTATGGATCATCAGTCTAGTGAGCTTTTCCATATCGCAAGCCTAGAGGATTCTTGCCTCCAAAGAGATGAGATAAAATATCTTATTAATAGCAAGAAGTGGTCTTACTCTGGATTGGAAATAATATACAACAAACAGATCCCGCATACCAATAACAACCTAATCAATGCTTTAAAACATCTGGTTTCTTCAAGGCATGAGTTTGACGCATACATTTATATGGAGGATGACACGCTCTTCAGCAAAGGAGCCGTTAGTTTTTTATTGAACCATCTAAAAATCCATAAAGATAATCCAAGGTTCTCCCATGTCGCAATAGGAGCATTAGAAGACAATCTTCCTGTAACTCCAAAGAATCTTTCTCGATGGCGTAATGAATACGATTGGTGTGCGCTATGGGGATATGCCGCACCGATCAGCATGGCCCACAAGATACTTGAGCTAACAAGGCCAATCTTTACACCAGACGAAAGGGAAAAGATACGCAATGACCATTCTCTTGTGTGGGATAATTGCTATGCCAATTACTTTCGCAATGAAGGTATGTATTGCATTACTCCTGTCATAAGCCGTCTTAATAATATCGGAGTTGATGGAGGTCTTCATAGCTGTGGAAAAACATGGAACTCTTGGGAGGGTCTATGAGTGTTCTGATTTATTCCACCCATTCCAAAAATATAAAGGAGATGTATGACATTACATATCCCAATAAAAAGAAGTATGCCGCCCAACATGGATACGAACTCTTTAGCAAGGATTGGGAGTATGGAGATTGGAAGCCATTGCTAGAAGAGTTTCGTGATCTACTGAAATGCTACGACTACATTCTCGCCATAGATTGTGATGCTATATTCACCAACCAATCTATCCGAGTGGAAGACAAGGTAGATACTGGCGATAATAGGGTAGTAATAGCAGAAGAATATCTAAACAATGACCCTATAAATGGAGGAGTAATTATTTGGAACAAAAGCCCTGCATCATTATCGCTCTTGGATCAAATAGAACGAGACATAGACCAATGGGAAGATCAGCAAACCAATATCCAAGGCTATCTATCACGCAACCTATCCACTATTCCAATGCGTATAGTCACTGCTAGGCATATGAATGCCACAACCTACCCAAGTAGGAATGGAAAACATCCTGCTTCTTCTGTCTGGCACAAGGGAGATTGGATATTCCATCCCTACGCATTGTCCTACCAAGAGAAGATAAAGGCTATCGAAGCGGCTTTGCTTTTATCCTTTTGAATTTACCCTCGTAATTTAATTGTTCTATCTCAAGCAAAGGCATCTTGCGTTCCTGCAACCAATCCCTCGCCAGCAAGCAGTTCCTTAAATTGCTAGGGTCACGATGAAGGTTCTGTGGGTTTTCCCATCCTGCATAATGCTTCTCATGGTAGATGACATTCTCTATCTCCCTACCTCCAGCTAATATAAATAGCTCTCGCATGATGCGATCCCAAGAGTGCCTTCCAAGTATCATGTCGGGGAATAGCTGGTGATGCTTCCTCCACCACCCAACCCTCATCACAAAGAAATCACACCCTGCATACTTATGCCCTTTAGCTATCTTATCATCAGAAATAGGAGCATCTAGCCTCACAAAGTCATTGCGATAGGCATAAGCAGGAAGCGTTCCCTGTATCCGCTTTAATACATCTGATGCAACACAAGTATCGCTATTGGTCAGAACCAAAACATCTGTATCAGCCCTACCAACACAGGCCAGTCTCAACATCTCCTTGATCATGGGGATACGCTTTGTCTCATCTGGAACCATTTCAGCCGATGTCCGTACAAAGCAGTTATCATCTAAACCACAATCTACCCACCCGATTCCTTCCCAAGAC
>Ga0194047_10002454_pt1 | contig 10622 bp, 12 predicted proteins | sample JunL225m_MetaG_2_FD_160070 | JGI IMG/M metagenome (GOLD analysis project Ga0194047, IMG submission 160070) | Anoxic zone freshwater microbial communities from boreal shield lake in IISD Experimental Lakes Area, Ontario, Canada - Jun2016-L221-5m | ecosystem: Environmental > Aquatic > Freshwater...
CGTTTATAAAAAAATCTACAAAAGAAATAGAATTAAAGTGATGAAATTAAGTATGCATAGTTTCGTTATCTATTTCCCAATTAGTTCCTGGGAATAGGTAGATTAATTAGTGGCTAGCTCATCAGATGGGCTTAATCAAAATAAGTTCAAAAATTTATAACTACTGGGGATTTATACAGTGCGCCTAGAGCTACGTACTCCTGTCATCAGTAGGATCAATAAAGAGATTGACCTGCTCTATGAACTACCGGGTTCGCTTAGTGGATGACTGCCTCCGCTACTTCAGGCTTTCCCGCGGGATTCTTTTTTTGCTTTGATACCAAAAACTCTTTGGTTTCTAGTGCAACGATGAGGTAGGCGTCAGTAGCAGCTCTAAATGCCTCATGATTGTCTTCCTTGTTAAACAAGTAAGTTAAGCTATAGATGAGATTGTCGGCATCCTCACCATCAACGGTCACCGTATTATTGTTATCGCTATCTACTACCCGCAGACCTCTAGTAAATTCTGGCTTTTCTCCATCAACCCAACTCATATCTAACCGGTCGATATCAAACCGTAGGCTACGAAATAGGTTATTAATCGAAAAACGGGCACCGCCTAGGTATGTGTAATCACGCATGATTTCTCCTTTGTGTATTGAACCCCCTTAGTTTAAAAACCATGAAGCTCATAGCATGAGCTATAAGGACTCAATCCACCCACGTAGGGTACTTTTCCATGATGGCTTGAAATACCGTAGATCCAATATTCTTGCTCAACCACTGGCGGGTTTTGGGTAGTGGTAGCTGTGCAAATTGCTCAGGATTGACCATCGAAAACTGCCTTATAAAAGGAAATAGTGCTACATCGACCCAAGATATTTTGTTACCTAATACATATGGGTGTTCTTGAAAAGCATTCTCTAGTGGTTTGAGCATGAGCTCCATTGCCTTACTGAGTACTTCATCCGGATTGAGCTCAGGATAACGATTGGGATATTTGTATTGATCTAATAGTGTTTTAAATGGTCCGTCATTATTGGCTACCCATGTTTTTGCCTTCTGTGAATCTACTTGCAGCCAGCCATCAGGATCGGTTTGCCCTAATGCCCAGAGCATGATGTCCAGACTCTCCTCTAAAACAATCCCATCAACACACAAGACTGGAACAGTGCCTTTGGGTGATGCCAACAGCATGGACTGTGGCTTGTTTCGTAATGCTATCTCGCGGTGATCAAGAGTAATGCCAGAATAATGTAAGGCCATGCGAGCGCGCATCGCATATGGACAGCGACGGTATGAATACAAAATAGGCAAAGAGGATGGGTTAGCAATGCTCATTGATAGTGTTCAGCTTATCTGCGTTCTTACTGTGGCGCAGCATAAATAAAATGGTGATTACAGCAATTAATCGACTGTCACTTCAGTGGTTTTTACCAGTTTTACCCAAAACTTCTCATCCTCGGTTAAAAACTTTGCAAATTGAACGGGGGAACTGGATGTTGATACTTCAGTGCCTTCACGCGCAAGTGCAGATTTCACATTCGGATTTTTTAAAGCTACCTGTGCAGCGTCATAAATCTTTTGAATAATTTCCGGAGGAGTTCCTGCGGGCACAAATAAGCCATACCAAAACTCGATGGCGTAGTCTGGCAAACCTGCTTCACGCATACCTGGAATACCTGGCGCCAAGGGTGAGCGTTCACGTGAAGAAATCGCCACACCCCTCAGGCGCCCTGCTTGCACCATTGGCAATACCGAAGGCGGAGTTCCAAAAGTCAATTGCGTATCTCCAGCAATAACTGATTGAACAGCTAATGAACCTCCCCGAAAAGGAATATGCGTCATCTTCACATCTGCAATCTGCCCAAATAGTGCGCCTGCTAAATGCGGTGCTGAGCCATTGCCAGAAGAGCTGTAATTTAAGCCACCTGGATCTTGCTTGGCTTTAGCGATTAATTCTTTTACTGAAGAAATTCCTGCACCCGGAAATACTGCAATCACAATGGGTGAACTCGTTACTTTTGTCACTGGGATTAAATCGCTTGCTTTATATCCCAACTTAGAATTGAGCGCAGGATTAACAGAAATACTACTGGGGCTAGCAATTAAAATCGTATAGCCATCTGGCGCAGACTTTGCCACCTGCTCAGCAGCAATACTAGATCCTGCCCCTGGTTTATTTTCCACAATAATCGACTGTCCTAAGGCTTGTCCTAAGGGGACGCTCAGATTACGAGCCACATAATCAGCAGCGCCGCCCGGTGTAAAACCCACTACTAATTTAATGGGTTTAGTAGGATAAGTCTGGGCTTGAAGATGGCCCATCAGCATGGTCAAGATTAGCGGGATTAATAATATCTGCTTAAGCAATAAGATCTTGCCACTACTGTTTAGTATGTTGAGCTTCACGATGACTAGCCAATCAATTAAGGGGTACCTGATAACACAATTTTGCCTACGTGCCGGTTGCCATCCATCATGGCCTTAGCTTCTAATAAATTCTCAAAAGGGATCGTTTTATAAATCATTGGCACAATAAGGCCTGACTCCACTAAGGGCAAAATGTGCTCTTTAAACTCGGGCATAGCTTGAGCGCGTTGCTCTGGTGTGCGTAGTTTATTGGATACTCCAAATAAACGAAGGCGTTTTGCATGCAATGCCTCAATATCTATTTCTGCCTTAAGGACTCCATCGACATAGCCTACCGTAGCTAGACGCCCTTCAAATGCCATTGTCCGAACACATTCAGCAAAGACTGAACCGCCCACAGTATTGATTACTAAATCAACTCCCTTGCCATCAGTAGCCTTCATGACAGCATCATAGAAATTAGGATCACGCGTACAAATTCCTAAATCCAATCCCTGATCACGCAATTGATCTAATTTTTCCTGCGAGCCGGAGGTGCCAATCACTTTTGCCCCCAAAGCTTTTGCCACTGCAAGTGCAGTCACGCCAACACCCGAACTCACACCAGTAACTAGGACCCATTCACCAGATTGGAGATCACCTTGGATGACGAGCATATCGAACACGACCAATGCCGTTAGAGGAAGTGCTGCAGCCTGCTCCCAAGTCAATGATTTAGGAACGCGCATGATTTCGCGCTCTGTCATTAAAGCGTATTCCGCAAATGCCCCAGGACAACGACCCATCACGCGATCGCCTACCTTAAAACCGGTTACTGCAGATCCGCAACTCACTACTTCTCCCGCAGCTTCCATGCCAATTTGCTTGGCAGCACCTGCTTTATGCAGACCATGACTAAGAATAAATTCGCCGCGGTTTAGGCCAGCCGCTTTGACGCGCACTAATAATTGATCAGGTCCTGGGGTAGGCTGATCAATATCACGCAGCTCAATATCTGCTTTGATACCGTCGCTTTGCATCCAATATGACTTCATGATTTACTTTCTAGATGGCTCATTTATTTACCACGAAAAACGGGCTTACGCTTTTCCATAAAGGCGCGCCTGCCTTCTGCATAGTCTTCACTCTCAAAGCAATTTTTAATCAACTGAGCACAGTGATCGTGATCAATCTGCGGGGAAGGTTTAAGGATCTCCCTAATGATCGCCTTACCAGCGCACATAGTAATCGGAGCATTTACTGCCAAAGCCTCTTTATATTCAGCCTCTAGAGCATCAAGTTTATTTAATTCGCATATACGGTTAATCAACCCTACATCACGCGCTTCAGTTGCATGAATACGTCTGGCAGTAAAAAATAAGTCTTTGGCTACGGCAGGGCCCACCAGGTCCACTAAATTTTTGAGCGCTGAGTAGCGATAACCTAAACCTAAACGAGCTGCTGGAATAGAAAAAACAGCATCATCTGCAGCAATGCGAATATCACAACTCATCGCCACATTGACGCCGCCGCCAATGCAGTAACCACGAATGCGAGCCAAGGTGGGTTTGCTAAAGTTGTAAATACCCATGAGCGCTTGCTCGGCCATGAGCTCATAACGAGTCACCGCTTCCTTTGCAGCTCGCATATCTTCAAACTGGGTAATATCTGCACCAGAAACAAAGGCCTTTTCGCCTGCTCCAGAAAAAACCACTAAACGAATTCGCTCATCAGATTGCGCAACATCTAGTAATGGTGTTACTGCCTCCCACATATCGACAGAGAGCGCGTTGTGACGTTCTGGATTATTAAACTGAATTTGTAAGGTACTACCATCTTGATCGAGCCAAACTTTGACCCGCTCAGTGCTCGATTGATAAGTCACTACGCTCATTAATAAACTCCTTTAGATTTTAAGATGGCAAGCTCAGCCTCTTGCAGGCCTATCTCTTTGAGAATTTCTTCACTATGTTCACCCCGCTTAGGAGCAGCGCGCGCAATCGTACTCGGCGTTCGTTCAAGTTGTACGGGTTGCCCAACTAAGCGTTGTAGACCATGATGCTTAGAGACCACTTCTTTTACGATTCCTAAATGCATAACCTGAGGCTCCTCAAATACCGCTTTGACGTCATTAATGAGGCCGCAAGCAACGCCACCCGCATTAAAACGCTCTACCCAGTAAGCGCAATCTTGGACAGCTAAGCGGCGATTAATTTCTGCGTTAATAGAATCTCGATGAATCGATCTGCCTTGCTTATCTTTATAACGCTCATCGGTTACCCATTCTGGCGCGCCTAGAATGTCACAAAAACGCTCCCATATTTTTGAACCAAAAACGGCAATATTCATATAGCCATCTTTTGCTTTATATACCCCGGTGGGAATACTCGTCGGATGATAATTGCCAGCTTGCGTTGGAATATCACCCTCGATAAGCCAACGTGATGTTTGAAAATCCATCATATACACCATTGACTCTAGCAAAGAGGTATGCAACCACTGCCCCTTACCTGATGCATCACGCTCAAGTAAGGCAAGCAAGATTCCTTGAGCTGCAAAGATTCCGGCGCATAAGTCCGCAATCGGAATACCAACGCGCATCGGCCCTTCACCAGGCATGCCTGTAACTGACATTAAGCCACTCATACCTTGAGCAATTTGATCAAAGCCTGGTCTTTGGGACAATGGACCCGTTTGGCCAAAGCCAGAAATGCTGGCATAAACCAGGCCCGGGTGATCCTTGCTTAATGTCTCGTAATCAATCCCTAAGCGAAATTTCACATCAGGTCGAAAGTTCTCAACCACCACATCAGCACTAGCAATGAGTTTTTTTAGAATTACGATCCCCTCAGGCTCTTTGAGGTTTAGCGTAATAGAGCGTTTATTGCGATGAGTGTATTGATAATCTGATCCATCTTGGCCACCTAAGGTGTCATCACCACGCATATGATCAGGCATTTGTACCTGAATCACATCCGCACCCCAATCAGCTAACTGGCGACAGGCTGTAGGCCCTGCTCTTACTTGGGTAAGATCAATGACACGAAAGCGCGCTAGAGCGGCAGAGGCAGGTAAATGAGGCATTCGTTCAACTCGATTCAATAAAAGTAAAAATAAAATGGGGTGATAGTTAAAAGCAATCTCTAAAAAATATCCGGCTCTGGAACTGGTTTACCAAAGCTGGTTTCTAGGAAGTCAAAATCACAACCCTCTTCTGCTTGTAAGATATGGCGGCTAAACATCCAACCATAACCACGTTCATATTTTGGTGCTGGTGGAACCCACATAGCCTTTCTTTGGGACAGCTCTTCATCACTAATTTCAAGATGAATAGTTCGGTTTGGCACATCAACGGTAATCAGATCACCCGTTTTAACGAGTGCTAATGGGCCGCCAATATAGGCTTCTGGCGAGGCATGCAAAATACAGGCGCCGTAACTAGTGCCGCTCATGCGCGCATCCGATAAGCGCAGCATATCGCGTACACCTTGCTTAACGAGCTTTACTGGAATGGGCAACATGCCCCACTCAGGCATACCGGGCCCGCCTTTAGGTCCTGCGTTTCTGAGTACTAAGATGTGGTCTTGCGTAACATCAAGATGTTCATCCTCAACCGCTTTTTTCATCTCGGGATAGCTATCAAACACTAAAGCGGGCCCGGTATGCTTTAAGAATTTTTCTGCGCAGGCACTAGGTTTAATGACTGCACCGCCAGGGGCAATATTACCTTTGAGCACCGCTAGCGCACCTTCTTGATAGATTGCTTTATTGAGCGGTCTGATGACATCATCGTTGTGCACCTGCGCATCTTGAATATTCTCACCAATGGTTTTACCAGTAACAGTCATTGCGCTTGGATTGAGATGGGAGCCCATTTGTTTGAGTAATGCAGGCATACCGCCTGCGTAATAAAAATCTTCCATCAGATATTGGTCACCACTAGGACGAATGTTCGCAATCACTGGAACTTTTCTGCTGGCTAAATCAAAATCATCTAAGCTTACAGTGCATTCTTTGCCAGCACGCCGAGACATCGCAATCAAATGAATGATCGCATTAGTACTGCAACCCATTGCCATCGCTGCATTAATCGCATTTAAGAAGCTGGTTTTATTGAGAATTTTTGCAGGGCTTAAGTCTTCCCAAACCATCTCCACAATTCTTCTACCGCAAGCTGCAGCCATACGTGGATGACTCGAATCTGCCGCAGGAATACTCGATGCGCCAGGTAATGTGAGTCCCAATGCTTCAGTAATACCCATCATGGTGGCAGCGGTGCCCATCGTCATACAAGTGCCGTGACTGCGCGCGATACCGCCCTCTACTTCTAACCACTGCGCTTGTGTAATATTGCCAGCGCGGCGCTCATCCCAAAACTTCCAAGCATCAGATCCAGAGCCAAGAACTTTGCCCTTCCAATTGCCACGCAACATTGGACCAGCTGGCAGATACACAAATGGTAGGCCAGCAGATAAAGCGCCCATCACTAAGCCAGGTGTGGTTTTGTCGCAGCCACCCATGAGAACAGCACCATCAACAGGATGAGAGCGAATCAGCTCTTCTGTTTCCATTGCGAGCATATTGCGATAGAGCATGGTTGTGGGTTTGACGTACTGCTCAGCAAGAGAAATGGCAGGTAATTCAAGTGGAAATCCACCCGCTTGAAAAATACCGCGTTTGACATCTTCAACCCGTTGTTTGAAATGTGTATGGCAAGGATTTATGTCTGACCAAGTATTGATAATGGCAATCACTGGCTTGCCAGACCAATCCTCGGGACCGTAGCCCATTTGCATTGCGCGAGAGCGGTGCCCAAATGATCTGAGATCATCGGGCTCGAACCAACGGGCACTTCGTAGGGATTCTTTGGTTTTTTTGGACATTTTTTGAGACGCAGATTTGAACATCCCTATATTAATGCTTGATATGGGGGAAAGGGTATATCTGCACTTGTTTTCTGGGGATCTATTAATTACCCTTATTTTCTAGTTACCCTAGTAGCTAATGGGTATTGATTGATAAGGAGATATATGGCTCGGCATTCCCTCTTCATTAAGGCACTTCTTGTCTGTAGCCTCTTTTGCGCAAGTTCTTTGCTAGCAATAGCGCAATCCGATTACCCAAGCAAGCCCGTCAAAATTATCGTGCCCTTTCCTCCTGGGGGCACCACCGATCTCATGGCGCGTATTTCTGCAGAGCAATTAACCAAGATCTTTAAGCAAGCCTTTGTGATTGAAAATATCGGTGGAGGTGGTGGCGTGATTGGAGCAGAGAGAGCTGCGGGCGCTCAGCCTGATGGCTACACCCTAGTCATGACTGGTGTTGGTCAGAATGCCGTTGCACATGGTCTTGATCCTAATCTCAAATATGACTCATTAAAAGATTTTTCCCATATCACTTTAATTGATTTAGGTCCCAATGTATTGGTGGTAAATCCAGATCGTCCATTTAAAACATTAAAAGATGTGGTGGATTACGCCAGAAAAAATCCTGGCAAGCTTGACTATGGCTATACCTATGCTTCCTCAGGCCATATGGCAATGGAGTTACTTCGCCAAGCGACTGCCACTTGCGCGGATATGAAAAATAAAACCAATTGCAATCCTCTACCTATTGTTGGTATACCTTATCGCGGAGGTGGACCCCTCATGAATGCCATTCTTGCAAATGAAATTCCGATGGAGTTTATTAATCAAGATGCAGCCTTACCTTTTGTAGCAGCAGGTAAATTGCGCCCTATTGCAGTGAGCAGTTTGCAACGCAATCCTCTTTATCCAAATGTTCCTACCGTAGCAGAAAGTGGTTATCCGGGATTTCAGGCGCTCTCTTGGGCTGGCATCAGCGCTCCCAAGGGAACTCCTAAGCCGATTCTTGATAAGTTAGAGGCTGCCATGATTGCGGCCTTGCAAACTCCTGAAGTAAAGCAACGTATTGAGTCAGTCGGCTTTGTGATACCGCCCTTAGGCTCAAATGCGTATGTGAGTTTTTTAAAATCAGAAATTGAGCTGTGGACTACGATGATTAAGAAGTCTGGCATTAAACCGGAGTAGCAATATGCTGTCCTGCTTTAATCGACAGTGATTTTTGCTTTCTCAACTACCTTGGCCCAACGACCTTGCTCAGTCTTGATGAATGCTCCAAACTGAGCAGGTGTATCTCCTACTAATACTGCTCCATCATCGAGCATCTTTTTAGAATCTTCTTTTGATTTTAAAGATTTCGCAATCTCTTTTTGCAAGCGATCAATCACCGCTTGTGGCGTGCCAGCGGGAACCATGATTCCATACCACTGCGAAGTCTCAAATCCTTTGTAACCAGATTCGGCTATGGTGGGCACACTGGGCAATACTTTGGAGCGCTCTGATGAACCAATAGCTAGTGGGCGTAAAGCGCCGCCTTTTATCTGTCCCATTAATGAAGGCAGTCCATTAAATGTTGCCTGAATTTGGCCACCAATCAGATCGGTGAGCATTGGGCCAGATCCTTTGTACGGAACATGCACTAAATCAATTCCGGCTTCAGAAGAAAAGTATTCCATCGCCAAGTGCCCTGCACTGCCATTGCCTGCAGATCCATAATTGATTTTGCCTGGGTTCTTTTTAGCATCTGCTACTAAATCAGCCAAGGTCTTGTAATTACTTTTCTCGCTCACTGCAATCACATTGGGTACTTTTGCGACCAATGTAACTGGCGCAAAATCTTTATTGGGATCGTAAGGAAGTTTTTTACCAAATAGTGCTGGGTTTACAGCTAGAGTTCCAACGTGACCCAAGATCAAAGTATAGCCATCTGGATTGGCACGCTTAACCTCTTCCATCGCGATGTTGCCAGCACCGCCTGGTTTGTTATCAACATACACTGATTGACCAAGGCTGGTACTCAGGCTACTGGCTACAGAACGCGCAACGATCTCTGAAGTTCCTCCAGTAGCAAATGGCACTACTAAACGAATCGACTTTTCAGGATAGTCTGCAAACGCTAGTGAAGAGCAAACTAAAGCCAATATAGTTGCAACAATTTTCAATGCACTCATCCTTCTCTTTGGCTAATGATCAATCGCGCTACTGAGGCGTCGTTGCTTAGCCACCTCTTGTAGCTTTTGGCATTCTGGATTAGGCGTGCCATCTTTATTAAGAATATTAAATTCTCTACAAGGGCTTGGTCGATCTTCATAGATAGAGCAGCGCCAACCTTCTTCTTTGTTGTGGGTAAGCGCTATACAAGGTGCGTCACCTTTTTCTGTGCCCTTCATACAAGCAAGGTGTGGTGTGAGCTTGCTGGTAAGTTCAGCAGGAACTACCCCAGTACCATTGCCTGCAATTTCTCCATGGTAAAAACTCACCCGGAAATGCTGGCAGCACTGACCACATTCAAAACAGGGATTGGGGTTCAATTCAACTCCCATTTCAGCATCTTTCAAATATAAAAACAAATTGTATGCCCTATCTTGGGCTATCTATCAGCAAACTATTTTTACAAACAATTCAGTAATTTCTGATGTAATATATGTATCATTATTGGTACGCTTTCTGGATGAAAACTCCAAAGCTAGATGTGCACTTTTTTGAAACTGAAACAAAGAATGAACCAGTTAGAGAGTGGCTTCAATTACTTTCGCCTAGAGATAAAAAAATCATAGGCGAGGATATTAAAACCGTTCAATTTGGTTGGCCTCTTGGTATGCCACTGCTTAGACATATAGATAGCGATTTATGGGAAGTTCGAAGCAAATTGAGCGGTTGCATCGCTAGAGTTCTTTTTGTACTGGAGAGTAATGCCATGGTATTAATCCACGGATTTATCAAGAAGCAACAAAAGACACCAAAACCAGATTTAGATTTAGCAAAATCTAGAGTGAAGCAGCTAAGGAAACGTTTATGAAGAAAAAACATATTGGTAGCAATTTCGATGAATTCTTAAAGGAGGAATCTCTCCTTGAGCACTCTACTGCTATAGCAGTAAAGCGCGTCATAGCTTGGCAAATCGAACGAGAGATGGAAAAACAAAACCTCACCAAAACATCAATGGCTAAGAGAATGCATACCAGTCGTGCTGCCTTGAATCGCTTACTTGATGAGAGTGATACCAGTCTGACTTTGATTACGCTTGCAAGTGCAGCTACAGTGCTGGGGAAGATTATTAAGTTTGAACTTAAGGCCGCCTGAATAAATAAGGGAATAAGGAGTCCGTGATTTCCTTATTCCCTCCAAAAAACCTGCTACAACTATTATTTTTTTAACTATTCCCTACTGGGATTAGCGATTAAATGCCTCTTTTGTGGCACTTTCATG
>Ga0194047_10002455_pt1 | contig 10620 bp, 14 predicted proteins | sample JunL225m_MetaG_2_FD_160070 | JGI IMG/M metagenome (GOLD analysis project Ga0194047, IMG submission 160070) | Anoxic zone freshwater microbial communities from boreal shield lake in IISD Experimental Lakes Area, Ontario, Canada - Jun2016-L221-5m | ecosystem: Environmental > Aquatic > Freshwater...
CTGTAAATACTGGCTCCTGAGGGGCTGCAAAAACTAAGGATGTGCCTGCGAACAGCATGCTCAATAATAAGATTTGTTTTTTCATTATTTGTCCTCAGATGTTTATTATTTTGGATATATTACGCCCAAACAAAAATATCCTCTTCAGCTAGATTCCTAAAAAATTAATGATGTATATTGAACTTGTAACGGCACAATGAATAACTCCTCAGGAGAACCCAAATGCTAATTCGGACTTATATTTTTCTTTTAGTCAGCTGCTTTTCTTCAGTGGCGCTAGCGCAGAACTCCCAGAGCTCTAAGTTTGCTGGTCCTTACGCCCAATTTGGGGTTGGCTACCAAACTGCGTCACCCTCTTTTTCAAACACTAGCTTAAGTGCAGCTGGTCAAAATCTGTCGCCGAATATTTCGGTTTCTAACGCAAGCAGCTTTACGGGCACCTTCGCTGCTGGCTATAACTTTCTATCGGGCACACCCTTATTGCTGGGCCTAGGAATCGAATACACCCCATTTCCAACCTCTGATGCCAGCGCTTCAGCCAGCTATAGCGGAAGTTACGGGACTTATCAAAACTCCGCTTCTGTTCATATTAATAACTCTTTGAATATATTTCTAGCTCCAGGTTTGGCGCTGGACCAAACCAAACTTTTATATGCAAAAGTGGGCTATACAGGCTCAAGCGCCAATGGCGTGAATACGGATTTTTATATGGGCGGTACAAGCTGGGGATTTGGCTACAAGCAAATTATTAGTACAGGTCTATATGGCTTTGCTGAATATAACTATGTTAATTACGGTAGTCTAAATCGCACATTGAACGGTACCCTAAAAACACCTAGCGGTATTAGCGTTCCAGCAACCCTAAGCTCAACAGTCACTGCAAGTACTTCAACTCTACTTTTTGGTCTAGGCTATCAGTTCTAAATTGGATTTTGATTCACTCAAAATTAGTGCTTGCTATTTAATAAGCCGTCTTCCAAGTTTTTGGAAATATCATGGTATGTGCTTCCCCATTTTCTAGCATGGCATCTATGTTATTGCTCTTAAGTTGCTCTACTAGTAGTTCTGTATATGCAGTGCCCACTTCTAAAGTTTCCTTAGGTAAGATCAAATCTGTTGAAAGCGTAATAGACAAATTCATTTCTTTTTGTAATTGCCACAATCTATCCAAGAGTATTTCGTAGGAAACATTAAAAAGGGGAGTATAGACTTCGTAGTCAGGCCATGTATCTATGCGCCATTGACGAATGCTCTGAAGATGCAAATCTCCAAATACCAAGCGCTCAATTGTGGCACCGGTTTGAGCGCTGATTAAAGCCAGAGCCTCTTGAATACTGGTCTTGTAATCAGTATTCGGAAATAAAGGAACCAAACAAAGCGGTAGCTTCAGAAACTCGGATTGCTTAGCGATATTTTTAATATGAATGTTTTGGATCGATACTCGACTTGTTAAAGCCCCAAAACTGGTTAACAAAACAACTTCTCTTTTTTCTTGTAACAAGCTTGCTAACGCCAAGAAACTATCTTTGCCACCTGACCAAAACAATATGTCGATCGTCTTTGCTTTACCAGTCCAATTCATGAGTACAGGTGCTAGCAGTTTTTGCTTTACTTGCTCGGGATCGCTGACATTAATATGGCCATAAGGGCAGTGCCTACATGAATTTCCACAACAAGCCCCCTGCTTAAGCAAGGCTTTGCTTGTTAGAACTTGATATCCTGATACAGGATCTATATAGGTATTGACCCCAGCCTCACAGGCAGCATGATGTAGCTCTTGTATATTAGACATGCGCTATTGTACTGATGACTCATTTAGTGATGAGATCAGCATAAGCAATGCACATCCACTGATTGCTCATTTTTTTCCAAATACTTAAACGCGGAGAATAATTCGGGGAGAGCTCTTTGCCATCACGAAACTCAAGAGCAGCAAGCCAAAAGCTAACTATGAGATTATCGCCAGCCTGCGTTACCTTGAAGTCTTTCAATTTGACTGGTCCTAGATTCATTTCTTTCATTAGTGACATCGCACTTGCCCGGTCACAAGCTCCGTTTATGTCAACGAATTGACAAGCAGGATCCAGTATTGCTTCAAGAGCGCTCCAATTTTTATCTTGAATGAGCTTAATTGAAAAACGCTCTAGCTCCTCAGCCTCAGTTGTAATGCTGTTTTGAACAGTTTGATTACCCATAATTTCCTCAAATGATTGAACAGATGAATGCCGTTCGCACTAAAACTTGATCAAGGTCCATTCACTGAGATTTATTCTTCCATCCTTATCCTTATCAGCGGCATCAAAGTTTAAAGAGGAGATGCCGGCTTGCTTTGCTTCTTCTCTAGAAATATGGCCATCCTTGTTTTTATCAATCACTGCAAATGAACGGGGTGCTGGATTTATATTGCCCGCATCAGAAGGGGCTGGTGTTTGAGCCATACCAATGAATGGCGTCAACAAAATGGCCGTCATAATTACACTGAAATTTTTCATTTGCTTCCTAGTTTGCTATTGATAATCTAGATGGTATCGGTCGCTGCTCAATTAAATGGCCCAAGACCTCGTTCCAAGTATTCTTATTAATGTATTTTTAATGGTATCCCAGACAGAATCAATCCGCAGACACAACCATTACTTACCCTGACAAACCAGGGGCAAGTCCCAGAAAGGTTTGCCCGAGCTGTAATCGCAGTTAACTCCGACTGGTGAGGTGGTGCTGGCTAAACAGCCCCACAAAAACATCGTCAATAAAGTCCCAGATACCGCTTTTAATAATCGCTTCATACACTACCCTTCCTGAATTTATTCCATTCAATCTGCCATAGTGTCCAAGCCTGATTTCCCATCGCTGGTCTGAGTCTAGGAACCCTATGAATCTATTTAGACTTACATTAACCTAAAAATAGCAAACTCACAAATGAATAAATACCCGAAGGTAATTTTGGAATTTTTTTAGTGCAAGCTTAATAGGTTCACTCTACAGGAGCTACTTCAGCACCAGCTGGTCTTTTGTAGCGGTTATAGGACCATAAATATTGGTTTGGCTTAGAAATGATCATTTCCTCAAAATGTTCATTCATTTCTGTGCAGGCCTCAGCCAGAGACTCTGAGAATGGCTGCAACATTAGCTGACTCTTAATTACCCAACCCTTACCCAGTCCCAAACGTTCTGCTCCAACAAAAAGGATTGCCACATCAGCTTGACGTGCTAATTTGATTGGAAATGAAGTTGTATAAGCATACTGATTAAAAAATTTTGCCCAAACCCCATCGCCTACACTCGGGACTTGATCTGCCAAAATGCCAACGACCTCTCCCCTTACAAGGGCTCGCTTAATCTTGCGGACGCCCCCAATATTTGCCTCAACAAAATCCATCTGGGGATGTTTTCTAGATTTAAGCATCAAATCATTTACAAACTGTTTTCGAGCGGGCCTATACATGACTGTTGCCCTCATGTGCTCGGCAAAAATGCGGGGTACTATTTCAAATCCCCCCAAATGTGAAGCAAGAACGATCAAGCCTTTGCGATTTTTGGATAGCTCAATAATTTGATCTACATTTTCTATGCTTGCTTTATTGATAGAGGCTTTTGGATATCGCCAAATCCATAAAGTATCTGCAAATATCATTCCCGATTCTGCTGCCACCCTCCAGCGGGTTAATTTAAATCCAGAATAATTAGCGGCACTTTGATGATTTTTATTTAAGCGAGCACGATACCTGGGAGAGCACAGATAAATTAAAAGCCCTATGCCAGCGCCAATGATCTGAAGAACCGCTAAGGGAAGTGAGCTAAAGAGCCTCAATATGAAATACAACATTGGCCATTCTAGACTCAAATAAAGAAAAGACCACCCGAAGGTGGTTTTGGTGCCTCTTGAGAGCCTAGGGTTGTATCAACCTGGGCCTAGAGTGGCTGACGCTACTTTTTAGCCTTATATTTTTTGATGGCCTCTTTTAAATCAGAATATTCCTCACATCCAAAAGTACAGACCTTATCTAATCTAGCCAATAATGCCTCAGCGCCTGGCAGGTCATTATTCATTAACTTGAGCATGCCGTAATACTCAAGCGCCCCGCGATGAGACGGATCTATTTTTAATGCAGCCTGATAATACTTTTCTGCCCCGGCTAAATCGGGCGGTTGTTTCTTGCGAAGGCTGTAGCCCAACAAATTATTCCAATCAGCGGAACTGGTTTCATTGGCAGTCTGTAATTGCTGTATTGCCTGATTATATTTTTCAGCCTTAATGCTTGCCCTTGCCTCAGTCAGCCATGCTGGATCTTGCTTGGCAGGCGCACTATCTGCGGCTTGCAATAAACCCACAGTTGAAAAGAACAATAGAGTCGCTAGAAGTATTTTTTTCATTTATAAACCTTTATTTAGAGAGCCTGTCTTTTATAAACCAATTATTTAATTCTTGCTTAAAGAATATCTAACGCTAATGACTCTTCAAATAATCAATTACCCAGACTGGGTCACTATCACTTGGGAAGATGGGATAGTGAACTGCCTCGATTACACCATGATTCACGATGAGTGTGACTCGCTTTAGTAATGTCATTCCAGCGGCAATAAAAGTTGGCATATTCAATACCTTCTGAAATTGATAGTTCGCATCGCTCACTACTGGAAATGGCAGATGAAGCCTATCGGCCATCTCTTTTTGATACTCCGTACTTTGAACACTTAAGCCCACAACTTCTGCGCCTAATGCTTGCAGCTCTTGATAATGATCTCTAAATGAGCAACTTTGCGGTGTGCAACCTCTGGCCCCAGGAATTTGATCCCAGCCATCGGGCAGGGCAACATTGGGTTGCCCGGTCATTGGATAGCAGTAGATCACCAATTTACCTTTGATTTCTCCAAGATTGATAGTCTTACCATTGGTGGCGTTTAAAGAAAGATTGGGTAATTTCATTCCCTTTAAATGATTAGTAGAGCCATCATCTTGAGGGATTGGCAGGTCTGTGGGGAGCTGGCTTAGATTTACCATTGATTAATTCTACACAAAAAGTCCCGCTTTTCTTATCTTGCCTTTTTATCTTTTAAGCAAAATCCGCCACCATTGAAAGCGTAGCCAAATATCAGATTGCCGAAAAGCTGCATGCTGTTGCATTCGGCTAAACCACTGATCCAAAACAGTCCCTCGAGCATTATTGCTCACTAAAGCATACTCACCTATCATTTTTAGGCGCCCAAATAAAACCGCCGTAACAATATCAGCCGAGCTAGGTTTATCGCCAAATAAAAAATTATCTGGGGTTGGCAATTGATTTAAATAGGCGCTTACTCGCTTACGCTCTACTGCCATCTTCTCCTGCAAGCTAGCGCCTTGAGTAAAGTAAGCAATGCGCGATTGATTCAAGTCAATCTTTGCTTGTAGCGCAGTGGGATCCTTTGACCTTGCAAGTTGAGCCTTAAGCCCGTTGACAATCGCACCCAATACGCGCGGAAAAATAAACTTCAAGATTGGCAAATGTATCATCGCCTTACAAAAGGTCAAGCGCTCAATCGGGATTGCATAGTGTGCGTTCACTACGGACTCAATTTGAGGGGCTAAATTGAAATCGACATCAAGCCACTGGTTCCCCGCTAGGGATGCTGCTAGATACAAAATATCTTGACTGTCGATCAGGATTATTTTGCCATCCACTAAAGTGGGGACTGTCATGTGGGGATTAAGTGCTATATACCAAGGAGCAAGCTGATCTTTGCGTACATGAATATCCATGGAGTGATTTTCAAATGCTACCTGCGCTGTATTTAGCGCCAAACGACCAATCATTGAATAATAAGATGAGGGCGCACTATAGAGGATCATGACTTTACTCACCTTAAGGGTTAATACAAAAAATCAAATAAAATATATTGAGGCCCTTATTTACAAGAGCGTATTTCTACGGCTCCTTGTTGGGAGGCTTTGAGCGCCATCGCACCCAATCGTCCGCGAAGATTATTTTTCATAAAGTACTCAACAATCATAGAAGGTATAACTAAATCTAGCTCAACTAATCCGTCGTACTTAAAAGTTGTTTGATCGCCATTTGGTATCAGCTTCCAGGTGCCCTTATATAACTTTGCATCACCATTGAGTTGCTCAAAGCTGACTAGTTCATTGGGTGTCTCGGTATATTCGATAAGAGATTTCATGGTGATGGGGAAAAAAAGGACCTCTTCCTGAATGACTCTTCTCACATAAACTTTGTTGCCAACTCTTGAAATCACGGTTGCCTCGATTATTCCAGGAATATTTTTTGAGCCCTCATAGTCTGTAATAAAGGTATAGGCACTACAAATATTGATAGGAACAACATAACTAGCATGGATTTGAAAACGGCCGTTTACTGGGATTACGCTAACCTGAACATTAAAAGGGTTTGGCCTCTCTTGGGCATGACTTAAAGATATGAGTAAAACCAGAATGAGGGGAAAGAGTCGTTTCATCAAAGCATTTTAGAGTCTAATAAGTCCGTGAGAAATCGTGGCAAATTTAAATAACATCTAAAACATGAGTTAATGAAGCGCCCTCGTAGTTTGGTTTTTCACCAATCTCTTCAAATGGGTGTCCAAGGCGATTGACCCAAAACACATCAAAGCCATACCACTTTGCTGCCAGAGCATCCCACGCATTACTTGATACAAAGAGGATCTCTGCTTTTGTAACAGGAAATGCTTTTAGTAAGAGTTCATAGGCTTGTGGGGCGGTTTTAAATAAACGTACATCCTCAACAGTCACGACCTTATCTAGATAAGGTTTTAAGCCATTGCTATCGACCACCGTAGAAAGCATCTCTTTGCTACCGTTAGACAGTATTGCTGTAGAGAGGCCCTTTTCCTTAATGGTTTTAAGAACACTGAGGCTGTCTTCAAAACCAGTGAGCTTGGAGTATTGATCCATCAGCTGCTTTTCATATTGAGGGGTGAGATTTAATCCCATGCGTTTACAAACATAGCGCAATGAGAGAATGGTGAGCTCCCAAAATGGAAGGTAGTATTTGCTTCCGCTTGGAGCCGGATCGCTCAACGTCACCAAGCGGGTATATTCAATTTGCCGATCACGCCACATGAGAGCAAATGCTTGGCCATGCCCTGGAAATAATTCTTCTGCCAATTGACCCATGGAATACACATCAAATAATGTTCCATAAGCATCAAAAGCAATGAGCTTATACATACCCGTCTCCATCCATTTAATTTATTATGAGTAACTATTGTCGTTTAAAACAATATTGATTGATATAAAGATATCTAATCGATTCGGTCATTAAAAGGACAGTGTTTGATAGGGGTATTCGAGGCTAATGGTATCTGACCAAGCTAAGCCTACAAACAAATCAGCAAGAAGCCTAGGAGTTGATGCAACTCTAGCCAGGCCTTAATTGAAATATTTACCTCTTACCCTATTGTCATAAAAGGTTCTTCAGGGTGACATATTCATTCATGAGAATGAGTGGGCGGTAAACAACATTAGCGGGGAAATAATGAAATCAATATTAAGCACACTCGAGATCTTTTTAGAGGCTTATCGCGAGTATCGCAAGGCATATCACACCAGTAAATATTTTCGCCACGCATCTTATTAAGCGATCCTCAGTCTTGAGGCGCTTTATCGGTCAGACCATAACAAAACCACCCAAGGGTGGTTTTGTTGTTTCTTAGTAACCTAGGGCCAGGATACTCAACTCTATTTCTTGTCGTTTCCAGATTCAGGCAATGCTGTAAATAGAAGTGTAAACATCATAAGCACAACAAAACGGAAGGCTGCCTCTATGCCATTCCACTTCTCCGATTGCCACATACAAAACCATTCGCCACCAACAACAATAAAACCAAAGAACCACAGTAAAAAACCAGTCAAACAGCCAAGATAAACCCAATTCTTGGCTTTATTAAATGTCAAAGGGGAATGAATATTTTTGAGCAGGCTAATTGCGCCTATGAGCAACAGAGCGCCAGTTAAAAATTCGGTAAAGATGATTAATCCATAAGCAAGACTCCAAACAAAGGGGTCAAGAATGGCTCGGGACTTCAACGTATTGCCTGGAAAAACCGTATCCATAGAAAGAGTGTGCCGAACAAAGGCGTAATTAGAGCCGTAATCCAGCAAATTATTCAAGCAAACCAAAAGAGCAAAAAGGGCTAGCGACAAACAAACAATGGATTTACTTACCCGCAGAATATTCATCTCAGCAAATCCTCTATAAGATCACAGAAACCATTTCTCCAATTCCACCTGCCCAAATAAAAACTAATATTAGGCTTTGGGGCTTGGATAAATGGTGTGGGAAATGGGTTCCCCGTCTTTATTTATCCTCACCAAGATCATGTCGCCTACCCCAAGCACCTTTCCAGTGTAGGCCTGAATATTGACATGATGGGATACCAAAATAAGTGGTAGTTTCGGTTGCTTGGCCAACTCACTTTTAATAAACCGCTCTAATTCTTTGGTTTGCCTCTTTTCTAGGCTCATATTGTCAAAAAATGACGCGAGTGAGGGTTCAATTTTTACCGGACCTTTATTGAGTAAGTTCGCCGTATCCAAACATCTACACCACGGACTACTAAACACATCTGCCTTTTGAATACCTTGGCTAGTTAACCACGCCCCTATTACCTTTGCTTGCTTTTTACCGTACTCACCCAAGTTGCGCTGACTGGAACATTGGCTAACGACATACCCAGGGGGGTCTCCAATGCCAGGAGCGTCAGCATGCCTCATCAACAATACATGCTGACCATCTTTTAGGTCATCTACTAAAGCAGCATTTACTTGTTGCGACAAGATTAAACCGCTAAACGCAAGACTTAAAGTAAAGATCGTTTGAATTAATCGATTCATTTGAATGAAATTCTATAACTTACTCACTCTTGAAGAACAGAGCTTGCCTCAAATTGATATGGCTGTGAAGTTACATGGGAATATTTCAAAAAATTTTCCCGATGTCTTCTGTAGAATAAAAGTCCCTCTTTGAGGCTTGCGACTGTTGCGCCTTGTTCAAGCATCTTATCCCATAGATTCCAATCTTCTTGGGGATGAATACCATCTTTGTATCTCTTCTTGTAACCAATTTTTTGACCAAGCGCTGTGCGATACATCATTGACCCATGGTGCTGGTCTTGACGATCCCAGTACAAGTCGCCTTGATAAGAGATAGTCTCGCCAGGCACTCGATCTAAAATTTCTTCTTTTAATTCGCCCGTAACAACAATGTCATAGGTAACAATATCGGCGCTTGCATTTGAAAGCAATTCAATTGCATCTGAGCGTAGCCAATTGTCAGCACCTATAAATAGCACATATTCAGTGTTGATCTGAGAAAGTATGTCTTGAAAGTTATCTACCACCCCAAAATTTTTCTGCCTCAAAATATATTCAATTTCAGGATACAGAGCTGGTAAATGATTGCAATCTAAGCCGCCATCATCAACAAATAAAGTCCTTGTTGGAGGAACAGTTTGGGAGAGCAGTGACTCAATGCAATGGGCTGCAAGGTGTCCATACCTATAGGAAGCGATGACGACAGTAATCATAGTGAATGGCATTAGAGCATGAATCTGTGACATTGATCCCCATAAAACTAGGCCAAACTAAAAAAATAGCTCCCCAAGGGTGGTTTTGTTGTTTCTTGGTGGGCAAGAGTGTGATTGACCAAAGCCAATCAAGACCCTCAATGATCAACATAATCAGCAGCTTCTTGGCAGGGCGGATAGATGTAACAAAATAAGATTAGCATCAGAATTAACCAATTTCAGCTAGACCTATAATCAATTAGTGCTGCTTATTCTTAAACTCACTATAGTTCCCCTCTTTATTGGTCTCATTACCTTAGTTGGTCGTAAGTGGGGCTCTAGCGTTGCGGGATTAATGGGTGCTTTTCCAGTTGTGGCGGGGCCCATTATTATTTTCATCGCGCTTGAACAGGGCTCTGAATTTGCTGCGTTAACCTCTATATCTGCAATCTCCGCTACAGCTTGTCTACTTATTTTTGGACTAGTCTACTCTTGGGCTTGTATTCGCTTAGGTTGGCTCTTAGCCTTACTTTCTGCATTGATGGCATGGTTCATTTTGGCGCTTACTTTGGCCATGACTACACCAAGTCTTGGTAATGCTTTACTGATCGCCATTTGCTCGCTAATCATTACGCCGTTTCTGCTTCCTCGCACAGAGCCGACTGCTCCTCCAAAAACTAAATTACATGATCTACCCTGGCGCATGTTAGTTGGTGCTTTTCTGACTCTCTCTGTAACCACCTTAGCTTCAGCTTTAGGTGAAGTTTGGAGCGGGATCCTTGCGGTTTTTCCAGTCATTGGACTGGTCCTTGCTGTATTTACTCATAACACTTTAGGGCCTACTCATGTAACACAGGTTTACCGTGGAATGGTCAAGGGCCTATATTCATTTGTGGCATTCTTTTTAACCCTAACGCTCTTGCTTCCTAAGACTTCTATTTTGATAGCTGCTCTATCCTCGGTTGTCATAGCAATAGTTATGCAAGTCATCATTCAGTTTATTGCTAGGTCGATTACAAAAAACTGAGTTCTCAAACGTCATGCTACTTGATGCCTTGGGCCTGAATCGAAAGACTGACCTAAAAGATTTTCTATTTTTTTACT
>Ga0194047_10002457_pt1 | contig 10611 bp, 8 predicted proteins | sample JunL225m_MetaG_2_FD_160070 | JGI IMG/M metagenome (GOLD analysis project Ga0194047, IMG submission 160070) | Anoxic zone freshwater microbial communities from boreal shield lake in IISD Experimental Lakes Area, Ontario, Canada - Jun2016-L221-5m | ecosystem: Environmental > Aquatic > Freshwater >...
ATGGCGACGACTTTCGTTATGTTTATACGGCATGGTGTGAAATCGGTTAGCGTAGTCAATCCAAGATGATGCCATATAAATGATTTAAATGCTTAAAAACTGATTTATTCAACAACGCCGAAACGATGGCGCAGGCCGCGTGCGCTGAGGTTGACTACGCATGTTTCACCTCCTGCGTTTGCACAAAGCGTTCAAACTTTGCTGCCGCTACAGCCATTAACTCAGGCACTGCGGTAAGGTACCAATAGGTGTTTGATATCTTGACATGGCCCATGTACGTCGACAATGACAACATTGATTGATCAACATCGGTACCCTGTTCATGCCAGAGCATGACTCGCCGAACAGCGAAGGTATGGCGAAGATCATGGATGCGCGGCCCGTCGTAGGTGCCGCGATTCCTCCACCCTAGTTGATCACGCAAGCTTTCAAAGACGCGATGAACACTGCGTAATCCTAAGTTCTGCCCGAGGAGCTTGCCTCTAGTGGCAACGAAAAACATTGTCTCCGGCGTAACTGCAATATAGCAGTTGCGCAGTTGCCGGTAGCGTAGCAAGGCATCAATCGTACTCGAATGCAGCGGTAACTGGCGCGACTTGGCAAATTTCGTCTGCCGCACAGTCAACATACCCAGCTTCAAATCGACGTCGCTGTCGAGAAGGTGCACGGCTTCTGATACCCTTAGTCCGGCTGAGGCGATCAAACCGAACAGGGTTTCATACGTGGCCGCACGCAGATCTCCACTGGGCCCGAGGTTTTTTGCCGCAGCAAGAAGGTCGATGATTTCCTGCTCGTGGTAAATATGGGGTGTACCTTTCTCTTGGACTTTGCCAAAGATGGATTCATCAGGTATTTCTGTGCGCGGTTCGAACTGCTGAAGATAGCGAGTAAACGGACGGAGTGCTTGGATCCGCCGCGACCAGGTCGCAGGATCATCCTTGTGCCACTTGTCCTGCTTGGCCCAAGCAGCCATTAACTCCAAGGTCAGTGGCTCCCGATACCCCAAGCTATCAATATATCGTGCAAAGCTTGCCAAGTCATTGCCCATCTTTCTCAATTGGAAGCCCAGGCGACGTCGCTCGGCCAAATAGTTATCAACCCGTATCTGCATTGTAATTGGTGCTTTCATGTTGTACTCCCAGGCCATGGCAGCGCGACAGCGATCAGACTCCTGCTATCTAACTTGGCGTAGATGAGCGATGTGTTGAGCGAACGATGACGCAATACATCGGCTACTTCCTTGAGCGAGCTACCATGCTCCAACAGACGACGTGCCATGGTATGGCGCAATGCATGTGTTCGACTGTGTGTGATGCCGATGCGATGGTAGGCATTGCTAATAACCTTACGCACAGCATCGGGACTGATGGCAGTATCATGTGGGGCGACAAGGCGAACAAAGACTTCGGCGTTTGGAGTCGGTGGGCGTTCAAAACGCAGGTAGTCCATGATCGCTTGACCAGTGGCTGTCGGCATCGGCAGAATATCTTCACGGTTAGACTTGTTATGTCGGATCGTAATTGATCCGTTGATCCAATCAATGTCGGTAAGAGCGAGCTTGGCAATTTCACTGGAACGCAAGCCCAAGTCAAATGCGCAGCGCATCATGGCATACCCTCGGCGGAACGATGGTAAGTTAGGAGGGAAAGCTTTCAGCAATCGATCTATTTCATCAGCACTGAGTGATTGTGGCAACGAGGCTAAGCTCCAATGAGCTGGCGAGGAGATAACACTGGTAAGAGCATACAAATGGTCGCCACGGGTGGTGCGGTAGCGGAAATAGGCGCGTAGCGCAGAGGATAACCTGGATGCATTCGAGACTGTTCCTCGTTGCGCCAACTGTTCGGCAATAAATTTCCTGACATCAGAGGGCTCCAAACGCGAAATATCAATGTGACACTTGGCGAATCGAGCAAAAAGGAATCGACGCACAATCCGTAGCCGATTTTGTCTAGTCTTGGCAGTCAACCCTTGAGCATCGCGCATGTAAGCATCAAAGTTGCGCAGTTCTTCATCGACTGGATCGGTGGCCAATGCGGGAATAGGAATGGCACCGCTGTTGCGAAGCACCTTCAATAAATGTAGACACGCAGCATGCAAATCCTGCCGTACTTGAACGACAGGGGCTAGACAATCACAGTGTGGTAAATGGTCATCCAGAAACTCAGTAATTGTGTCCTCGCTGATATCGCTTATAACAAGGCGCCTTTGTTTCATCCAACGCGCAAAGTGCGAGATGCAAGCAAGATACCGACGGATAGAGTTTGGAGGATAGCGGCCGCTTTCAAAATAAGCGACGTATGCATCAATGTGTGGCGCTAATGCGCTGTCAACTAACCAGCGCAGGGTTTTTTGTTGAGAATAATGTATCAAGTTCATGGCAGTCTCCATAAGTGGGGTATCCACTACGAACGACTGCAATAATTATGTCCACCTCAAAGATGGTTACTTGCCACGCAAGCTAATGATTAAAGCAAGTGATAGACTTACAAAAAGGATACTTTGCATAATTCGATACTTTGCATAACGACCCAAACCAGCCATACGGATATGGATTTAAGCTTCCCGATACCGGTCATTGGTAAAGCACCACTATCGCCCCATTTCGGTTAATCAACATTTTAAAGCAAGGCAATGCTGAAATGATCGGTTGAATAGAACATTAGGCAAATCGTATCGTATTTTTTTAATGTAATGTTAAGTTTTAGGCTTATAACCAGCAGACAGCTTTTGGATCTAAAATGATCAACATTAACCCCGAAATGCTTTCGGAGTTTCAGGACTATAGATTTCAATAGTGTTGCGACCAGATGTCTTTGAGAAATACATTGCATTATCAGCATTTATTAACAAATCAGAATCATTAGAGCCATGCTCTGGATAGATGGCAATTCCAATGCTGGTCGATATGCTGATTGAATTACATTCAATATCGAAGGGTTGTAAGAGAGCATAATGAATCTTGTTGGCCACGGTAAGCACATCTTGGATGCTATTAATGGTGGGGAGAATGATTACAAACTCATCCCCACCAATTCGTGAGGCCGTATCAGACTCGCGAACGCAGTGTCTAATACGATTAGCAACCTCGATAAGCAATAAATCACCAATTCTGTGCCCTAGGCGGTCATTCACGGGTTTAAAATTATCCAGATCATGAAAGATCAATGCTAGACGACGCTCTTCCCGTTTGGCGATCACTAAGGCTTGTTGAAGTCGATCAGTCAGCAATAACCTATTCGCCAGGCCTGTCAGTGGATCATGGTGAGCCAGTTTTCGAATCCCCTCCTCTGCTATTTTGAAAGCAGCCACCGTTGAAGCCAAACCCGTGCCGACCATGCTAAGGCAGAATAAATAAAACCATACATTCAATAGTTGAGACCGGGCGAGATCCTGCCCAAAAAAACCTACGCCATTAGAGGCCCCAGCAAGTGCTTGAATCATGGTCATGAGTAAGACCAAAACAACAGCGTGAGATCCAAATTGAGTGCCGCCCCATACTACGAACAGAAACATCCAATATCCAAGTGCAAATTTACCAAAAATGTCGTGGAACCAATCCAAAAAAATTACCTGCCCAGCAAGAAAAGAAACACACAAATACGCAATTATCAAGATCCACTTGCCATTGAACATCCAATTACGAGGAGGAGAATGCCAAATCAAGAGTAAAGGGGTTAAAAGGAGAATGCCAAGTGTATCTCCCATCCACCAACGGCAGAAGTTGTCTAGGAAAGATAAGGGATCAGTAATTCCTTGCTCAACAAGTGCAAAAACACCACTGAGAGCACTTACGCTAACACCAGCGATGCCCGCCCAGAATATCAATCGAAAAAATTGGTTGAATGACGGGATTGTTATATCAAACATATCATGCCAGGTGACGAGCCATTTGCCAAAAATTACACCCAACGAAACTCCACCAGCAATCATACAGGAACTTAGCAACGAATAGTCAAGCACTAGCCGTGAAGCGAGGGAGCCGATAAATATCGCGGGCCAATAACCATAACCATATAAAAGGACTATGCCCAAGGCGAAACCAATCTGGAGTCGTATGATAGGTATTGAAATACCTACCGATAAAAAGTATTGGTTTGTTATCTTGGAGATAAGGTAGTACATGACTGCAACAGCTATCAACCGGGGGATGTCATGCGGGCGGTAACTTGAAAACAGTTCCATTCAAAACCTTGTGGTGTTACTAATAATGCATTATCAGTCTTTGCAAGTTGGGGCGCAAGAGGAGGGGAGTTCATACATACGAAAGACTGGAGCTGGCATATTACCGAACTTCATCTTGCCTATTTACTGCCACTAAGCGGACAGTCGCGACGGGGTAAAATTGGCCGACAGCTCATATTCGTCAGCCTGAAAAATCCCTTTCTCCATACCGGTCATTTAGATTTATAAATTTCCATCGCTGCCATCGGCAACAGCCGACCCAAACCAGCCATACGGATATGGATTTAAGCTTCCCGATACCAGCCATTCGCCAAGTGGCACTATTGACTCAAAACAGTCAGTCAAATTAAGGATAATTGATCACAGCAATATACTGGTAAAAAGAATTAGTTATTTACCAGTACAGAGCGTGCAGGAAAAAAGGCTGAATTAGGCATGAAGATTGACTATTATATGACCTCATGTATTAGTGGGAAGCTTACGGATTTCTGATTAGAAACCCGTAAGACCCTGTGCTAGCTGCGGCTATATAGCCTTAATCCTTTTCAGAGTGATTAAACATAGGTGGCTTGACGTAGTCAGCGGGGAATTTTAACTGAATACGACCAATTGATCTGTAATCACCCAAATTGAGGCTGGGTTGTGGCGTATTATAGCCAGCGAAGACAACAGTAACCGTTTCGTTGTCAGTAATGACCGCTTGTGGGTCATAAACACGACCACTGAAGAAGTTAGTGGCATAGCCAGGATATTTTGTCGCATCAAAAGGTAATACTTGATTGGAATTCAGCTTATCTGCGCCTGTCACATTGACCAATGGTTGATTTGCCGGATAGCTAATGCTGGTGACCGGGTTCGTCAGCGTGTCTGTCGACAAAATCGGATTATCCAAGCCGTTGACAATAGTCCAAGCCAGAAGATCGCTTGGCTTAGTCACTATGGCTTTGGTTTCCGCATAGCCGACAAAGTGGAAGCCATCCGAATCGTTATCAAGGCAATTGCCCCCACCGAAGAACATCCCGTAGCGACCATCTTTGAGCGGAATAAGACTGCCACTGCCCAACCAGCGGATGCCATTCAACGCAACCGTTTTTGGATCATTCAGACCACTGGCGCTGCCTAAATCGGTAAAGTCTATCCCGTTTGTCGTAGTGGCTACCCGGACAGAAGTCACATCATGGTTTGCTTTGCGGCCTTTGCCTTTGCTGATATCCCCGTTCCCAGTGATGATATTGGGCAATGAGAAGGTGGTCGTGTTGCATACCGGATAGCTATACTTTGTATTATCGGCATTAAGCTCTTTCGCTATGTAGACAACGATGGTTGACCCGTCTGCTGGATTTGGCATTGAACCGAGAATGGCATCTGGGTTATTCAAACCGTTGGTGGCCTGCGCGGTACTCTCCAGAGTTGGATAACCGGCAGATACCAGCGGGCTAACAAAGCCCATTTCCGGCAGTTTTTCTAAAGCGCTGGTAGCGTTTTCGCCATTGAGGGTGTGGACGACCAGCTGATCGTTATCAATATGACCGTTGGCGCGGTTGAGGTGGTAGATAAGCTCTTTCCCGTTTACGCTCATCACAAAGGCATGCCCAAGTCCGTTGTCTCCAGCGCCATTAGAACCATTTGCAAGAGTCTTATCTGCTAACCCATAAGGAGTTACAACACCGTCCACCATGACGTTCAAATTGTCAGGATCGGTAATATCCGCAGGACAATATTTATTCAGTTCAAGTGCTTGACTGACAAATTCCCAAGTCTTGCCGAAATCATGAGAAACAGCTGCTACAGTGGCTTCATTCTCGTTGCGAGGACGATAGTCAAAGAAGCCTTCGAGAGTGCCATGGTTATTACGTACAAATGGGAAATAGTATGGCTGCATCAAGCTCAGTCCATGGTTTCGAGTCAACTCACCTTCATTATTGCAATAATTAACGTAAGGTATACCCGCATGGATGTACGGTGGGGTAGATTGCACAGGGGTTGCCAACGACGGGAGAATACCCGAAGCATCATACTGTTCTTGTTTGTTATTTTGATGTAACACCCAAGGACCACGATGGATTGATGCCTGGCTAAGGCTGTTTGGGACGTAGCTAATTGTCGGGACCGGGACAGCTATCGCATCGACAGTAGCTAGGGTACCGCCCAGCAGCCCTATAATTGCAAATGATTTTTTCATTGGAATGATGTCCTATATTGGATTATGTTATTGAATAGGTAGTATGAATCTCATCAGGGCGGCAACACTTGTCTGGACAAGTGTTGCCGCCCTGATAAAAAATGCCTGCTTAGTTCAACCCAGGCAGTACTTTAGTTCCTTCCTTTATAACTGCTTGCAGATGTTGTGGGTTCAGACCTAACAAATGCAGAATAGATGGAGCGATTTGGATGGTGTCAACATGATCGTCAACAACATTATGCTCGATGCTAGCACCTGAGATCAAAATCGGCACATGACGGTCAGCAACTGCGTGGCCACCGTGCTCAGCGATTTTAGACAACTTTTTGCCAGCGTACACTGAACCCACTTTTGCATAACCGATAACATCAGGTACGCGTTGGTCAGCAGTAGTTACACCGATAGAGGCAGCAGCTTTAGAGCCGTATAAAACATTGCTCAAACCAGCATTTGTGAAGCCTTTAGCAAATTTGTTGCCAGCTGCATCTGAACCAAAGCCTGGATTGCATGGAACCTTAGGATCAGCTGTGCATGGATAGCTTGAATAGCCTAACAAGAAGTCATGGGCAAATTTGCCTGCTACTTCTGATCTGTCATTCAACCACAATAATACACCGTCGTCATCCATAGCGTGAGCCACTAAAGGACTGATGGCTGGGTTTGTTGCAGACCAGGCGGTTTCTAAGTCAGCTATCATTTGACCATCATCAATGAGGGTCAAATCGCTTCTAAGTTCTGGAGATTGGCCGTGTTTAGCCGATACGATGATAACGGTATCTGAAGCTGAATTTTTGATGGCTGCTTCCATTAGCGCAAGGCTGCCATCAACAAATTTTAGAGCGCTTTCGATAACTGGACCAGGAGTTGTTCCGTTATAACCACCTAATTGCGAATTGGCAGCTGGACTCTCAGGAGTAGACGACTTATTTAGCTTTTGAGCGGTAGAAACAGCCTGGAAGTTCATACCGAAAATCGCAGGAGTGCCTTTTAGGTTTTTAACTTGACCAGCATGGTCGTAACCATTGATTTCGTTAATTACAGATACTACTTTGATAGTATCGTATTTTTGAGTGTTAGTGTTGTCTTTAGTCCAGTCATTCAGATTTTGATTTGTTTGGGCCGCATTAACTACGCTATTGATTTCTGGAGCAAATAAATCATCGATACCTTGACCTGATGGTCCACTCAATATTTCGTAAGCGGGATGTTTGTCAGACCAGGCAGTATGCAAGCCTTTAGCTTTAGCGACTTCGAAAATAGTGTTAACTTGAAGATATTCATGTGGATATACGCGTTTACAAGTAGCAGGGTCAACTGGTAATTGAGCTGGATCAATCAACAGGCTTCTAACAGCGTCAGGAGTGCTAGCCAAAGACAGGATGTTAGCAGGTACAGATAGTACATCATTTGGCTTCAGGTTCATTACTGGATATAAGTTAGCAATGCCTTGGCCAGCGTCAAGTGAAATGTTTGAAATTACAGCAGGGGGATTAACACTATAATCAAAGCCTGAAATAGTAGGTTCGATGTTTTCTGCGTACTGAACTTCAGCGCCACTTACTGCATTTAAATGGTTTGGATCAGGCGTACAAGATTTTGTTTCAAGAGGCAACAAGGCACGGCTAAAACCGTCATCATAATAAATACCAGTAGAAGAGGGATTGCCACCCGTTGCTTGACCAACCATTCCTGGGAATGAATCAGAAGGGAAGGGTGTGCTGGCATTGTTATAGCTGATACCTGAATGAACCATACCCGCCAGCGTTGAAGTTGGATATTTGTTGACGAACCAGTTAAGGTCATCTTGGCGTAGGCCGTCAACAGAAATCAGCAATACATGCTTGATGTCAGAATTTTCTTGTGAATCATTATCTGTTTTTGCGTTAACCGCAGTGGCGCTTAATGCCAAGCTGACAGCCAATGATAGTAAAGTTTGTTTGAATTTCATGAGGCAACTCTCCAACGGAATAGTTAAGGATCCATAAAACTATCACGTCAATGTTGCATAAGTATGACACTGTAAAAATCAGCAATTGATTAGGATAGTGACCAAAACTTCATTCTGTCATATTCATCACCATAAAGCGGCCAGTCGCGACCGGTTGGTTATGGCACAGACCTGACGATCAGTAAGGTCAAATAGCAATGGCCGCTTTGGCGCTGAAAGAGGTGGCTGGTTTCCATAATGACTTATCCATCCTATTCGATGATTTATAAACTGTTGATCGACCCTGCCCATTGGCCTGGCAATTTCGGTAGCGCCTACTGGAAAAAAAATACAGTCCAACACCGCGAAAGGTGCTGAACTGTATTGTCTTCATGTTACATCCTGCTGATCAGCGCTGTCAGCCTAGACCTTGCTGGTTTTCTTAAGCTTGCCTGCGAGCAAGTGGTGATCCAACGCATCAATTACCAGACCCTCGAAAGCCTGGTTCATCAATGCCTCGAAATCCGCTGTCCAGATGGGTTGCTTGGCATAGTCAGGGCGAGGTTCAAATGGGCTTTGCTCATTATCAATCCGTTCATACCACTGCCCTTTTGCCTCTTCCATAATCGGTAAGTAATGCTGTCCAGTACCCGCCAGAGACACTACCACAATATAGTTATTGTCATGGTTGTCGGTCGCCTGATACAAGTTAGCCAGAAAGATGCCGGGGATAAAGGAAGCTTCTGCAACGGTCTCTATTAATTCCTCACCAACTAACAAGTGCCAGTTATAGTGCTGGAACAAGACATAACTTTGAATAAAATTATGGGGATGAATACGAAACAGACTGCCTTTTTTGGGCAAGCCTGCATAAGGGTTTATAGTGCGTTTATTAACGGCGACATCTTTTAAAGTAAATTTTGACATGGTTTATTCCCTCCAAGGAAATAAGGTTATTGATGGCAAAAACGTTTTTGTCATCTGAGCCCGCTTATTTCTATATCAAACTATCCATATCAAACTGCCACCCTAATTTACGCCGATACGCTCAGGAAATGGCTAATCTGTTGCCAGGCATTCAAAGTCGATTCCACAGCCGCAATATCCTTCAAATACACTTTATTCCAAGTAGCGGTTTGCTTTTGCGCCGCTTTAACACTATCCACTGGCAACACATAAAACAGCGGTTCCAAAACACCCTTATCATCACCTGCTTTAGTCTTGGCTTTGGCATAGCGATAACCTCTGTTCAGGGCAACAAAGACAACAAAATCACATTCAAAATTACTGATCGGAAAGCCACCCCCATGATCGGTGGCGAAACGACTTTTAACTTGAATACGGCAGGCACGTTGACTATCAGGATTAACAGCAACCAGATCATCACCTGCTTGATTCCTATGGGCTTTATAAGCCTGAATACCTTGAATCAATAAATGCCCCAATACCAGATATTCAGCACCGGTGGCTTGTAGTTGGGTGTTTAAGCGAGCCATAGGAAAGCATTCTGATGTTGTTAATGGGATGCCTGGATTATCAATTAAATAACGCGGTAATAGCCACAAGGGGTTTATAAAAAAACATATAGCACTAACATCTATTATAAGCGGCATTTGTTTGAAGGCGTCATCAGGGTTATTTTTAATCAATAACGGCGCTTTTATCCTCCGCTTTTACGTGTGCCAATAGCCACTCATCATTGGCGTTTTCAAGATTTTGATATAGATATTATATAGTGTATAAGTAGCTGATATTTATACACTAACTCACAATTTTTGGAGTCATTAACTATGAAACCATTAAATCCTGAATTAAGTGATTTTCAGTGGCTCATGCTGGATGACAGCCTTGATGAAATACCCTTCCAGGTGTTGAACTCGATGCCGTTATCCCAGCACCACTCCCCTGAAAATCAACCTGAAACCTTAGCTGCTTTGGCAGCGTAATGTTTCAACAATCTCCTAGCAAAAAGACATTATTGGCTGCGTGACCTTTAAAAAGTTGCGTAGTTGGTTATGTCTCTTTGCTTTTAATCTTAAAACTTAACTTGGAGCAATCCTATGGCTCGTAAAGCGCAACAACCCATTGACAACAATGTGGTCAACCTCATTACTGAAACACCTTCTACAGGTTTATCTGTGATGAATCCTGTCGCCCTGGCGATCAACAACCTGCCTGATTTAAGCGCCGCCATCGAGGAGCCCATTGAATTGGGTTACCTGTATTGGACGCCGGTCAATATTGGTGAGTTTAAGCGCGGTGTCGTCATTGGCATTGAGAATTCCTATTACGACAAAACCGATGACAAGACTGGAGA
>Ga0194047_10002461_pt1 | contig 10605 bp, 9 predicted proteins | sample JunL225m_MetaG_2_FD_160070 | JGI IMG/M metagenome (GOLD analysis project Ga0194047, IMG submission 160070) | Anoxic zone freshwater microbial communities from boreal shield lake in IISD Experimental Lakes Area, Ontario, Canada - Jun2016-L221-5m | ecosystem: Environmental > Aquatic > Freshwater >...
CTCGCCATGCTTCCCATGGACAGAGCTGCCATTTGCCTTTTTCTGTCGGATTAAATACTATAAAACCATCCTGGGTAAATATAACCGATGTTTCCATCATCCGGTTTATCCTGAAAAAATTCCCAAAGAAGAAAGGCCCTCGCTTAGAAGGATACCCCAAAGATTCGTAGATTTCTTCAATTGAACTTGCACCATCCATCGGATTATCTAAATAGACTTTTCTTTGCCAAGCAATTTCATCATCTTCATCATCAAAAACAAGGAAGGGGATTTGACCACTTGTTTTGATTTCAGCTTTTACAGTGTTAATTATATCAATATTCAGCTCTTGACCTTTCGGAAATTTCTCTACATCTTCAGGCTCTATTATCCCTATTGCGGATAGTCTACTGGGTGAAAAAAGATAAGATAATATATTGTCGGAACATGGCACCGCATTTTTTTTATAAATGAGATTAAAGCTTGTCATAAGGTTTTTCCTTTCAGTCAAAGAGAATTTTTTCAAAAGGTTGTTGTGTCACTATAGACCACCAGGCTGATGGTGGTCAGCTCAACATTGTTAAAGAGTAGCGCCACTAAACTCAAAATTATCAAGGAACGTCCCAACAACCTTCATGTCTGAAATGGGAATAAATTCATTGAACCCGTAGTAATCGAAATATTCTTTCCAAGGTCCTTCGCAGATTTTGTCTAAAAGGCAGGCTGAGCATGATGCACCTTTGAACTTTATCTGCTTACGTGAGATTCTCCAATCGATACAATCATCCTCACAGGGCATCTTTATAAGCGTGGGAAGGGGCTCAAGTTCCTGCTGAAGGTGGCGCAAATCGACATTGCCGCGCCACAACGTAGCATTTCCCATAACACAATAAGGAATGGTTTCAAATCCTAAAGTTAAGCCGCTTGCCATAGCATGCGCCGAGCAAGTCATTAGCGGTTGACGAATTTCCGTATACATGGGCACCACGCAAAAAAATCTCGTCTCTGAAAAATCCTCTGCATGGGGAAATGCGATGAGAGCCTCTGAAATTCCCAGGTTATGTAGCAAATCTACTGTGCTTGTAAGGTGATTTACGTTAACTTTAGAAATTACCAGCTTGCCAACAACGGTAAAACCCTTTTCCCGAAGCAGCAAGACTGCTTTTGTTGTTTCTGCAAAACTGCCAGGACGGCGCGTCACCGCGTCATGAACTTCAGGACTAGGGCCGTGTACAGCAATCACGAAAGAAACTTTTTCGCGGTCCATCATGGAAAGTTCTTCGATCCCTTCTCTTTCTGAAAGCTTGCGGGCATTTGTCTGCACAGTTATATTAAGATTCCTCGAAACAGCATGCTCCAACAGTAGATAAAAATCAGGGCGTATGCTGATTTCCCCGCCGGTCAGTGTAATCGTTTTGTAACCATTTCCTGCAGCGCAATCGATGCTCATGAAAATATCTTCTGTAGATGCGTTCAATTGACGTTTGGCTTTGCGTCGATTTTCGATAGCCGGGTACATAATACAGTGGATGCATGCGTTATTGCACGAGAGACCTACTTTTATGTCTGTATGCATATCAAATCCTATCTGCTTGTAAATCCCGATAGTAAGAATCGACGGGTTGCGCAGGTGAGAGATTGCGCCGTTTCCCGGTAACCGGTAAGGCCAGAACCTCTCCATTTTCGTGAAGGAGGATATTTCTGTTAACCAAATAATTAACAACGACCTCCCCGAACTGCCGGGTGACGCCATCTGCAATGACAGGCTTGTCGCAAGCATTAATGCAGGCGGTTTCAAGCGGGGTGAGTGAGTAATGCATGTCAGTATCGCTTCGCGCGTCATTTATTATAAAATCACCGTCCTCCTGTGTCAAGGATAAGGCAGACATCACGGGATTGTAAACATCTGACCATTTGCGGCATAATGAATCAATCCGGTAAAGCCATTGCGTAAGATCTGGTCCCTCGTAAGAGTAATCAAAGTAGTGCGGTAGTATTTCCGCATTGCCTGTGCCCAGTGACGCCATATAGAGATGGGATGGCGTTATTGTTCCGATCATATATTTTGATGTGTTTTTAAATACGCCAGACCCTCTACAAAGTTGGAACTTTATTAGCGCTGTAGGTGGGGCAAGGTGGAAAATGGACGGGATAAGCCCAATCATGGAATCGAGTTCATCAGCCGTGGTACCGGGAAAGTCGAGAATTAAATTGTAACCGGCCTCAATTTCGTTTTCATAAAGAACTCTCAGGTTGTAAATATTTTGTAATGTAGACGATGGCTTACACATCCTCTTAAGCACATTCGTGTTAAAGCTTTCTATACCGACCTGGAAACCATAAAAACCGGCCCGTTTCAAATTGATTGCCTTCTGATTATCGAGCACAGCGCGGATTTCCCCATACATGTTTAGGCCCAACATTTCCACAGCTGAGGAGAATTCGGAAGAAGTAAGGCAGGCGGGCAGGCTGGTATCCGCAAATTCAATGGATCGGGTTCCATAACGTGTGATAGCCTTGTGAATCATTGTTGTTATTTCTGCCTCTGTTAGCGCATGGTAACTCTTCCGCTCATTAAGTGCACAGAAAGAGCATCTGCCATAGTCACAGCCATCTGATGCCGTCAAAATTGCAGATGCAGTATTAGCAGGCACAAGCGGGGAGGAAAAAAAATCATCGAAATCAGGAAAAATGGCGAGACTATCGGGATTGAAGGTACCTTCGATAAATACCCTGCCTGGTTTATCGTGAACAATATATTGGAGCAGAGAGCCCTCGCCCGGTCCAGAAATAACACAATCGATGAAGTCGTATATTTCAAAATATCTGCGCCCAGCCTCGCCCGTCATATTACCACCGCCAAATATGATCTTTTGCCAGGGGTATCTTCGTTTAAGTAAGCGTGCGAGGGCTAAGGATGCAAACACCTGATTGAAAGTGCAGGAGAACCCAACATGGGAATAGTCTTGCCAAAACTCTTGCTGGGAAAGATCTTCTATGAAAGCGGTGCAAGTTTTTAGAACATCTGTGATGAGTGGTTCATTTATTTCACCACTGCTAACACACTCAGCGATGAAGGGGTTTGAACTATCGCTGCCAGGGATATTAGCGAAGAATCCTTCTGCAAGGACCGGGTGGAGTAGATCGGCAATCCGATAGTAAAGCTCGCACCCAAGGCTGTTTGAGAGTTCAAGATAGGGGTAAAAAGCGGTACAGTTAATGCCATTCTGCTTAAGAAATGCCTTGAGTCTCCCTACCTGAATGGATGAATAGTCGGGGCGCGCCCAAGGCATAGAAATGAGAGCTATTTTATGCGTCATGTGCCATCCATTTTATGATTCTATCAGGATAAGCCAGATAGTCCAATTTGCCATATTCTGACTCCTGCAAGACTAATGCGGTGCGGCACCCCCCATTACAGATGTATCCATATGTACATGTTTGGCAGCAAATCGGCAATGCCGAAAAATCGTTGTGCACGCAAGAGCTTGCGGTTTTCTCGAAACCGGATTGTGCGTCAAGAGGGGAGCGTTCAGAATAACAACTAATGACCGTTCCGGCAGAAGTGATAGTAAGGCTCTGAATTGGCCCGCAAGTTCTGCGGCCGGTGAAAACTTGCGGGGCTAATTGGGGGGCTTCCAAGACACAAAAAGGGATCGCTAAATGGAGAAAAAGATCAGCCCAGCGCTCTGATCCTGACTTGGTTAAGATAATTTTTCTGGCAAGTTCGTTGATATCCGCGGTGCTAACCGGACGGGGGGTGTTAGAATTTGGTTCCGCACGGAGTGGTAGCCACCGGATTGATTCGAGCGGATCGAGAAGATCAATAAAGCGTTCGTATTCATTAATGTTTGTTGGTGTCATTACGGTGAGCACCTCGATCTTGATTCCGAACGCATAGAGGTGCCCAAGTACTTCCAGTTTCTTTTCCCAGACGTTAGAGGTACCCGTCGACTGAGTTGCCATACTCTCATCCGGAAACGGAAGTGAAATTTTGAAGCAATCCACAAACTTTGCAAGCTGAAGATAACGTTCGGGCTTTCCTACCGTCGCATTGGTGTTAACCGTAACATATAACCCGTTTTGTTTAGCGATTTCCGCAAACGTTGCCAGTTCGCGGTGCAGCAAGGGCTCTCCACCGGTCAGGCGGAGCATACTGATTCCATCCTGTTTAGCTTTAAATACAATTTTTTCAAATTTGCGCACGGAAAGGTTTGTTCGTGCCTTGCGCATGCCGAACGTTTGGTGACAGAAAGAGCAGGTAAGATTGCACTGCTCCGTGATCTCCGTCTTTAATTCGAGAAGCTTATCCTGGAAATAGTGGTTGAAATGGTTTTGGAGATACACATACCCGTGCCGTGCAGCGGCTCGTCCACACGAGGTTGAGAAGAAAGATTCATTGTAGCCATGCTCCCACGCTAGCCTCAGCCGATCTGAATCACGAAGGCAGGCATCCACATAATTTATTGGATCTGTCTGAAGCGTGTGCGACCTTATTGCCTCCACGATCACGGCAAAATCGGAAGCGTTGACAAACTCCGTAAAGTAATTGCGGAGGATTGTTTCGGCCATTACGGCCCCATCTTCAGCATGTTTTTCGGATTCGATGTCGTCAGTACGCATCATATCATGCAGGACGCCTGCGACCATTGCAGGAGTTGGGTCTTCATCGAGCGACAAAGAAAAATAGGCTGCATATCTGGCAACATGGGAGCAATGTTCCATACCGTGGTACCCGTTGTGCGGGACTTTAGAAAATGGAAATGCACCTGGGAGAAAAACCCTATATAATAGGTTTAGCCAAAACTTCCTATAGGAGGGCTTAAAGCAAGAAGGTCGTAACTTTTTCTGAGCTACGAAATACTGGTAAAGCAAAGGTTCCATGTGGAGCAACCCTTGAATTGCCTCCGCGGGCATTTCAAAATGTTTTTCTACATCTACGGAGAAGAGAGCTAGGTATTTAAGTATGTCGGGATCTGATATCATCTTATTGCCCGTTTGAGCGATGCAAACTCCAAGAAGGTTGAGGCCGTCCTGTATGGAATTGTACTCGGTCTCATGGATTATTGTTACCGGTTGAGTGGAGGCGAACTCCATCCCACGCACGCATCCGGCAGAATAGGGCTTAGTGACATTCTCTGCATATGTGCTGTATAGGGAAAATGGCTGGTTCAACTGCAATGCCTCCATACGTGGAACAACCATATAGGCGAAAGGCCATTCCTCAGTCAAATAATCCATGCCATGCACCCATCCGTTCTCATTGGTTGGGTGCGCCCCGAAACACGCCGCAAATCCAGGTGATGGGGAAAAGAATAGGCTCCGCCCATCAGCAGGGTTGAGAGTTTTTAGAGATTGCCTGTCAGTACCGTGAAAAAGAGGCAACGAGTCAAATAGCCCATCCGTAGCCAAGTTGTAATAAAATTGAAAACCACGTTCTGGGTGACCGGAAAACAGCTCACTTTGCCGTAGGTTTGACGCAGGTTCTAATAGTGCCAATGTTCCTCCCGCAACATCGGCAAATATTGCGTCATAGCTTGGAGGCGTAAATGTCGGCGAGAGAGCACAGAAACAATAGTCAATTTGGAGACACTTCAATTCTTCCCGGATATCGCTGAGACGGAGGAAGCTAACCCTGTCTGAAAAACACCCCAGAATATCTTTTAGCTCTTCGGCGCGTTGCGTCGGATCAGCCCAGTCCGGACACACAGAAATCAGTTTTCCTATGATGCCGTCGCGAATGGCAAAAGCGAGATAGTTAGCCTCGCTGGGAAAGCCAGCCCGCAGCCCGTAAGGTAGTGCATCAATTCTTTTCCCATCCGTGAATAGATCGTGGTGCGCATCGAGGTGGTAGTAAGCTGCATTCTTGATTTGGTAAGCATCAAGGTGAAAGAGGACTTCGTGGTGCTGGATAATTGCTACGGGTTGCACTCGGATTTGCCCAAAAAACGATGGTGGCGATAGCCATATTTTTTTTGCTGGATTTTCGATGATTGTCTTTTCGTCACTGAAGAAGAAATCGAAATCGATATCCAGAATATTTGGCCTCATGAAAACACCAAAATGCGGTTATCCGATACTGCAGTTTGGTATTGAGAGACTTTATCGGGTGGGCCAGAGACAACCAGCAGATCACCTTGAAGAGATATTCTGGTAATACGATCAGGTAAAATATTCTGCCCTGCCTTTCTGTAACGTAACCGCAGCTGATCGTGATTATCTTCTACGATAAAATCATCGCCAACTTGGTTGAATTGTTTAATGTACACTACTTCCCCGCCGGCAACCAGCGTCAGCCCTTGCAAGTGAAGGCGTATTAGATCAAGCAGTTCTACCATTCGGTAGTCCCTTAACACTTCCTCATAATCACTCGCCAGTTTTTCTGTTCCGGAGCATGAAGGGGAACAGGGAAAATAATCTGGAAAAATTGTCAGGTAAGGGGCAAAGAGGTACGCTATCTTGTTGCATTTCCATGAAAACTCAAAGCCTGTCGTAGCGTTGGTAAGAAAACAATCCAGCCAGTATTGCCCTTGTTGAATGAGCCTGTAGTTGTGCGCACAACAGCCCGGGTACGAGTACAACTCAGCTGTTTCCATCGCATCACATCCACTGCCTTCCACGCGCTCCGCTTTTTCTGTCCATTCAGCATCGCCGATAAAAAGGACGGACCTCGTGCACTGTGGGTCATTTATGTCCGTTATCTTGTAGAATGTGTCTGAAAGGCCAGTTGAGAATGCTTCTTTCAGTCCGTAACGGGAACACAGCACAGGTAGCCCATGTCTCTCACAAACCTCTTTTATTATCAGCGCCGTATCCTGTTTTTCACATAACCGAACGACATGCTTGATGCCGGCAGTATAGCCGATGCATTCCAATAAAGTATTGAACTCAATCTGATTTTCGGTGAACAGAGTAGTGATGTCACGAATAAAGCCCATGACTCGTCATCCTTTGAAAATCAATATGCTCAGGTCTTCATGATCCAAAATACCGATAGTTTTTCCATTACGGTCGCTGACGATCACGTGATGTTTTCCTTCAATATGAAGTCTTTGCCCGCGGCGCAATATGGCTGCTAATAAGCTATCAAGCGTAGACTTCATTCTGCCCGCCTCGTATTCCAACACGCCGTCACGGTAGATACTTGAAGGGAATTGGAAAATACCGTCATATTCCGTATACAAGTAATTCATGTTGTGGTGTTCAAGGAAAGTGTCCGCAAAATCCTGCGAGTATTCCGTTAGTAAAGCATAAGCCTGGCGGGCATGTCTCGCCGCATCAACACAGGTGAATGAGCATGGGTAAAAGCTCAGCAGGCAGTAACCAAAGTATTGAGCAGCGACATTTGTCCAGGGGTCGTGAGGGTAGGGTGTTGCAGTGTTGTTCAGGGTGTATTCCAAGTAGTCATTTTGTTTCGATTCCGCTAAATGGATACACCGAACATAGTGCTTTCTACAGCAAGGCGGGATATTCAAGCTATCTCCAAATTCCACATCCTGCTGACTATGTTCGCGTTTCATCGCCTGTAAGGCTTGCTCGGGTTGATTAGCGACATACACCATGCAGTTACCATAATCCGCCTCTAGCGAAACTTCGTAACCGTACCGACTGACCCAGCCACCTTTCCCCCAATCCTCCTTGTAGTGGTATTTTCTGTCATATACCGCCGCATAAGCACCACAGGTTTCTATCAGTGATATAAAATTATGTAAATCTTCAGGGCTAACCAGGGTTCTTGAAACTTTGAATCCTTCGATGGCCAAAATGACTTCACGCAAACGGATCGGGTCAAGATTAGCGTATAACCTCCTGAATATTTCCTTCTTAGTCAATTTCGTTATCTCGCTCTTTTGAATTTGTACAAAAAAAAGATAATGCTTCGGAAAGCGGGATGGGAAGGACGCCAAGATTCCGACCGCGCCACTTGCGAGAGCGGAGTAACGACCGTACATTATCATACGGCATATAGAGAATACTGCCGCCAGCTTTCTCAAATACGTATTTGGCCTTATGGGACACAGCACCAACTGGTGTAATCTTGGGGCCTTTTACCCTCTTATCCATGTGAGTAAAGCTTATTTCAGCACTGGTATACACCCCCTCAGGCCAAGTACGGCCGTAGCCAAGCAAGTACATCCCCGCAAGAAGGCCAAATGAGAACGAAGCCCCTTCTATGAAAATCTTGTTGCGCTGCAAATAAGAAAAGTTCTTGCTGTTGATTTCAAGGCTCATAGCTGAACTGTAGTAACGTTCGGTCTCCATAAAGTGTCTATAACAGGCGTAGAGCATTTGAACCAACTCTTCGTCCACAATCCTAGATTCCAAGCGCGAGCCGATTAATGCAGAGCCGCGTGCGGCTTCATGCACATCGATGTCGAACTCAACAATGTTCCCTGTAATATTAGCCCCATAAAAAAGGCATGGGACGGAAATCTTCCGTTGAATCATGGAGCACTTCCGGCAATGGTACTGTTGGAAAGACTCTTTCCAATCGCACGTTCCACTTTGTCCTTGATATAGCTGATCAAAACTTGATAATCTGCACAATAGGCGGTTGGGTGTTTGTAAGAATCGTCCTTTGAATCGTACCTATGGGGAAAATAACCGCCACCACAAGTCAGTACAAGGTCACAGTTCTGGCACTTTTCTGGCAACGCACGTAACCCGGTCTGTCGTTCATGTACCAATGGATGCATCAATACCTCGTCGAATGAGTTCTCAAACACTGATAAACCCAAATAATGAGCGTCGCTTTTCGCAGCCTTCATACAATCAACGGTCTCGATCATACCATCAGTCGCCACGGTAACCAGAGTAACCGGCTCCAGTCCAAATGATTCCACCATTCCTTCTCCGCCGCACAAATGTTCGATGATTTCATCAAACTTACGTATTGGTATCCTTCCGATGTTATTATCAAACCAGTAGTCGAAAAGCCTTACTAGCCAATCTCCATAAATGGTTTCTGAATGGGCCTTTTTGCCGGGTGGCATTTTATCCCAAGTCGCGTGAGGTTCTAAGAAATCAATAGTTGGCGGGTTCAGAGATGCGAGGAAATCAAACACCTCTATGGGGTCAGATGTTACGTCCATGACAGAAAGGATACCGCCCCAAATTTGACGGCCTGTAGGGGTCAACAGATGCTGACATCCCTGCAAGGTTTCTTCAAATGACGGATCCCCATTTGAGTGAACTCGGAACTTGTCATGCACTGCTCTCGGTCCGTCGAGACTAATACCATAGCTAATCGAGAGTTCACTCAAGAGCGAAACCCATTCTTCTGTCAGTAAAGTCCCATTCGATTGCGTGCCAAAGCTAATGTGCGTGTAGGGTTCCAGAATCTCTTTGGCTCTAACAACTGCATAACGGTACCAATCGGCGTTTCTCAGTAATGGCTCGCCGCCATGAAAACTAAAAAAATAATCTTTTACCTCATGGGCCAAGCAATGCTCTTGTACTCTTTCAAGCATTTTTTCATATACCAAGGCACTCATCTCTTTGGGTTTTGAGCGCCATGCAGTGTTGCCTGAATTGTACTCATAGCAATAATCGCACATCAAGTTGCAACGAGAATGAACTTTGACAAGGAGGCTTGTAACTGGGTGCTTTATTTCCGTTCTTAAAGTATTTCCGGGCATATATCTACCTATTATCAAGCATATATAACAATGAACGGGGGCTTCACAATCCAGAATTCGTTTGGATTGTGAAGCCCCGCGCGTTCTGGTCGTTAATGTGATGTAGTAGAATTATGACCTCGCCCGGAACCCGATGTATGTGACGAATGGCCACCACATACGACTTGTCCATCAAGCTGACTTTTTAATTTTTCGGAGACACGTTTCAGAACCTCGTTCTTTGAGGCTTCAAGCTCTTTAAGGGCTACTTCATCAATTTTCTTTTCCATGATTACCATCCTTTTGTAAAGAGAGTTTAATATTGGTTCTGCCCATTGCATCACCCGACGTTCTGGTTCCCGACATTTTTATTTTGTCATATATGCACCTCCCGTTAACGATTAAAATCATCCCTTAATAATCCGGACTATCCGTGAAAATAAAATCACAATAATCAAGGCAAGGACAGCCTTGAACCATCCATTCTCTATAATCTTATAAAATAAACCAGGTTCATATGTGCTTCCTGGCATCGAGTCATAACGATCATTGATTTGTAAGTAGAAAGGATCAAAGCCATATGTAACATATTGTTTGTATGCAATTTCGATCCTTTTAAAATCATCTTCCCGGCAGAAAAAAGCTTCACCTTCAGGGGCATCTATGAAATTGATTTGAACAAGTTCTTTGTTTTCTTTTATTTTCTGTATGTTTTCATGACCTATTACATGAGTAAGATTGTATTGCTGTTTTATCAATGTCTTAAAATGGCTCTGAGTTTCGTTTTCATGATTTTTCCTATCACGGTCGAATTCCTGAGAATCAATTTCATGGAAGTAACGATTTTTAATTGATATCCTGTTTGAATTATCATTAGGTATATCCAAATAGGGCGTTTTGAAAGTCGAAAAGTCAAGTGGCTCTGGAATATAGACGTAACCAGCCAGCTCGCTATTATTATCGAAAACGCGGACTGCCAGCCAAGTGACATGGCCCGTCATGATGTACC
>Ga0194047_10002464_pt1 | contig 10595 bp, 14 predicted proteins | sample JunL225m_MetaG_2_FD_160070 | JGI IMG/M metagenome (GOLD analysis project Ga0194047, IMG submission 160070) | Anoxic zone freshwater microbial communities from boreal shield lake in IISD Experimental Lakes Area, Ontario, Canada - Jun2016-L221-5m | ecosystem: Environmental > Aquatic > Freshwater...
ATGTATTTGGGGTCTATTTTTATTAATTTATTTGTTTTTTTGCATCAAAATTTGGGTAACCTCGTTTTAATATATTTTATCTATGCCGCATCACTTTACAACGTCTTGTCCAGTATGTAATCATAGGAAGTTTAAAGCATTTCTTACGTGTACAGATTTCTATGCGACAAGTGAAACTTTTGATATAAAGCGGTGTGTTAATTGCGATTTTTTGTTTACACAAAACTTTCCATCAGAGTCTATAATAGGAAAATATTACGAAGTTCAGGATTATATATCACATAGCGATACCAAAAAAGGAATTGTGAACTATCTTTACCACTTAGCACGGCGCTATATGCTGAAAAGAAAGGCGAACTTTGTGGAAAAAGTATGTGGTTCCAAGGAAGGTTCTTTACTCGATTTTGGCTGTGGAACGGGCTATTTTCTTTATACAATGCACAAACGTGGTTGGAAATCCATCGGTGTAGAAAAAAGCTCAAAAGGTCGAGAATTTGCTATTCGAGAATTTGGCTTACAAGTGAATGATACCTCTTTTTTGTCATCTATTGCTGACGAAAGTTGCGAAGTCGTTACGTTGTGGCATGTGTTGGAGCATATCGAAGATTTAGAGGGGTTGTTAACGCAATTAAAAAGAGTGTTGAAGCCAAATGGTACATTGATATTGGCACTGCCAAATTCTGCTTCTTACGACGCGAATCACTACCGTGAATATTGGGCTGCATATGATGTCCCAAGGCATTTATGGCATTTTACAACTAAAACCATTTCGCTCTTGTGTGAAAAAAATAAATTGGAGGTGGTGTGTCAGAAAGGAATGCCGCTTGATGCTTTTTATATTTCTATATTGAGTGAAAAAAACAAAGATTCTAAATTCGCCTTTTTGCGTGGTATATATATCGGATTTTTAGCATATTTTGCTTCAAGAAAAGATATTTCGAAGCAAAGTTCTGTGATTTACGTTCTAAAAAAATGATTTTTAATGTCCAATAAAAATAATTTCAAATCTTCTTCTTTTTTTGGTGCCAGATTGACCGCAATTATCAGCAGTTCTCTTGTCCTTTTTTTGGTTGGGATTTTAGTGATGATGAGTTTGGTTACCAATCAGTTGTCATCTTATGTTAAAGAGAATATAGGGTTGTCGGTGGTTTTGACTGATAAAGCATCGGATAAGGATTTGCATCTTTTAGCCAAAAACTTAGAAGCAGAGCCTTTTGTGAAATCGAGTGAAATGTATACAAAACAGCGAGCTTTGAAGGAATTGGCTGATGAATTAGGTGAGAATCCAAAAAAGTTTCTTGGGTCTATTCCTCTTATGGCTTCAATTGATGTTAAACTTAAGTCGGAATATGCAAATAACGACAGTATCAATAAAATTGAAAAACAACTTCGTTCAAATAAATTGATTAGGGAGGTATTGTATCGTAAGGATTTGATTCAAATGGTCAACGATAATATGAACCATATTAGTTTTGTTTTACTTATTATCACAATTCTAATGATGCTCATTTCGTTTGTTGTTTTGAATAATACCATTCGTCTTCATATTTATTCCAAACGGTTTATTTTACAAACCATGAAATTAGTTGGAGCTACCCATGGATTCATTCGTAGACCTTTCATTGTGAGTAATATTTACAACGGTATATTGGCGGCTTTTATCGCTATTGGTTTAATAAGTGGTTTGCTTTATTATTTGGTTAATCAAATTGAGGATTTAACTCCATTAATCAATGTACAATCATTACTAATTACATTTGGGTCCATTTTTGTTTTGGGTATTATATTGTCGGTGGCTTGCACCTTCTTTTCTTTAAATCGTTATTTACGAATGAAAAACGATAGTCTTTATTCTGCATAAATAATTAAATATAAACAACTGTATGGAAGAGAAAAATTTTGCTTTTGGAAGAATGAATTATATCATTATTGCGGCTTCAGTGTTGCTCATTGTTATAGGATTTGCTTTGATGACAGGTAGTGGTACAACTGAGCAAGGTGGTTACAATCCCGACATATTTAGTAAAACCCGAATTGTCGTTGCACCATTTATTGTTTTTGTTGGTTTTATATCAGTAATCGTAGGTATTCTTTACAAAAAAAAGGAGAATTAAGGAATGGATTTATTGCAAACAATCCTTATTGCGATAGTAGAAGGATTAACTGAGTATTTACCGGTTTCATCCACCGGTCATATGATTATAGCTGAGAAGATTTTAAATGTGCCTAGTACCGAATTTGTAAAAGCGTTCACTGTTATCATTCAATTTGGAGCAATACTTTCTGTGATTGTGCTTTACTGGAAAAGGTTTTTACAGAGTTTTGATTTTTACAAGACACTTCTTATCGCATTTCTACCTGCTGCAGTTATCGGCTTTTTGTTGAATAATTACATCGACAAACTTCTCGAAAGCGTGATGGTCGTTGCAATAACATTGATAATTGGTGGTGTTTTAATGCTTTTTGTCGATAAATGGTTTAGTAAAATTGATGACAATCAAAAGATTACACCTAAAAGAGCAATTATTATTGGATTCTTCCAGTGTATAGCTATGATACCAGGTGTGTCACGTTCTATGGCAACTATTGTAGGTGGAATGAGTCAGAAGTTGAGTAGAAAAAATGCAGCTGAATTTTCATTCTTTTTGGCTGTCCCGACCATGTTTGCTGCATCTGCGTATAAATTATTGAAGTTGATTACCAATCCAGTGCAATTGTCAATCTTAAAAGAAAATATTGGCATTTTAATTATCGGGAATATAGTAGCATTTGTTGTTGCAATGCTTGCCATCAAGTTTTTTATAGAGTACCTGACTAAACACGGATTTAAAGTATTTGGGTATTATCGAATTGTAGTTGGATTGGCACTCATTATTTTCTTGTTACTGGGGTACAAATTAAATATTTCATAAATTGATGGATTTTCAACAAGGCGAAGTACTATACTTCAATAAACCCCTTGGGTGGACATCTTTTGATTTAATAAATAAGATACGTAATCGCTTGTCTAAAGCGATTGGTGTGAAAAAACTAAAAGTAGGTCATGCTGGAACGTTAGACCCTTTGGCTACTGGCGTGATGATTGTTTGTACTGGAAAATCGACCAAATTGATTGAAAGTTTTCAGTATCAAACAAAAGAGTATGTTGCCGAAATAGAATTAGGAGCTACAACGCCATCCTTCGATTTGGAAACAGAAGTGGATGAAAGGTATCCTGTTGAGCATATTACTCTGCAAAAAGTAGAAGATTCACTACGTGGATTTATTGGATCGATTATGCAGGTTCCACCAGTTTATTCTGCTAATAAAATAAACGGAAAGCGTGCATACGAGTTTGCAAGAAAAGGAGAGGCCGTGGAATTGAAAGCCAAGGAGTTGGTGATTGATGAAATAGAATTGATAGAGTTTGCACTTCCTGTAATTAAAATACGTGTTGTATGTAGCAAGGGTACTTACATCAGGGCATTGGCTCGCGATATAGGTGTGGTATTGCAAAGTGGCGGTCATCTAATATCTCTTGTTCGTACACGGATTGGAGAAGTGAAATTAGATCAATGTTTGGAAATAACAGATGTTGATCAATTATGTGAAAAAGTTTCTTTTGAATAAAAATGTGAAATAGAATATGAAGTTATCTCAATTTAAATTTAAGCTGCCCGAAGAGTTGGTGGCGCACCATCCGGCTGAAAATCGTGATGAATCCCGTTTGTTGATTTTAGATCGCAAGACAGGTAAAATCGAACACGATGTATTTAAGTCAGTTTTGAATTATTACGACGATAAAGACGTTTTTATCTTCAATAATACAAGAGTTTTTCCTGCCCGTTTGTATGGAAATAAAGAAAAAACAGGTGCGAAAATTGAAGTTTTTTTGCTTCGTGAATTAAATCCAGATTTACGTTTGTGGGATGTGCTAGTTGATCCAGCCCGAAAAATCAGAATTGGTAATAAGCTCTATTTTGGTGAAGACGATTCGATGGTGGCTGAAGTAATTGACAACACTACATCAAGAGGAAGAACCCTTCGTTTTCTCTACGACGGACCACACGACGAGTTTAAAAAATCATTGTATGAATTAGGTGAAACTCCTCTTCCGAAATATATCGAACGTGAAGTTATCCAGGAAGATGCAGCGCGTTATCAGACCATTTTTGCTAAACATGAGGGTGCTGTAGTTGCACCGGCTGCTGGTTTGCATTTTAGTAGAGAACTTCTCAAACGTTTAGAAATTAAAGGGGTTGAAATTGGTTATGTTACTGTGCATTCAGGGCTTGGCAATTACAGAGATATTGATGTCGAAGATTTGACAAAGCATAAAATGGATTCTGAGCAGATGTTAGTTGATGATACCATTGTAGCTATGGTGAACGAGGCTAAGGATAATCAACGTCAGGTATGCGCTGTAGGAACATCTGTTATGCGTGCCATTGAGACAGCTGTCAGTACCGATGGTCACTTAAAACCGTTCGATGGGTGGACTAATAAGTTTATTTTCCCATCATACGACTTTACTGTTGCTACATCGATGGTCACAAACTTGCACATGCCTCTGTCCACGTTGTTGATGATGACTTGTGCATTTGGTGGCTTTGATTTGATGATGGATACTTACCAAGTAGCAATTCGTGAAAAATATCGTTTTGGAGCATATGGCGATGCAATGTTAATCCTCTAAAAGTAAAAACCCCATGGCAATTGTATATTTGGCATTGGGTTCAAATGTTGGTGACTGTCAGGCAAACTTATGTCAAGTAGTACAATTAATAGAAGAGCGGATAGGGAGTTTAATCTCTTTATCCGCTCTTTATGAAACAGCGCCTTGGGGTTTTACGAGTTCAAATGCGTTCTTGAATTCAGCGCTTAAATTAGAAACAACACATACTCCAACTGCTATTTTAGAGATTGCTAAGAGAATTGAAGTTGAAATGGGTAGAACTCAAAAGTCAAAAAGCGAAGAGTACGAAGATCGAATAATTGATATTGATATTCTTTTTTATAACAATGACATAATTAATGAAATTGATCTGATCATTCCGCATCCCTTGCTTCATTTACGACTTTTCGTCTTGGAACCTTTGGCAGAGATTGCCTCGGATTTCATACATCCTGTTTTGCACATAAGCATTCTTCAACTTTATAAAACAACACTTGAAAAAGAAAATCCCGTAAATAGTGAAAAATACTAAATGCAGGTTGTATCTGAAATAATATTTGTATTTTTGCACCGAGATTTTGAACTGTGGATAAATTTGGCTGCTTGCAACCACTATAAAAAATGCTAAATCGCGACTCTTCGCGTTTTCTTCTTTTGCAATTTCCACAATCTCTTTGTCTCAAAATTAATATTTATAATCTTAATTATTGATAAAGATGAACTATTTATTTACCTCAGAATCTGTATCAGAAGGTCATCCAGATAAGGTGGCTGATCAGATTTCAGATGCAATATTGGACGAATTTTTGGCGCAAGATGCGGCTTCGAAAGTGGCATGCGAAACCTTGGTAACAACAGGTCAGGTAATTCTTGCAGGAGAAGTTAAATCACAAGCGTATATTGATTTGGCTGATGTGGCTCGTGGTGTAATCAATCGCATTGGATATACCAAAAGTGAGTATAAATTTGACGGTGACTCTTGCGGCGTTTTCTCAGCTATTCACGAGCAATCGCAAGATATCAATCGCGGTGTCGAGCGCGAAGACCCTATGAATCAAGGGGCTGGTGATCAAGGAATGATGTTTGGATATGCTTGTAATGAGACAGATAACTTTATGCCATTGTCATTAGATCTCTCGCATTTATTGTTAGAAGAATTAGCTAAAATTCGTCGCGAAGACAAAGAAATGACTTATCTTCGTCCTGATGCAAAATCGCAAGTTACGATTGAATATAATCAGTCAGGAATTCCTGTTCGAGTACACACCATAGTGGTTTCTACTCAACACGATGATTTTATAATTCCTGGAAATATTTCTTTAGAGGCTCAAGTCGATTCTGATAAAGCCATGTTGGCTATCATTTACAACGATGTGAAAACTATCTTGTTGCCACGTGTTTTAAATCAGTTACCCGAGCGAGTGAAAGCCTTATTTGATGCAAATCTTATTCTTCATGTGAATCCGACGGGCAAATTTGTGATTGGTGGACCTCACGGCGATACGGGTTTGACTGGTCGAAAAATTATCGTGGATACTTATGGTGGTAAAGGAGCTCATGGTGGTGGTGCATTTTCAGGTAAAGATCCTTCGAAAGTAGATCGTTCGGCAGCTTATGCTGCGCGACATATAGCAAAAAATGCTGTAGCTGCTGGTTTAACGGATGAGATATTGGTTCAAATTTCTTACGCTATTGGAGTTGCTAAACCAGTGAGTGTTTTTGTAGATACCTATGGTAAATCGAAAGTGAAAGCGAGTGACGCAGAAATTGCACAAAAAATCTCTGAAATATTTGACCTTCGACCCAAAGCGATAGAAGAGCGTTTGAAATTGCGTAATCCTATCTATCAGGAAACAGCATCATACGGACACATGGGAAGAACTCCTCAAACCGTTGTGAAAACTTTCACATCAAGGTATCTGACCCAACCCATTGTGGCTGAGGTAGAGCTTTTTACTTGGGAAAAACTTGATTACATCGATGTGTTGAAGAGCACTTTCGGATTGTAATTCAAATACGATATAACGAACGAATGTCGTCGATTCATGTACATAGAGTCGGCGACATTTTTCTTTTACATTTGAATTCGTTACTTTTGTCATCAAATCTCAAAGAATATGGCTATTAATTCGGTTTGCGTATATTGTGCCTCCAGTTCAAAGGTAGATGCTATCTATTTTGATGCTGCTCAACGTTTAGGTAAAGTGTTGGCAGAACATGAAGTAAGATGCGTATATGGTGGTGGAAATCGTGGATTGATGCGTGTTTTGGCTGATTCTGTTCTACAAAACGGTGGTGAGGTGAAAGGCGTTATTCCTCATTTCATGCATCAAGAGGGGTGGAGTCATTTGGAGTTAACACAGTTGGATTTTGTAGACTCGATGCACGAACGCAAACATCAGATGAGCGATGGGGTGGATGCAGCAATTGCCTTGCCGGGCGGATGCGGCACTATGGAAGAACTCTTAGAGATTATCACTTGGAAACAGTTGGGATTGTTTGTTAAACCCATTATCATTGTCAATACTGATGGCTATTATGACCCGTTGCTAGCTATGTTTGAAAGAGCTTTAGAAGGAAATTTTATCCGCGATATACATGCGAAAATATGGAGTGTGGTCACTCAGCCTGAAGAGGTGCTCGATGCTATCGAGAAGGCTGAGAATTGGCATGACGACCCACGTTCGATAGCTGCTATTTGATTCTGTAATTTATGCCTCAAGTTTCACAACATTACATCCTTGTACTACAAAATCCGGTAGCAACTGTTGCCGATTCTTTGCAGTCAACACCAGATTCACTATCTAGTGTGCGTTTGCCAGAAATGTTGTCGAAATATACAAATTCAGATGCGAAAGTTGCTTTTCAAATGAATGCAGATTCATTACTGAAAACAAATTTCGGTCTTGTATCACCTGATTCTTTGACTATATCAAAAGAAAAACTCTATGGCTTTGAGGGAACTCCATTAACTATTGGTATTGAATCATCTGCCGCTGTACAGTCGATGTTGCTTATCTCTCTGTTGTTAACCACTTTTGCTATTGGGGTTGGATATCGTTATTTTGAGCAATTAATTCGGAATATGTTTAAAGTGAGAGATCGATCTAGTTATATTGTAGAAAACTCTGTTGTAGGATTTGAATTTAAAGCCTGTATGACCTTGCAAACACTCATTTTAGAATCTTTGGTAGGCTATAACCTGATTCGTGAGTTGTTTTTTCTCCATATACTGCATTCGCATTATCTGTTTGGCATAGCGCTGTTCGCCATCGTGTTTCTTATTTATCATATTTTTCGGATATTGACCATTACTTTTTTGAGTTCGACTTTTTCAGAACAACGTTCTATGCGTTTGTATGTGTCTGAATATTTAACCTTGATGAGCTTTTTTGGTGTGTTGCTTTTGCCGATGGTGATTGCTATGTTGTTTTGGCATCTTTCGGCCACTATTTTGTTGATTTTTTTCTCCTTCATTGTGATATTTGGAAGAATATCTTATATTGCTAAAGGGTTTAAGATTTTTTTAATACAAAATCGAAGCGTATTTTATATAATTTTGTACCTTTGCGCCCTAGAAATATTGCCAATAATTGTATTGTTTCAAGTGTTGGTTTATATTTACTCTTTTTCACTATAAAAAACGTTGAGTCTTGAATATCAGAAAAATACTAGTATCGCAACCGCAGCCAGTAAATGGTAAATCTCCTTATTTCGATATAGCAGAAAAATATCAAGTAGAGGTTGTTTTTCGTCCGTTTATTCGGGTAGAATCTATTTCTTCAAAAGATTTCAGACAACAGCGTGTGCCTTTAGCTGAATTTACAGCTGTCATTTTTACGGCAAAAACTGCGATTGACCATTTCTTTCAGATCTGTGAAGAGATGCGAGTGACAGTGCCTGAGACGATGAAATATTTTTGTACCACAGAGTCTATTGCACTCTATTTGCAGAAATATATTGTGTATCGTAAACGAAAAATTTTCTTCGGAAAATCAGGAAAAGTCAACGATTTGATTCCATTTATCAATAAGCACCACACCGAAAAATTCATTGTGCCAACATCTGATGTTCATATCGATGAATCGACACAAGTGCTTGATACATTAAAGATTGAATATACAAAGGCAGCAATGTATCGGACGGTGAGCAACGACTTTACACCAGATGAAGCATTCGATTATGATATGTTGATATTCTTTAGCCCTAATGGAATAAACTCTTTGCTGAAGAATTTCCCGAATTTTGTACAAGGTGATATTTGTATTGGCGCATTTGGTGCAAGCACTGCAAAATCAGTAACTGAGGCAGGTTTGAGATTGGATGTAGATGCTCCTCGACCTGAAGCACCGTCGATGACAGCTGCGCTTGAATTGTTTTTGAAAGAGAAACTGAAAAACAGAACAAAATAGCTTGGTTTAAGAGAATCAAATACTCCCCAAAAGTTTGTTGAAATGGATTCGTTAAACAGACTTTTGGGGTTTTTTGTAGAATATTAGTCGCATGAGTGACGAAATGAATTGGAGTGAATGCAGTTAATGGATAATCCGAAATATACATTACCAAAATCAGAACGAATATCGCGAAAGCATATTTTGGATAAGTTGTTTGTTGATGGCAAATCTTTTGTAGTGTATCCTTTACGAGTCGTTTATTTAACTTGCTTAGAGCAGCAAGAGGAGCCTGCGGCAATGATGGTGAGTGTGTCAAAGAGGAAATTTAAACGGGCTGTAAAACGTAATTATATCAAACGAAGAGTGCGCGAAGCCTACCGTTTGAATAAACATAGGTTGCAATTGCCTTTACAAATACAAAATATTGCGATAGCATTTCTCTATTTATCTACCGAGTTGAAAAGTTTTGAAACGCTCAATTCTAGAATGGAAGTAGTTATGGATCAATTGAATAAGAAATTATGCTCCGAAGAATCTTGACATTTTTTCTGCTTATTCCGATCTATTTTTATCGGTATGCTATTTCTCCCATTAAACCACCAACTTGCCGATATACGCCGACTTGTTCACAGTTTGCAGTAGAAGCATTAAAAAAACACGGTCCGTTGAAGGGATTTATCTTGGCATCCAAGCGAATTTTGAGTTGTCATCCTTGGGGTGGAAGTGGTTACGATCCTGTTCCGTAGAATGAAATTATTGAATTTTCATACACACCATTTACCTCAAACTAATGATGAGGTAGCTATCCTGAATCTGAATTCAGATGATATAGCAAATTACACAGGAATCTGCTCCATCGGATTGCATCCTTGGTATTTGAATGTTCAGGATTCACAAAATCAAATAGATGTAATCCAACAAATGACAGCATTGAATCAGGTAGTTGCCATTGGAGAATGTGGTTTAGATCACCTTTGTGGGATTGATTTCCAGCTTCAACAGGATGTGTTTGAAAGTATGATTCAGATCTCAGAATTGCATCAGAAGCCGCTTATTATTCATTGCGTTAAAGCATTCGATGAATTAATTGAGATTAAACTGAGAAAACGACCCACTCAGAACTGGATTCTTCATGGTTTTCGTGGAAATACAAAGCAGGCTATTCAACTTCTAAAATTGGGATTCTTTTTCTCTTTCGGGGCAAAATACAACATGCAAACGATAAAAGATTTACCTTTGAACTCTTTTTTTATAGAGACGGATGATTCACAGGTTGATATAGAATCTATCTATCAGAAAATAGCTTTTGAAAAACAACTTTCTGTGGTAACTTTGGCGGAAAATATCCGAAATAATGCATACAATTTATTGAACTTAAAAATATGAATTTCGTAGAAGAATTGAAATGGCGGGGTATGATTCACGATATGATGCCCGGAACCGAAGAGCAGTTAAAGAAAGAGATGACATCGGCATATGTGGGTATAGATCCAACCGCCGATTCTTTGCATATTGGACATTTAGTGGGTGTGATGATGCTAAAACAT
>Ga0194047_10002465_pt1 | contig 10593 bp, 12 predicted proteins | sample JunL225m_MetaG_2_FD_160070 | JGI IMG/M metagenome (GOLD analysis project Ga0194047, IMG submission 160070) | Anoxic zone freshwater microbial communities from boreal shield lake in IISD Experimental Lakes Area, Ontario, Canada - Jun2016-L221-5m | ecosystem: Environmental > Aquatic > Freshwater...
GCCAATACCACTGATGATATCTGAGATGATCAGCCACAGATCAAAATCTCTTCCCGCCTGCATACGCATGGTATCAGGAAGCTTGACCACCGACTCCCAGCCCATTGTTGCGGCATATTCAGTCAATTGCAGAGGATTGGTTTCAAAAACCTGTTTGAGCTCCTCAACTAACGATACAACCGTTAGAGTACCCTCTTTTTCAACAGTGGTCATGCAAGCCATTCTTGTTCCTTCCTTGACCAGCTTATCAGAAAGAATGGCTTTTTCCTCTGCACTGAGCGGTGAAAGCAGCTCTCCGCCTTCAAGAACCTTGACGTAACATGTCTGACATATAGTGTTTCCACCGCAGAAATAACCAATATGTTCCTGGTTTCCGCGAGCAATATCAAGCAACCTCTCACCCTTCTTTGCTTCATAGAGGTGGTTGTTTATAGAGATGTTCATAATCCGATAGTTTATAATTTGTAAGACTAATTTTGTCCGCTTATTATGAACAGCAAAATTGTTGCAAAAGTTGCGATGTATAGTCAATAATGTTTCCTACCCGAAGCACCTTTCTCTCTTTCTTTCTCAGTACTTTTTTTTCATTCCCCAATAATTTTAATCAGCACCCTCTTTTTTCTCATACCATCAAACTCACCATAAAAAATCTGTTCCCATGGACCGAAATGCAGTTTGCCTTTTGTTACCGCGATAACCACCTCCCGACCCATGATCTGCCGCTTATGATGCGCATCACCATTATCCTCACCAGTCATGTTGTGGCGGTATCGGCTGATAGGCTCATGAGGCGCAAGTTCTTCAAGCCATCGCTTATAGTCCTGCTTCAGTCCGGATTCATCATCGTTGATAAAGACCGATGCTGTAATGTGCATCGCATTGACCAGGCAGAGCCCTTCCTGAATGCTGCTTTCCCTGAGCGCATACTCGACTTCACCGGTAATATTCACAAAATCCATTCTTGCAGGCACCTGCATCCAGAGTTCCTTGTGGTATGATTTCATCGGATTATAGAGAAATGGTTGTTCAATGATGACCCTCAGAGAAGTAAAGAAAATATTATTAAAGGCCATAATCTGAAGTATTGTTCGGAGTAATTGGAACGTATCATCAAATAAACATTTGTTGAGAGGTGATAAATGTTCTATTGAGGCGGGAAGCAAAAAAAATCTTTCACTGATCTATTTATTTTTACACATCGGACAACTTTTATCCCAGTAGAGCGAATAGATTATATATTAAGATGATTGAAATCTTAATATTCGGGGTAAATGTTCAAGCTATTCTTAAGCTGTTTATTTGGTTTATTGTATCTTTTGTTACCCCCAAGATACTTGGTTTAATTGTCAGAAGGTTTTAGTGCTACGTCTTTTCTCAATGAGGTTTATGTCAGGGAAATACCAATTTCAACCATATTGCCTATGCTTTCCCCTAAAACGCAAAACACGAGTTCTTCTTTTGAGGATGCTGAAGCCTTACCGCTCAAGAAGTGTCTTGCAAAAACTCGTATCACTGAAAAACAAATACATCAGGCTGGTCGAACTGTCTTCGATCACTGTTCTATAGTGGGAGAGATTGCAAAAGAACTCCTGACGCGAATACCTTCATTTGTGCGTTCATCTCTTTTCCCTGTTGCTTCCGAACTTGTTGCTGCTCTTCATGATATTGGTAAAGTCAGCCCTACCTTTCAGGAAAAGATATACCGTGGCATAGATGGCTATGTTCCAAATTCATTAGATAGTCTTGCACATATCAATCCTGGTCTTGAGAGGAACTGGGGCTATCATGCAGGTATAAGCATGGCTGCTGCACAGTACTTGAAAACAGGAAAACATATTCCTCAAATTATTGGCCAGCATCACGGTTACTCACCCGAATTGAATGGGCTTGTGGCAGAAGACAAGGTTTTTGGAGGTACACTTTGGCAGGCAAGGCGGACTGAACTTGTACACAATCTCAAAGCTGCAATGGGGTTAAAGTATCCTGTAATCGCGAACCCATTGCAGGCAAAAGCTATTGCAGGGCTAACCACAGTAGCGGACTGGATCGGATCTGGCCCAAGCTTTGATAATCCAGACGAATGTTGGCAACCACTCATCAAGAAAGCAGTTGATGCGGCAGGGTTTGTGACACCGGAACTTAACAAAGGTCTTGCATTCAGTAAAATATTTGGTTTTGAACCGCGAAGTATTCAGGATTTGCTCATTCAGCAAGCAAATAAACCTGGCACTTATATTCTTGAAGCTCCCATGGGCATCGGCAAAACTGAAGCTGCGGTCTTCCCCATGCACGTGGGGGTGTTTCTATGGGGTTCGGAACAACGTCCGCATCCTGTCAGTCTTCCCCATGCACGTGGGGGTGTAAATTTAATGTTGCGAGTACACGCTTGGCAATACCGTCACATCATGAATGGTAGAAGGCAAACCTGACAATAAAGATGGTACAGCTCAAAGAGACTACCAAGGGGGTGAAGGTTTGGGCAAAGGATTTGATGGAAGGCGGGTTTTATCGAAACGATTTGAAATAATTTGTATATTCTTTTTCGACTCTCACGTTTTCATGCCCTTGTTTCCGTGAGATTTCCCAACCTCCGACTCGCCCTCGGAGGTGTTCCTTTTTCTCTGCATAAATGATAGGCCTTATTTTTATCATCCTGTTTCTATTTTCCTGAAAAACAACCAATACCGACATGCCTGAGGTTTTTCATTATCCCATGACCTATCCCGCATGGTGGATGGATTTCTATTTTCTTGCCACCTGGTGTCTCGGAATGCTCTTTTTGAGTGTCGGATGGGCTGTTTTTTTTCGCTACGGAAAATTTACCTATGGTGTTGATCTTGGCTGTTTTTGGAAAACCACTCTCTTGCTTGTGCTTACCACAATATCGCTCGGTGCTCCCAATTACTACAATACCCGTTTTGTAGGAGAACATGGTCAGGATGGCGACGCAATCAAGATATCCGGCGACAACCTGCTCTATCTTGACCGCAAAGGGAATGAGAAGAAGCTCAGCCTTGCAGCTGTCACCTCTATTTATCAAGAGAGCATCACCTATAACCCGCCGCCGAAAATTTTTATTGTTGCCGGAAAAACTCCTGTCAGGGACTCTCTGTTTGTTACAACAAACCTTCCTGGCTACAAGCTTTTTCTTGCGAGTCTGTCCAAAAGAACCGGTATTGAAGCAAAGCTGCGCTGAGTACTTATGTTCAAGGATACCCCGACCATGCTTCAATCCAGCAAACCGCCTCATCAAGACAGACTGCTTTTTATTGTTGAAATAGGCAATACCACCGCTTCATTTGCAGTTTTCAATGGGGACGAGTGCCTGGAAGTGCATAAAGTGCCATCGAAAACACTTGCCGGATATGAAGATGCAGCCGCTCAGGTTGTACCCATGCTTGAGAAATATCCTGTTCTTCGCAATGCTGCGATTTGCAGTGTTGTGCCTTCAACTGGTTCAGTGGTGAGTAACTCTCTTCGTCATCATCTGACCGGACAGGTACTGGAGGTTACTTCATCAATACATCTACCATTTCTCTTTAGTTACGAATCGCCCGCTTCCTTCGGTGCTGACCGTATTGCCCTCTGTGCCCAGAGCAGCCTGCTCTATCCCGAAGAACCGGTTATTGCACTTGATATCGGTACAGCTATAACTGTCGATGTGCTCGGTTCCGACAGGCACTATCTCGGTGGTCTTATTATGCCGGGACTTGATCTTATGGCCAAGGCGCTGCATGAACATACAGCGCGCTTGCCCCTCGTCACTATTGACCGTCCCGAGACGCTGATTGGACATTCAACCGCCGAGTGTATCAGAAACGGAATTATCCTGAGCTGTGTTTCAGGCATTGAGGGGCTTCTTGTAAAGATTAAGACCTTGCTTGCCCAGAAGCATAAAGAAAAAAACATAAGGGTGCTTGCTACAGGCGGCAGTGCGCCACTCATTACCGGGATGCTTGCATCCTCACCTGTACTCGATGAGCTTGCGGTGCTTAGAGGCACCAGCTATCTTTTTACCTTGAATGAACACTCTTCCCGCTGAAGAATGTCCTGGCTTCGTCAATAGCACTCAGCACGGCGTTGTTTTCAACATTTTCATCCAGAAGAAAAGCCTCTCCCAACGTTTTCAACAACACAAAGCGGAGTTTTTTATCTAATTTTTTCTTGTCAGAGAACATGTTTTCAAGGAGAACCTCGCTTTCGATATCAAGAAATCTGCGCTTGAGTACTCCTCTTGGAAACCGGAATTTTTTCAGAAGAGAGAGTCCTCTCTCAAGCGATATCCTTTCAAGGTACCCGAGATTGTGTGACAAAAAGAGAGCACAGACCATGCCGATGGTGACCGCTTCGCCGTGACGAAGGTGACGGTACTCTGCAAGTTTTTCAAGCCCATGTGCAAAGGTATGCCCGAAATTCAGGGTTGCCCTCACTCCCGAGGTTTCCCTGAAATCCTTCTCTACAACATCCTCCTTGATAAAAGCACTCTTTGTTACTGCTTCAGTCAGCCATGGCTCCTGCAGTTCGGTAATCTCTTTGAAATGAAGATCAAGAAAAGTAAGGAAAGCCTCGTCAGCAATAAATCCGTATTTGACCACTTCGGACATTCCTGAATAGATTTCCCGTAGAGGCAGAGTTTTAAGATAAGAAGGATCAATCAACACTAATTCCGGCAGATGGAAAAACCCGATCAGATTTTTTCCAAGCGGGTGGTTTATGGCAACCTTGCCGCCAATGGAGCTGTCGCTCATAGCCAGCAGGGTGGTTGGAAGCTGGATCACCGGTATGCCACGGTAGTAGCTTGCCGCTATAAATCCGCCAAGATCTCCAACAACTCCACCGCCCACGGCAAGCAGATTCCAGCTCCGGTCGACATCGGCCTCGATCATGCTTCCATAAAGACGGTAGGCTGCGCTGAAACTTTTCGAAGCTTCCCGTGCCGGTACAACCAGCTCTTTCAACTGAAAACCTTGATGAGCCAGTGTTTTAAGCAGCTCGTCTCCATAAAGTTTTTGGGTGTGTTCATCAAAGAGTACGACGACCTTTTTTGAAAGGCCATGGGTGATGAACAATTCACCAAGTCCGGCAACCACAGGTGTTCCAACAATTATCGTGCTCACATCTTCCCGTTTAATTATTAATCCATCGTGGTGGATGATGCTTTTCGAATATACCGCTCTATTTTCCTGGTCAGCTCTTCGACGGTCGCGCCAATGCGGTTAATGTCAGTCTGAACAGTCAAATTAGCACCTTCATAACGAGGTTCCCGTTTGGCAAGGATTATCGATATTTTTTCCTCAATCTCTTCGCGCGAGAGCTTTCGTCCTTTTTCACCTTTCAGAAGAGGTCGATCAGTTTTATTGTAAAGCCTTTTGGCTAAGGTTTTGGAAGGGGATTTCAGATAGACCAGAGTACCGGACCTTTTAATAAGTTCATAAGAGCGGTCATTTTCCAGTATGCCTCCTCCGAGTGAGATCACCAAGTTGTTTTGTTCCACAACTCCCTCAAGGGATTGATGTTCAAGACTCCTGAAGTAATCCTCTCCACTCTCAGCAAAAATCTGAGAAATAGTTTTACCCGCATGTTTTTCAATGGTCTGATCAAGGTCAATAAACTCATAACCGAGCGAGTTGGCAAGCAACGGCCCTATCGTCGATTTACCTGATCCGCTGAACCCGGTTAAAAAAATCAGTGAATGATGCTTTGTCACGGTTGAGTGTTAAAACTTTCCAGTTACCTTTGTGCTCCCAGCAAAATCGGCACATCCCAGCTTCCTGATTAGTGGCAAATATATAAAAAAACCCAACAAAGCATTCTGTGTCATCATTTTCTTGCATTCAGCCACGGTTTGATAATCCAACCGGTTAACACCCTCTTTACGGCATATAAAATACCCTGTTTATGGTATTTATAATGGGGCAGAGAAGTGAGATATTAAGCCATATAATATTTGATGTTACGCTATTAATTACTGTATTGACACCCATTATGGATATGAAGAACTCTATCGCCTTCCATTCAAAAATGACTGTTGCAACTCATAAGAGCAAAAAGGAGTCCTGTGCAAATTGCCTATGCGCGGTACTCTGTTGTAGATATCATTGAGAGTGCGATCGTAAGTGTGAAAGTTGTTCTTCATAAATCCAAATATATAACCATGAAATATTCCATGTTCTCTTCCTTATTGCGCCAGAAAACTCGAAGAGCGTTATGCATTATAGCCAGTACGGTTTTGCTGCTTTCGTCAAATGCTACAGCTCAAACCTATCCACCGCTTTCTCCTCCTGTCCCGGTCAACGTCGGCTATTTACCAGTTACAGGTCATGCCAAATTTTTTGTAGCTAAAGATAAGGGCTTCTTTGATCAGGAAGGGATTACAGTGGAGTTGATTCAGTTTGCAAATTCAGCTGACGGAATCAGTGCACTTCGAGCAAAGAAACTCGACATAGGGGCGTTTGGGACAACGGCGCCACTGGTTCATATCGCCAAAGGAGCGGATCTTCGAATCATAGGTGGAATTATGGGTGAAGATGCGGCGATCATCACGACTCAGGAGAATGGTGGCATTATAAAAAAAATCAAAGACCTGAAAGGCAGAAAGATTGCCACTGTTCGCCTTGCTTCAGGTGATGCAGTGCTTCGCGGGGCGTTGCATCGGGCCGGTCTTGACTGGCGTAAGGACGTGCAGATTTTTGAGTTGAAAAATCCCCCGGCTGTTCTCGAAGCTGTTAAATCAGGACAGGTTGACGCCGGTGTTGTATGGGGGCCTCACGATGTAAGGGCGGAGGAACTTGGACTGAAAATCGTTTCACGCTCTCATGATCTTGAACCGGGTCATCCATGCTGCCGTTTGACCATTAATGGAGAAGATCAGGCAAAAAATGCCAAAATATGGCCACGTTTTATCAGGGCAATTCTGCGTGCTGAAAAATTCACTCAAACACAGGCCAATAGAAAGGAGACTGTTGCCATTATTCAGCAATACCTGAAAATTGATCCCTCCTTGATTGAAAAGGCATATTATGGCGGTCATCTTGACCAGAGTTCTGATCCTAATGTCAAGGGTGTTGAAGTTTTCTGGAAAACCATGCAGGAGAGCGAGTTTGTTGAGTCAAAGGGTAAGATCAAGCCGTTTATTGTCACCTCATTCTACAAATCGGCTCTGGAAAGTCTGATCGCCGAGAATCCCAAAGATCAATACTGGGTAAAATTAAAAAAACAATTCAATGAGCGGGACTGAGCGCCCCTCAAACGGGTATGATAAAAAAGATTCAGGTAGGGCACTTTCTGTTGAGCATGTATCATTCGCTTATGATGCCGAACTTGTTTTGAAGGACATCAATCTTACTGTTGCAGAAGGGGAGTTTATTGCAGTCCTTGGACCCAGTGGCTGTGGAAAAACAAGTTTGCTCAGGTTGCTTGCCGGCCTGGAAAAGCCCGTTGACGGAAAAATATTGCATCAGGGTAATCCAGTCACCGGCCCGAGCATTAAGCGCGGTGTTGTCTTTCAGGATTACTCCCTTTTTCCCTGGCTTAATCTCCAGGATAACCTGACAATAGCGATTAACAAGGCCCGCAAGGGCCTTGGCAGGGCCGAAAGGAATAAGATCGCTGAAGAGTATCTTGACCTTGTCGGTCTGCAAGGTATGGCTTCCAAACATCCCTATGAAGTTTCCGGTGGCATGAGGCAGCGAGCCGCCATTGCTCGATCCTTGGCTCTTGGATCGCCAGTGCTGCTCATGGATGAGCCATTCGGTGCATTGGATCCGGTCAACAGGGTCAGGCTGCAGGATCTTCTGTTACAGCTTTGCAGAAGCCACTCTACTGGCAGAACAATTGTTTTTGTCACTCATGATGTCGAGGAAGCGCTTTATCTTGGTGATCGAGTGGTTGTACTGGGAACAACTCCTGGTCGTGTGATTGCTGATATCAATGTGCCGTTTGATGGACAATATCAGCGTCATGATCTTTTTCAATCAAAAGAGTTCCGGCAACTGGAAGAAAAGATTTCAGCACTCTATCATGACGATATAGAACGTCAGCTTGAAGCCGGTTCAGTTGTTTTTGGAGAGGGAGAGTTAATATGAAGGAAGCGCTACATCACGCTGCAACACCCAAAAAAAGTATTAAAGGGTTTGAAGGTGTTCTTTTGTTTGTGTTTTTGGGGCTATGCTGGCAGTTAACAACGACTATGCTCCCACTTCAGAATGCAGCACTCTATCCAACCCCTGCGGTAACCTTCAAGGCGCTTGTGGATTCCTTGCCTGAACTCTTGAAGGGAACATGGTCATCGTTCCTTATTCTGATTCCCGGCTACATAATCGCTGTTATTCTGGGAGCTGTGTGGGGTATCGTGGTGGGTTCGGTAAAGTGGATACACAGGGCATTTGATCCGTTTGCGAAAGTAGCTGCACCCATTCCGCCAACAGTCTACATTCCCTATGCCATTGCGCTGATGCCAACATTCAGGGTTTCAGCAATTCTGGTTGTTTTTATTGGAGCATTCTGGCCGGTATTTGTTAATGCCGCAGCTGGTGCAGCTTCCGTACCTCTTCGTTATCGTGATAATGCAGGTATTCTTGGGTTTGGTCGATTCGAGTATATGCGACGTGTTGTATTTCCAGCAGCATTACCAAATATTTTCGCGGGAATGGCAGTAGGTCTTGCTCTTGCATTTATTCTCCTGACCGTTGCTGAGCTTTTCGGTGCTAATCAGGGTCTTGGCAGGTTTGTGCAATATTATGCTGACTATGCTGACTATCCTCGCATGGTTGCCGGTATCCTGTATACGGGTGTTGTTACCTTTGCGTCAATGGCACTCCTTGATGTTATCAAACGCCGGGTTCTTTTCTGGGTGCGCTGAAAAAAAGGATAAGAATTTTTAGAGATAAACTGAACGTAATCGGATATGAGCGAGAATAAGGAACAATCGTTTTTCACCGCGCTCTCTGACGCAGCAGGATATCCGTCAGGTGCAACTCGCTAAAGCAGCAGTTCGCGCTGGCATCGATATGCCGCTGCTGACCTGTTCGCTTAACCCTGAGGATGTTGACCAGGTATCTATTGCCGGTTCTTTCGGAGCGCATCTGCAAGTATCCAGTTTGATAACTCTTGGCCTTCTGCCGGATCATTTTGCCGACAGGGTGGAATTTCTGGGAAATACATCACAAAGCGGAGCTGCAGCTTTTCTGCTCAATCGGGAATTTCGCCGTGAAGCAGCTTCAATAGTGGCAGGAATGACTGTGCTGGAACTGTCGCGTGAAGCGGAATTTGAGAAGATTTTTATAAAGGCCTTGGCATTTCCGCAATTGGAGAAACAACAAAAAGAAGTTTGTTATGTCGTCGAAAAATAAAGAAAAGCAAGCCAAACAGAACGTGCTGACCTGTTCGGATTGCGGAGTTCCGAACTGCTACCGGCAAGACCGGAAATTTCCTGATTTCTGTCTGACACAAGCCATAGAAGCTGATGAACTGGATGGTATTACCAGCCTATACCGTGGTGAAGGAGAGGATGCAAAAATAGCAAGGGCCTCCGCTGAGGTTGAGGGTACCTATTATGGACAGCTGACAAGGGTAGAGGAGACTATTGCGTTTGCCAATCGGATAGGTGCAAAAAAAATCGGACTGGCCACCTGTATCGGTCTTTCAGAAGAGACAAAAATTTTTGTTAACGTCCTGAAAATTAACGGACTGGAACCATACTCCGTCATTTGTAAGATCGGCTCTGTCGATAAGAGCGAAATTGGTATCGAAGATGACCTTAAAATTTTAAAGGGGAGTCATGAATCGATGTGTAATCCCATTCTGCAGGCCAGACTGTTGAACGCAGAGAAAACCGATCTCAACGTCATTATCGGTTTATGTGTTGGTCACGATTCGCTCTTTATCAAATATTCAGACGCACCCGTTACGACGCTCATCACAAAGGACAGGGTACTCGGGCACAATCCGGCAGCAGCACTTTATACAAGCGGATTTTATTATAAACGCCTCTTCACTGAAGGTCGCAATTTATAGACAATGAGAGTATGAGCAAGAGAACATTCTGGGAGGAAGAGATCGAAACCCTTCCACGTCTAAAATTAGAACAACTGCAATTGTCGCTGCTGCAAGAGCATCTTGCATTTGCTTATCAGCACTCGCCCTATTATCGGCAGACATTTGATGAGGCTGGCGTCAAACCATCGGACCTGAAGCATCTTGAAGACCTTTCACGATTTCCCTTTACCAATAAAAAAATTGAACGTGATTGTCAGCTGGCAGCTCCTGATCTTGGGGATATGGTCGCTGTACCGGAAGAAGAGATTGTCTTTGTTTCCGCTTCCAGTGGTTCCACAGGAGTTCCGACGCTCAGTCCCTTTACAAAAAAGGATTTCGATGATTTTCAGAACGTCGAATCACGCCTTTTCTGGGCTGCTGGAATGAGACCGAAAGACCGCTACCTGCATGCACTTAACTTCAGCTTGTTTGTCGGGGGCCCGGATGTTATTGGGGCCCAGAATCTTGGCGCTCTTTGTATCTGGGCCGGTACGGTTCCCTCTGACAGACTGCTCTACATCATGAAAGAGTTCAAACCGACCATTACCTGGACCACAC
>Ga0194047_10002466_pt1 | contig 10586 bp, 2 predicted proteins | sample JunL225m_MetaG_2_FD_160070 | JGI IMG/M metagenome (GOLD analysis project Ga0194047, IMG submission 160070) | Anoxic zone freshwater microbial communities from boreal shield lake in IISD Experimental Lakes Area, Ontario, Canada - Jun2016-L221-5m | ecosystem: Environmental > Aquatic > Freshwater >...
GATTTAGGAACACAGGTCTTAACTATAAAAAAAGTAACAGATACTACTGTGGTGAGTATCTGGGAATCAAAAAAATCTAGTAGTCAGGAAAGTACCATTCGATTTATACAAGCCCCAGAAAGAAATTTAACGATAGTACAATGGCAGTTTGTTCAAAAACTGCGTTGGTATCCCTGGGAAAAATTCGCATCTTTTATGAATGATAAGATATTGGGGCCGATGATGGAGGAGAATTTGCAAAGTTTAAAATTGGTGGTGGAACATCAACATTAATAAGTGCATCTTATTAAATACATACTCTTTCCATACTCTATACTGGCTTCTGACTGGGAGGAAGCCATAGTATGATATTATAAATTTCTGCAGTAGAATTATCTATTAAATCTTCTTTTTATTTCTAGGATCAAATGACAATTATCATTAGGTCATTTTATTGGTATTTACAGCTTTCGAACTTTTTGTAGATAATGTACTACTATTGAATTCGATTTTAACACTACAGTATTACTAAATAAAATTCTTTCTCTTGGTGTTTCATATCGCACTGGAGACTCCTGGGTGGGAATATTAGAACTTCAATTAGGTAAACAACTTCGAATGGGATATGCATATGATAAAACGATCTCAAATCTTGCTTCATATAATCGGGGAAGTCATGAATTAATGTTGCGTTTTGGATTGAACACATTTACCCGAAAAAATTAATTCACAAACAAAGGATAAACTGCTACAGGAAAAATGTGAATGATTGTTTACAGGATGAAGTAGTTGTACTACAAGGCTTTCTTTATTATTGATATAATTTCGAATTGTTTAAACTTATTCTTCTTTTTTATTCAGTATTGAAAATTCATAACTGAGCTAATCAATTGATAATGTCCAGACTCCAGCGAAAGATAGTAGTAGCTTTTGAATTATTATTTCTACTAATCATTGCAATTGGGAAAAGCAATGCTCAATTGCCTTATTTTACACAGTATTCGCAAAACCAGCTCAATATTAATCCTGCCTTTGCCGGTTATTTTGATGAAGATTTGAAGTTCGATGCAGTGTATAGAAGACAATCTTATTCAAATATTATTTCAACTAGTTTCTATAATGCAGATTTACAATTTAAACCATTCAAAGAATATATATCGGGTGAAGATGTATTGGGTTTTGGTTTGAATATGTACTCTTCAAAATCTTTATCTGTTTTTTCAGAACAATCCGCTTCTGCTTCCATATCGTATTCAAAAGGGTTCGATGAAGAAGCCAATCAATCTTTAGCATTTGGATTTCAGTGTAGATATAATTCAAAAAGAATTGACTACACTCAATTATTATTTCCGAATCAATTTGACTTGACGGGCTATAGTTTTCAGCTAATGAACAATGAGCCCATACAGGCATTAAATGCGCAATATATTGATATTAATACGGGACTGCTCTATAGTATTAAAAATGAAAATGAAGAATTTACTGCTGGCTTTTCGATGTATAACTTGAATCAGGCTACAGGTAATAAAGCGTTATTACAAAATCGACAATCTGTTACATATATGTTCAATACTGGTTATTCGAGATATGTTTCAAATAATAGTCAACTCTTTTTTGGTTTATTATATAGCACTTTAAAATCGCAACATAGTACTGCTCTGATTGCATCTTATGGTTATGATGCGCAACCTGAATTTTTATTTTCTCTTAATGTTGGTGCCATTCTTCAGGTTGGAAATTCGGTATCGCCTTTTCTAAGCATTGGTTCAAAGGCTATGAGTTTTTCTTTTACATACGATATACCTGTCAACTCTAATATTTCTTATATGAAATCAAATGCTTTGGAGTTTGGATTTCGCTATTCGTTTTCAAGATTAACACCTGATGAAACGATTGTTAAAAAACATATAAGTTGTTTTAAATAAAGAAAATGAAATTTTATTTTATATACTTCTTCATGATATTGTTCATTGGAACTGTAACTGGTCAAGCAAATTGCCCGGTTATTAATTCTGTAACAAATTCTGGAACTGTATGTAAAGCGTCAAACATTACACTCTCGGTAAATGCTACATCTCCAGATAAATCTGCCCTTAGTTATATTTGGTATAAAAATGGAGTTGCAGTAGGAAATGGTAGTCAATTTACTATTTCAGGATTTAGTCAAAGTGATGCAACTACCTATTCTGTTCAAGTTGTAAATGCTTGCGAAACCCCTGTTAATTCCAACCCAATTATTTTAACCCTTGCAGATATTCCCACCATTAGTCCAATTTCGAATTATGCTTTATGTGAAGGTGCATCACAAACCATTGCAGCAACTGTGTCTAGTAATAATGGAGGTGCATTAAGTTATACCTGGTCAATCAATGGCAGTGTAATTCCATTGCAAACAAAAAGTAGTCTTGATTTTTCACCGGTAAGTACTAAAATAGTTGGTGCTTATTCTGTTGCTGCAAGTAATAGTTGTGGAGTTAGTAGTGCTTTGTTTAATGTAAATGTTAAGCAAATACCCGTGATAACAGTTCAACCCGTTGCTCTATCTGTATTATGTACGAATAATAATTTGCAATTAAATGTTACGGCTAATACCGGAGGGACAGACATTATACAGTATCAATGGTATAAAGATGCTGTTTTAATTTCGGGTGCAACATCTTCGCAGTACATCAAAAATAATGTTACTACACTTGATGCCGGAACTTATTTGGTTACGCTTCAAAATAGTTGTGGGTTTACACAAACAAGTACTTCTTCAACGGTTACTGTTGGAGATATTCCTTCTATCACAGCTCAACCGGTTTCTAATTCGTTGTGCATGGGTACGAATGCTTCTGTTTTTAATGTTGCTGCACAATCAAGTGGCGGTGGGGTTCTTAATTATCAATGGTTGAATGCTGGGATTCCAATTAATGGAGCCACTAGTTCGATTTACACTATTACTAGTGTTCAATCAACTGATGCTTCGAACTCGTATAGTGTTCGAGTGAGCAATTCTTGTGGGTTGAGTAGTAATGCCTCTTCCATTGTTTCTTTAACGGTTAATCAACCACCTACCGTTTCTGTCAGTTCCAATAACAATATGTATTGCTCGGGTACATCCGGTAATATTACTTTTTCAGCTAGTACTACCGGTGCTGGCCTTAGTTATGTTTGGTACAAAGGACAATCTGTTGTTGGAACGAATAGTGCAACGCTGCAAGAAATTTATACAAGCAATGCGATTGATGGAACCTATAGTGTTACCGCTACAAATACTTGTGGGCAATCCACTAGTAATTCAATTGTAATTCAAGCAGGATCTGTGCCTCAAATTACTGCCGATTTAAAGGACCAGATTATTTGTTCAGGTTCGAACGTTTTATTGGGCGTAGTAGTGGATACAAAAAATGGAGGACCTTTAATTTATACTTGGACGGGTCCGGGAATTTTAGTGAATCAGAATGCATCGCAATATACTATCCCATCTTTTATAAGCTCAATGAATGGTACTTATGCAGTATCGGTCTCTAATAACTGTGGAACGGCAGTTAGTAAATCTGCTGGAATATCCGTACAAAATGCATTGACTATAACTGCGCAACCTCAATCTGTTATTGTTTGCAAAGGAGCAAGCAATACTTTGTCGGTAGTTGTTGGAGGAAATCTGAATCCAGTTACTTATACTTGGATTTTAAATGGGAATACAATTCCAAATGCAAATAGTGCTAATCTTATTTTAAATAGTATTTCAACGAATTCGATTGGAAATTATCAGGTACAGATAACATCTTCCTGTGGAAATATCATTTCTAATGTGGCAACTGTTTCGATTTATGATACACCCATTTTTACGGTGTCGCCTACTAATAATCAGTCCATCTGTACATCCGGAAATATTACCTTAAGTGGTACTATCGCTGGTGCAAATAATGGAACGCTTGCAGCCTATATTTTTACATGGAATCATAATTCAAATACACTATCGGGTAATAACATTGTGGTGTCTGGAAGTACAACAACGTTTAGTATTGCCAATGCAATTAATTCCGATAGAGGCATCTATCAAATTGCGGTAACAGATGCATGTGGTAATACACAGTTAAGCAATATCGCAAATGTTGATATTAATGCGATACCTGTATTTACGATTAATCCAAGTGCCATCAATATTTGTGTAACGCAAAGCGCAGCGCTTCAGGCCGCTGCACAAAATAGTAATGGAAGTAATCTTCCTATTTCTTATCAATGGGAGTTAAATGGTATACCTATTGGCTCAGCAATAAATCCTACTTATAGTATCGTTTCTATGAGCAGTGCAATTCAGGGCACTTATCATGTAAAAGCAACTAATAGCTGTGGCACTACAGTAAGTTCAGATGCGATTGTAAATAATGTTTCTCTACCTAATCTAATTAGTAAGTCGCCGGATCTGGCATTGTGTAATTCAATTGCGCAAACTGCTACTTTAAATGTTGTTGCCAATACAACAAATGGTGTTAATCCAACAATAGTATGGAGTTCGGATTATGGATCTATTCAAGGGACTAATCTGGGAAATTCAATTCAAATTACTGCAACTTCACAATCCTCCAAGTATACCATTACCTTAACGAATGCTTGCGGTGTGTATCTGGATCAACTGGGCAATCTGCCTAATATCACTGTAGGTAGTGAGCAGAGTAGTCCCATTGTTACAGATTTTACCCAATCACCAAACACTACATTTTGTGAGTTTTCGAATATGACTATTGGTGTTAAGACTTTAAGTACAGCGCCAACATTTGAACAATATACCTGGAAGCTCAATTCGAATGTGGTTCAAAATCCTATTAATACTAATTCTGGCAGCTATATCAAAAATACTGTTGACGTAAATGATGCCGGTACGTACACTGTTAATATTACCAATAGTTGTGGAACTTTAAATAATGCCGCAACGATACCTGTTACTATTAATCCAACACCCATTATTAATTTTTTAATAACGAGTGCAGTTAGTCAGTGTGAAAGTGGTAATTATTTCACATTCAACAATACGAGTACCAATACAGGCGCAAATGTTCGTTATCAATGGGATTATGGCGATGGCACCATCGACAATAGTTCGGTATCAACTGCTGCGCATAGCTATTTAGTGACGGGTGCTCAAAATGTTATACTAACCGGAATTAATAGTTATGGATGTTCCAATTTAAATACACAAAAAGTATATGTACAATCTTCTCCAGTTATTACTCAACAGCCACTCGGTGGTACGGTATGTGGGGGCTCTAAATTCGTATTAACGGCATTGGTGAGTAATTCATTTTCTAATTCAGTATCTTATCAATGGGCTAACGGCAATACTCCCATATCTGGAGCGAATAGTAATGAGTATACCATCAATTCAATGAGTGCCGCAGATGCGGGTACTTATACTTTGAGTATTAGCAATAATGGATGCAGATATCACACTACATCACAAAATGTACTGCTAAAATATCAAGAAACGCCTCAGCCAAATTTTACCTATGATGCAAATGCGATTCCTACTTGCTTGAATAATGCAACATTCAATTTTAAAAATACTACTCCTGCATTAACAAATGGAACTGCAACTTATATATGGACATATTCTGACGGAACAATAGACAACAATGTGAATTCAACACATCAGTTTACAAATGTTGGGATTTATAGTGTTAGTCTTCAGGCGATTAATGGTGGCTGTAGCAGTAATTCCAAATTGTTAGACAAAATTGTAATAAATGGACTTCCCATTATTTCTAATAATTTAAGTAGTAATCAGGCCATTCCTTTGGGAGGCCCTGTGGTTAATTTAATGGTGAGTGCTTCATCCAACACAGGCGATGGGACGCAAAGCACAATTAATTATCAATGGTATCAAACTCAATCCAGCATATCTGGGGCAAATGCTGCCACCTATTCTATTAATACTACTTCGCAAGATTATGTAGGTGATTATTATGTGTTAGTGAGTAATGGATGTGGAAGTGTAAAAAGTAATGTTGAACATATTACCATGGTGAATGTACCTATTTTAAGTAGTCAGCCATTAAGCCAGCAAATTTGTATCGGCAAATCAGTTTCATTAACTGTATCAGCAAGTTCGAATGATGGTACTAACCCTATTTATCAATGGTATTTTCAAGCGAGTCCATCGGCACCACAGCAATCTATTTTTGGTGCAACGAATTCTATATATACAATTCAAAATTTTATTGCGAATAGTGTAGGTTATTATTCTGTGGCAATAAAAAACACAATCGGAACCGTAAATAGTAATGTTGTATTTATCGGTGATGAAACGGCGCCTCAAATCAATAGTTTTTTAGTTAGTCCGTCTAATGCAGGTGGATTATGTATAAATAGCTCGGTACAATTCAATGCACAGGTTCAATCAAAACGAAATTCAGCTTATACTGTAACATGGATTGAAAATAATGTGGTGCTGAATCAGCAGAATCAATTGCAATTAACACTTTCCAATTTGCAAACATCAAATACTGGAAATTATATTATTCGAGTAACGAATGCTTGTGGTGCAGCAAGTGATTCTATTCCTATTAGTGTAATTGATAAGCCGAAATTTGGAACATCACTTGTATCTCAGATAAAATGTATGGGAAGTCAGGCCGGGTTTAATGCCACTATTGTAAATGCAAATAATAATTTACCCTTAAATGTTCAATGGTTCAAAGATGGATTGAATTATTCAGGCACGGGCATCATTGCTTCGAATTTGATTACCATTAATAATTTGCAATTAGCAGATTCCGGACAATACGCAATGCAAGTGAGCAATATTTGTGGAGTTTCTGTGTCCAATATTGCTGTATTATCGGTTGTGCAAAATCCTGTCATTTCATACCAACCTGCCAGTACAATCGTATGTGCGGGAAATAGTGTAGGGATTTCTATTTTAGCAAATTCAAGTGATAATAATTTAAATTACCAATGGTATAAAAATGGAAATTTAATACCCTCGATAATAGGGAATCAAATTAGTTTTAGCGCAATAACTATTGCAGATAATGGCATTTTTAGAGCAGAAATTAGTAATGGATGTAATCAGACAACAACTTCTAATTCATTTCAAATTACTGTAAATGACATAGTAAGTTTGCAAAATTCGATTGCCGATAAGAACCTCTGTTCAGGAGTAAGTGCAATATTTGATTTGACCAGAAATCTGAATTATGTAGATACGCATACCAGCTATCAATGGGAGTTGAATGGGTTAAATATTCCGGATCCATCTGCACAGACAAGTATATTGCAAATTCCTGCGATCTTGAATGCGAATGCGGGTAATTATTCTTTACTAAGCACGAATAATTGTGGGACCAGTCTTATTCCTTTATTTAATTTAATAGTTTCTAATAAACCTGCCATCATAGCGCAACCAATATCTGCTACTATATGTGAAAGAACTAATTTTGTAAATACAGTTTCTGTTTCAACTACCAATAATACACCATATTCGTATCAATGGAATTTAGGAGGTAATGCAATTGTTGGTGCAACCGGCCCACAATATATTATTGGAGCTGCAACTATAAATGATCAAGGAATGTATTCTGTAACCTTGCAGAATATATGTGGTGTGATTACGAGTAGTATTGGGAATATTACTATACGTTCAAAACCTGCTTCGCAAATAGCTGTCTTAACTCCAACATCCCAATGTTTATTGAGAAATAGTTTTTCGTTTAATAGCTTAATAACAATTACAGATAATACGGTGCCTTTTATTAGTTGGGATTTGGGGGATGGGGTATTTGAAAATACAGCTCAAATTACCCACAACTATATTAGTGCAAATGATTTTAAAGTATATCTGTATACAAAAAGTATGTTTGGTTGTATTGATACAACATTACAAACGGTTTCCGTAAATACGGCACCAATGATTTCAGTTCAACCATCTGATCAAAATATTTGTTCAGGAGGCGTTGCGAATTTTACTGTAGGTATCAAGTTAAAACCGAATGAGCAAATTGGGTATCAATGGTATTATAATGATCAGTTAATTAGTGGGGCTATTAATTCAACTTATACTATTCCTGTAGTTAATATTAATTCAATTGGGACTTATAAATCAATGATACAAAATGTATGTGGAATAAGTTATAGTAATAGTACGGCTTTAAAAATAGCGGATAAGCCTTTGATAACAGTATCTATGCCAGGTAATGAGAAAGTTTGTTTAAATACAAGCTATACGTTGAAGCCGGTCGTTTATTCTTTGATACCCAATTATTATCAGTGGTATAAAAATGATCTTCCAATGGTAGGGCAAATGAATGATTCATTATATTTAACCGCGTTTACAGCGAACGATAATGCTAGATATCGGGTATCCATCACTAATAACTGTGGAACCATTAATAGTTCAATTTCTAATTTGATTCTGAGAAATATTCCAGCTTCCAATCAAGTACTTTATAATGATACCATTTGTTATTTCACCAGTACTACAATCAAACATAGTAGTACGAATCTGATTAATAATGATGATACAATCTTTTATAGGTGGTTTAAGAATGGAGTAGTATTAGGTAATATTTCGAGCAATAGTTTTGCAATACCAAAGTTTGCATTATCAGATACAGGATTATATACCATACAATTAGGAAATAATTGCGGAATTGCAAATGTTCCAATAGTTGATTTATCCTTAAATAAACCAGTAGCAGGATTTAGAAATGATACCATTGGATCATGTACCGGAAAACTGCAAGTTTCATTAAATGATACAAGCAATACCATTTTCCCTGTCCGAAATTATTACTGGCATATTGTAGAAAATAACATTTCATTAAATAGTTTGGCAATTAATAATTACCAATTTAATGTTCCAGGAAGGTATACGATTCTGCATAGTGTGTTTGATTCCAAGGGTTGCTCATCGGATACCGTTAATTCCGTGGTTACTAATTTTGGAAAACCCACAGCCAAAATTTTTGTTGGGGATACTTGTTTTACGAATCCAACAATTGCTGTAGATCATTCATTAGTAGGATACGGGAGTACAAAACTTGTATCGTATCGATGGAATTATGGAGATACAGTAATTACTTCAAACAATTCCAATCCAATAGCTCATACATACAAAACTGCAGGTAAAAAAAGTATCCAATTAATGGTTAGCAGTGATAGCAGTTGTGTTACAGATACCATTACTCAAACAATCATGATTTATGGAAATCCACAAAGTGCATTTATTACAAAAGATAGTTGTGAAGGGTTCCCGGTATTGTTTACCAATAAAAGTAGTAGTGTATATTATCCGGATTCAACTGGCTCTTATGTGTGGAATTTTGGTGATAGTATTGTTTCCAATCTAAAAAATCCACAATATATTTTTAATAGTTACGGCTCTTATAAAATTAAGCTAATTTCTTATAGTGCTACTTGCCCTTTCTTATCCAATGATACTACCATAAATTTTAGAGTGAAACCTCCAAGGGCTGATTCGATTTATCCCATCATAAATACTATTAATTTAAACTCAAAACAATTGCATGCACTAAATGGTGGTAGAAATTATAGTTGGAATCCTTTTAAAGGATTATCAGATGCGCAGGTACAGGATCCTTTTATTGATTTAAAAAATGGCAAAACAACCTACACGATTACTATTGTAGATTCTGCAGGATGTGTATTACATGATCAACAAGAAGTCTGGGCTTTTCCTGATCCAGCCATTTATCTAGCAACTGCATTTTCGCCGAATGGAGATGGTATAAATGACTATTATCAACCGCAATATGTTGGAATTCAAAATCTACAATATTTCCGTGTGGCAGATAAAAACAATCGCCAATTATTTATTACAAATTCCATGAATGATAAATGGGATGGGAAAGTGAATGGTAATTCAGTTCCTTCAGATGCTTATGTGGTAACTGTTTTAGGGATTGATATAAATGGGAAACAAATTTTTAATCAGTCCGTTATAGTTATAGTGAAATAAAATTTCAAAAGATGTTAAGGCCGGTATCCAATTACCCCTTTTGGATATTCGTTTTTCTTTATGAAGGACTGTTAATTATTTTTTAGCCATTTCAAATTTCGCTGAATACCCGAAAACTTGCTACGCTTGAGGGGGGAGTCTTTGAATATTGTTTTAAATGCATCTTCACTCAACTCATTCCAGTCGTTGATTGAAAAATTTAATATTTCCTTCAGTGGCTCAAATGCAGATTCCGAATGTGGTTTACTAAATCTATTCCAGGGACAAACATCCTGACAAACATCACATCCAAACATCCAATCTTTGAACCTTCCTTTCATCTCTTCTGGAATGAGTGCATCTTTTAGTTCAATGGTGAAATAGCTAATGCATTTGCTGCCATTAATTTGTTTATTGGGTTCAATGGCTTCAGTAGGACAAGCATCAATACACTTTCTGCAACTGCCGCAGTAATCTTTTGCAAAGGGATCGTCGTATAGTAATTCTATATCAACAATTAGAGTGGCGATAAAATAAAATGACCCCGATTGTTTGTTGATAAGATTTCCATTTCTTCCTATCCATCCAGCACCCGTTTTAACAGCCCATGATCTTTCCAGCACGGGAGCAGAGTCTACAAAACCCCTTCCATCTATTGCTCCAATCT
>Ga0194047_10002467_pt1 | contig 10579 bp, 8 predicted proteins | sample JunL225m_MetaG_2_FD_160070 | JGI IMG/M metagenome (GOLD analysis project Ga0194047, IMG submission 160070) | Anoxic zone freshwater microbial communities from boreal shield lake in IISD Experimental Lakes Area, Ontario, Canada - Jun2016-L221-5m | ecosystem: Environmental > Aquatic > Freshwater >...
GAATTGTTCTCGGAGGAGGAGTAGTAAAAAACAAAAAATTAAGATCCGAAGCAAGAAAGATCGCAAAGCGAAATAATATATTATTCAACTATCCTAAAGATAGATTAATAATGGACAACGCAGCAATGATTAGTATTGCAGGGTATCACCAATATATCAAAGGAGTAAATGTTTATAACACTCCAGAACAAATAGGATTACTAGACAGAGAACCATCACTAAGATTTTAACTTTTTTTCTGTTAAACTAGCAAATGCACGAAAAAAATATATTACAACAAAAGATAATAGTTAAAATAAAAGAGAAGTTAAGTCGATTCATTAAGTCTTTTTTTGAATCTATTCAGCTTATGATAACTGCATTGGCCTTAGTCGTTGTAATAGGTTTTGTTGTTCAGCCGACAACTGTAATTGGTTCTTCTATGAGTCCAACTTTGGAATCAGGTGAAATATTGATAGTAGAAAAAGTCTCAACAACAGTAAATAATATTAATAGAGGCGATGTGATAACATTTAGTGAAACTACTAATAAAGATCTTGTAAAAAGAGTTATTGGACTACCAGGCGATAGAGTAAAAATTTCAGAAGGGAAAGTCTATGTCAACGATCAAATAATACCTGAAGTTTATTTATCTGTGGAAAATAGAATTGTACCCTTAGGAACTTTTTTTTCTGAAGGACAAGAAAAGACGGTGCCTGCGGGGAGTTTCATGGTTTTGGGTGACAACAGAAAGAATAGTTTAGATTCCAGATACATTGGTTTCATCAATAAGAGTCAAGTTATCGGGAAAGTATGGATTGCAATGTGGCCTTTGGATAAAATACATGTATTCAATCAGGTACAATATTAATATATAAATATCATTTAGTGAAAAACGATCAAACAGAGAATCAGGATTTGAAATTTAAGTACGAAAATGGCTTTAGAAGTATTTCTAATGAAAAATTAGGACGATTAGCAAGATCTTTTTTTGAATCAATCCAGGTTGTAGTAATTGCTTTATTTATAGTAGTAATTATTTACGTATTTGTAGCTTCGTTTAATATCGTTGATGGAGAATCAATGCTACCAAATTTTACTCCTAGAGATTTAATTATTTCAGAAAAAATTACAACTAATTTTGGAAACTTGCAAAGAGGGGACGTAATTGTTTTCGAATCAAGCTCAGGAAAAGATTTCATAAAAAGAATAATAGGTCTGCCGCACGACAAAGTAAAAATTGTAGAAGGCAAAGTTTATGTCAATGGAACGGCTCTAAATGAATTTTATTTATCTGAAGATAATAAATATGTTTCAGCAGATACATTATTTTCGAATGGAAAAGAAATTGAAGTTCCTACCGACAATTATATAGTTTTGGGCGACAACAGAAAAAACAGTTTGGACTCTAGAAAACTAGGACCGATAGAAAAAAATAAAATTAGAGCCAAAGCTTGGGTAGTACTATGGCCTATGGATAAAACACATATAGTTCAACATGTGAGATATCCTGAATTAGGAGATAAGTAAAAACTCTTTTAATTATCCTTTTTTTTTCATATAATAAGCTAACGCTTAGATCCGGACATGTCACCGGTGAGCAACAGGAAGAATAAATTGAAAAATTTTGTAGAACCTGTCGGGTTTGCCCGAAACAGCAAAAAAAGTTTTCCGAAGCTGATGCTGAGGAAAGGAAGTAGGACGGTACGAGCTATTTTATTGACTCCCTACAAATGTGAAGAAATTCATGTTTGTGGGGAGTTTTTGCTTTACTTTGAAAAAGAGTATGAAAAGAAAAATTATATTGGCATCATCATCGCCAAGAAGAAAACAATTAATGGAACAAATAGGACTGAAATAAAAAATAGATATTAATGTGCTAAATAAATGAATTGGAAAATTAATACTAAAATAATACATATAGTAAAAGCCGTTCCGCATGGCAGAACGATTTAAGAAAAAAAACCGTCGCCTACGGATTTTAATTATTATGAAATGGAAACAGGCAGTCCATTAATTATAAAAATATGAAACTAAAAAATATACCTAAGGATCAATATGACTACAAAACATTTGAACCTGAAATGAGAAAAGAATGGTTAGACAAGCAACTATATAAACCAGAATATGATCCAAAACAAAAAAAGGTTTTTACGACAAATGAAATGAAAGAAGATGGTCGAACACCTTATTGTATTGTTTGTCCTCCACCTAACGCATATGGCAGACCACATATGGGAAATTTATCAGGAAATGCTTATCAAGATGCTATGGGAAGATATGCCAGAATGAATGGCAAAAAAGTATTATTAATACCTGGGAAAGATCATGCAGGGTTAGAAGGAGAAGGCGTTTTCGTAAGAGATGTTTTGGAAAAAGAAGGTATTAATAAATTTAGCTTAACCAGAGAGGAGTTCTATAAAAAGATTTGGGACTTCAACATGGTTAATAAGCAGCAAGCTTTGAAAGATGAACAAACAATTGGTTTGAGCGCAGATTTTGATCGAGATATATTCACTTTAGATGAACGAATTGTGGATACTGTATTATCGACATTTGTAGAACTTTATAACGAAAATATGGTTTATAAAGGAGTTAGACTTGTGAACTGGGATCCCAAAGCAAGATCTGTAATCGCTGATAACCAGTGTGAGAGGAAGGAAAGAGAAGGTAGTATTTATACTATTAAATATCCGATTGTAAAACAAAAAGCTTGGATATTTTCTTATAAAAATAATTTTTTATTAAACAAAATAAGAGCAGGGGAATTGAATAAAATTGTTAGAGCTTTGAATCCTGAGGAGAAAGATCGTTATTTTGGTGATATCCAAAAAGGAGATATTGTAGTATGCAAAGATATAACTGATGATCAATCATCAAGTGTCTACAAAAAAGTAAGTGATGTTCAAATTTTTAACTCATTAGAAAAAGCTCATGAAAATATTGTTTGGAAAGAAGTTTTTGGCGATGATATTTTTGACATTTTAGATGTAGACAAAAAATTTGCGGAATTAGATTTGAATTATGATATGAAAGTACGTAGAAACGGCTTAGTATCAATAACATTTGAAGAATTATCTAATGAAGACTATTTATCAGTTGCAACAACTAGACCAGAAACAATGTTTGGTGATACTGCAGTAGCTGTTAACCCTACAGATGAAAGATTTTTTCATTTGCAAAATAGAAATGTAATCATTCCAATTGCTGATAGGGTGGTACCAATAATAACGGATGGAAAGGTAGAAAAAGACTTCGGGACTGGTTGTTTGAAGATTACACCAGCACATGCAGCAGATGATTTCGAAATTATGCTTAGATGGAATTCTTTGGTAGATAAAGAAATGCATGAACACGAAGAAGTTGTTGGATTTTTCGAAAAGAAAAAGATCAGCTATATAAACGTCATCGATAAAGATTTGAAATTATGCGGTCCTGTAGGTCCTAAATATACAGGCATTAAATATAACGCTGCTAAAGAAATTATTATCAAAGATCTAACTGAAGCTGGATTATTCATAGAAGAAAAAAAATTAATTCAAAACATACAAGTTAGCGAAAGAACCGGAGCAGTAGTTGAACCGATGATGTCATCACAATGGTTTATTGATATTGATAAAATTAGAAAGCCAGTTATCGATATGGTTCGAAATGGTGAAGTTAAAATTCATCCAAAATTTATGGAGAAGAAATTTTACTATTGGATGGAAAATCTCAGAGATTGGGCTATTTCAAGAAGTCTTTGGTGGGGATATAGACTTCCAGTTTGGTATAGGGGAGAAATTTCAGAAAGAATTGATGATTCTGGACAAGTCGCATTATGGATAAATATTGATGGAGAATTTTTTCAATTAAATCCGTCAAACCAAGAACATATGAGAGTTCAGCTTGATAAACCAGAAGGAGAAGGATGGATTCAAGATCCAGATGTCTTTGATACATGGTTCAGTTCAGGTCAATGGCCATATGCGACTTTGATGGCTCACGATCTGATGGACACTTTTTACCCAACTGAAATAATGGAGACCGGCTTTGATATTTTGGAAAATTGGGTTTCGAGAATGATGATGTTCAGTTATTTCAAATTGAAAAAGATACCATTCAAAGACGTTTATCTCCATGGTATGGTAAAAGGAACAGACGGACAAAAGATGAGCAAGTCTAGAAAAAATATTATTCCAATAGATGATGTAGAAGATAAGTATGGAATCGATACATTGAGAATGTGTTATTTTTATCAAAATAAAGCAGGAACATCCTATGCGATTACTTTTGACAAATTAAAGAATTTTAGAAATTTCAATAATAAAATTTGGAATGCAGCAAAATATGTTTTGAGAAGTATCGACCAAGCAGAAGGAGTAGAGAAGATTTCATTAGATAAGAATATTCTTCATAAGGAAACTTACTTATCGGAAGAAAACAAGATTATGTGCGAATTATTCAATGAACGCCATGCTAAGACAACCGATTACATGAATAGATTTAAATTTGGCATAGCTGCGGAAAAACTTTATCACAGTATTTGGCATCAATATTGTGACATTTATATAGAACAAACCAAGGAATTATTGAAAAGCAGTGATGATAAAATTATAGAAGAAACACTTTCAACACTATTATTAGTACTAACCGGATATATAAAGGCACTTCATCCATTTATCCCTTATGTAACTGAGAAAATATACACATTGTTACAAGAAAATGATTTGGTTTGGGAAGATGTCGAAAGCCTTATGTATACAGAATGGAAGATGTAATGAAATTATAAGACTTTATAGTAATATCATTTCGAATCTCGAATGAACTTGTCATGCCACTAAGCGACATCCCGCTGGAATAATAAACCAACGGGATTTCTCTCTCATTCTTCGACGAAGCTATGTATAACAAAGAAAGCTAAGAGCAACAACTTATTGTTGTCATGGTGAGCTCGTCGAACCATGAGGATGGATATTCCAACATCACCTTCGACAAAGCCTGCCCTGTGTTTATCTTTACTCTAACGAGATCCCTCTCCTCCTACGCTAAATTTATCCTAAGTAACTTAAGTAAAGTAGGAGCTACAGAGGATTCGGGATGACATCAACCTCCACTTAATTCTTAATTCACCTTACCTGCTGGCTTTTAAGCATTGGCCAGTTGTAATGAAGAAAGGGTTTGCTTTTATTCTTTTTATGAATGGATTTTATTAATTCATCCAACTTCTCCATATTTTCACCTGAGACTTCTTTATCTCCTATTAATAAATAATTTGGTATAAGTTCATCCCGAGCACTTATTATTTTTTTACTAATACTTTCGGCTCTGTCATCTATATCAATTCTAATTTTATATTTAGAATATTTTTTACAAATATTTTCACAAAATTTAATATGGCTTTCATTAATTGGAAGAAGTCTAAGCTGAATAGGGGATAACCACAAAGGAAATCTATTTTTGAAATCATCAAAAAGCATGTACAGGTATCTTTCAATACCGCCAATAAGTGCACTGTGAATAATAACGGGATATTGTTTAACATTATTAGAGTCTATATACGAAATTCCAAGTCTTTTGGAATTTTCTATATCAATCTGTATACAGCTAATTTCTCTTGATTGTCCAAAAGAGTCAATAATTTTGTAATCAATATTGACCGACCAATAATAAGATTTTTCGTCATAAAGTATTTCCATTAATATATCCTGTTTATTTCTGTAAGCAATTTCAATAATATTTTTTTTGTTCTTCTCCCATTCTTTTTCTGACGAAACTTTTCCGCAGATAAGATAATCTATACCAACATCTTTACCTGAAGCCATAATTATTTTTTCAATTTTAATATAACCTTCCCATGCCTCATTTATATCTTTGAAATATGGATGATAATCCGGCATATGAAATTGCCTCATTCGATAAAAAAGCATACATTCTCCACTCTGCTCAAGCCTATAGCACTCAGCATTTGAAAAATGAGCAAACGGGATTTGTTTGTAACTAAGAGAGTATAGAGAAGCCAAATTAAATTGTGGATAACTTCCATCATATCCAAATACGATTTTTCTTTCTTGACCTACGGAGGATTGAATTAGTCGCTCTCCATATAAATAAGCATAATCTTTTACAACCTGATATGACATATCAAATGCTCTTGCCCCACTAACTTCATAGACGGGTATATTTATTTTTTGTGCTGATAGTCTTGCTAATTCTTCTACATTGTGAAGAATAAAATTTGCTTTGTAGTCACAACTCATAAAACCAATCGGAGAATTTAGCTCCCAACGGAAGCCCATTTTATTAGCATAGTAAAGATATTTTGAAGATTCGCCTTTATCAAGATCTACTTTACTAGAGCCATAAGCCTCAATTTCTATGAATCTTTTGAATTCATTACTACAGCCTTCTTTTTGAAGATATTCCTCTGCACTATAAATTTTTTTATTTTTAGATATAACAATATATTTAGATTTCATGACATTTTAAAATTATTTAATCATGATCTTTTTAACGATGTACCTCGTTTAGCAAGCTTCTCATCAATATATTGACTAGTTATCAACAACTAAAAGAGCTCCCTGGCGGGAGCTCTATATATAACAAAAGATCAAAATACAAGGCTTAAACCCGACAGGCCAATGGCGTTGTCGTGTTCGTTATATTCAAAACAAATTGTATTTTATTTACTTTCATATTCATAATTATAATTATAGTACAAATTCATTGCTCATTCAATAATAGTACAGTTTTTGTATACACTTAAATTTAATGTCTGATACCTTATATTCTGTAGAATATTGATAGCCCATATTTTTTTTATTCTTTACAGTAGAGTTTTTTTGTGACCAATATATCCATATATACAAATAAATACATACAAAGGCAACTCTTCCTCTCTTGAATAATTCTCATATTAACATTACATTGTTAGTCCGAATTTCGGCAAATTATTTTTTACATATGAAGGGCAGTCATATGAACGACAAAAACAAAATCTATTCAGATTTAATCGAACAGTATCTCAAAGAACTTGATTGGCAAGTTAACGAAAACAGTAACATGACTTATTCCCTCCAGGGATTAAATAATTACATAGCATCAGAAGTAACAAAATCCTACTGGTTAAGTAAAATATATTCACCTGAAATTGGAGAAGCACATAAAAATGGAGATATACATCTTCATGATTTAAATTTACTTGCAAGTTACTGCGTCGGATGGGATTTATACGACTTATTAATTTTAGGCTTTACTGGAGTAAAAGGAAAAGTAGAAAGTAAACCAGCAAAACATTTCAGAACAGCATTAGGACAAATTGTAAATTTCTTCTATACATTACAAGGTGAATCAGCAGGTGCCCAAGCCTTTTCAAGTTTCGATACTCTATTAGCACCATTTATAAGATACGATAATCTAACCTACACTGAAGTTAAACAAGCATTACAAGAATTCGTATTTAATATGAATGTACCTACAAGAGTAGGGTTTCAAACTCCATTTACAAATTTAACAATGGATCTGACAGTACCACCAACATTTGCCGATAAAGCAATTGTAATTGGAGGACAAATGATGAAAGAACAATACAAAGACTTTCAAAAAGAAATGGATATGCTTAACCAAGCATTTTTAGAAGTTATGTTAATTGGTGATGCAAGCGGTAGAGTATTTAGTTTTCCAATACCAACATACAATATTACAAAAGATTTCGATTGGAATAATCCAAACATAGATATGTTGTGGAAAATAACTGCAAAATACGGAATTCCATATTTCTCAAATTTTGTAAATTCAGATATGAAACCTGAGGACGCAAGATCTATGTGTTGTAGATTAAGATTGGACAATAAATCGTTAATTGCAAGAGGTGGTGGTTTGTTTGGATCCAATCCATTAACAGGTTCTATCGGTGTAGTTACAATTAATATGCCTAGAATTGGATATTTAGCAAAAACAGAAAAAGAATTTTTAGAAAGAGTTGGTAAATTAATGGATTTATCAAAAGAAAGTTTACAAATTAAAAGAGATGTTGTCGAAGAACTAACTGAAAAGAATTTATTCCCATATTCCAAATTTTATTTAAGAAATATTAAACAAAGATTTAATAAATATTGGGAAAATCATTTTTCAACAATTGGATTAGTAGGTATGAATGAAGCATGTTTGAATTTATTTGGAGAAGATATCGGAAGCGAGAAGGGAAGACAGTTTACAGTAAAAGTTATGGATTATATGCGAGACAGACTTTTGAAATATCAAGAAGAAACTGGAGATAATTATAATCTTGAAGCTACACCCGCAGAAGGCACATCATATAGACTCGCTAAAAAAGATAAAGAATTATATCCAGACATCATCTGTGCTAACGAACAAGACATCCAATTAAGAGGAGCAGAACCTTATTATTCAAACTCTTCTCAATTACCAGTTCATTATACCGATGATATTTTTGAAACATTAGATTTACAAGATGAAATACAAACGAAATATACCGGTGGCACTGTAATACATATATTTGCAGGAGAAAAAGTAGAAGATCCAGAAGTAGTAAAAAATCTTGTGAAAAAAGTTTGTGAAAATTATAAATTACCGTACTTCACACTTACTCCAACATTCAGCGTATGTGGCTCTCATGGCTATGTAGCAGGCGAGCACCATGAATGTCCTACATGTGGTGACAAGACAGAAGTCTACTCAAGGGTGGTGGGTTATATCAGACCTATCGAGCAGTGGAACAAAGGAAAGAAAGAAGAATTCAAAAATAGAAAAACATATCGTGTTCATCACTTTGGAAAAGATTTAGTTTCAAAAAAAATTACTTTAGAAAAAACAAAGGAAATATGAAAATAGGAGGTTTCCAAAGAACAACCTTAATAGATTTTCCAGGAAAAATTGCATCTATAGTTTTTACTAATGGATGCAATTTCAGATGCCCCTACTGTCATAATCCAGAACTTTCAGTTAGACCAGAAGAAGTTGAAAATATTTCAGAATCAGCTATTTTCGAATATCTAATAACTAGAAAGGGAAAGATTGATGGTGTCGTGATAACAGGTGGAGAACCAACGCTGCAACCAGGTTTATTGGCTTTTATGAGAAGAATAAAGGCTATGGGTTTTTTAGTTAAACTAGATTCTAATGGTACCAATCCCGAAATTCTGGAAAAAGCCGTTGAAGAAAAATTAGTAGATTATATCGCCATGGATATAAAAGCTCCTTTGGATAAATATGAAAAGATAGCAAAGTCAAAAGTGAATCTAGACAAAATACAAAAAAGTATAGATTTCATTATGAATTCTGGAATCGATTATGAATTCAGAACAACCATAGTTGAGAACCTATTATCGAAAGAAGATATTTGCGAAATAGGGGAAAAGACTATAAAAGGCGCAAAAAAATATTACCTTCAAAACTTCATTCCTACAAAAGCTGCAGACCCAGAATGTTTGAAAGATAAGTCTTATACGCAACCAGAAATGATTGCTATGAGCCAAGATCTGAAACAATTTGTTGGAGAATGCGATGTAAGATAACTAGAATAGTTAAATTTTAAAAGTTGGTAGGAAAAGGTTGTCTCCCTTTACAAATACGCAACTTCCCAGTCCAAGTCGTTATCAATTTTTCCTGACATTAGAAACCTATCTAATGCTATCAAAGCCATTTCCTTTGATATACAAAATCTTGCTGGATATGTCACAGTTTCTCCTTCAAAAGTTAATTCCCATTCTTCAAAATCATCCTGCGTTTTATCCGCAAGAGAAGGGGAATCTTTCTCGACATCTTCTGGTATAAATGTGACCATAACTTTATTATTATTACCGCCGACTACCATCAAAGTTCCTTTATTTACACATGTTAACTCAATCATTGTATATTCCGAGCCATTAATCATGTCTAATGCTAGTTTAATATTCTCAATATTTGGATTGTTAATAGGTTCCTGATTTTCTAGGTATAGTATTGTTTGTGCCATAAAAGTATAAATTCTAGTAAATTATAAACCTACTTAGAATAAAGAACTATATTGACAATTTACTTCTCGTTTGGATACTTAATACTCTTTATCACATCAAACATTGTATCCAAATTTCCAGCAGTCATACCTTCCGTATGCATATAGAACTTTACCCATCTACTATTTTTTCCTGCTAAAAGCATTGGTAATCCATAGCAGTCAACAACTGCCTTAGGCGAGCTTTCGTTATCCATATATTTAAATTCGAAAGTTTTATTGGTACCATCAATATTTGCAGTTCTAGACTCAATATGAGAATTAGTACAAGCTCCTCCCATCATTGAGGCGTTAATACTAGAGTAAGCGATAGGACCAGCTGAAAGTTGTAGAGATTGACCAGCAGAATTTTTAATTGTAAAACTTGCTCCCTGAGTATTACCTGAACAAGCCGAAGGATTTTTTAAATTGTTTGTACCAGTTACAAGAGCCGATCCCATCATTGTTTCGCCCTTTGCATCAGAACAGGGAATACTACATTTCAAGTGCTTTTTTTATTCGTCTTATTCCATAGGCTGGATTTTTTTCTATTACTTTTTCTATTTCTTTTTTCAAATAATTGTACTTTATAGCAAGCTTTTCTTCTGGATTTTTACAATTGTAGTA
>Ga0194047_10002471_pt1 | contig 10570 bp, 8 predicted proteins | sample JunL225m_MetaG_2_FD_160070 | JGI IMG/M metagenome (GOLD analysis project Ga0194047, IMG submission 160070) | Anoxic zone freshwater microbial communities from boreal shield lake in IISD Experimental Lakes Area, Ontario, Canada - Jun2016-L221-5m | ecosystem: Environmental > Aquatic > Freshwater >...
CTCCATTTTGGTCTATCACCTCATCTCCATCTTTTACCGAATTATCAAAATCGAGTTTATAGGCCAACCCTGAGCAACCGCCACTTTCAACTCCCACTCTCAAAAAATAATCATCCGTATAATTCGATTCTTTTTTTAAATCAATAATTCGTGTTTTGGCTTTTTCGCTAACTGTTATCATAACTTTATTTTCGTTTGCAATATAAATTAAACATCCGTGAGTAAAAAAAACTTAGAATGATGAATATATAATCAATTTTTGCGTTGAAATGTTTTAAACCCAACACTTTTATTCAATATTTTTGCACCTGATGATAGCTGAAATAAAAACGATTTGCATTGCCGGTTCGGGAACCATGGGCGCTGGAATAGCTCAATACATGTCGCAAGCCGGTTACCCTACCATACTTTTTGATATTAGTGCCGACATGCTATCTAAAGCAAAAAACTCCATAGAAAAATCGTTATCGGGGTTAGTGGAGAAACAAAAAATTACGTCCGAAATAAAATCAGAAATACTTTCACGCATCACTTTTACTGATAAAATAGCTGATGTAAAAGGAGACTTAATTATTGAAGCCATTCTTGAAAAACTTGCCGTGAAACACGAATTTTTTTTAACCGTTGCTTCACAAAACAAACCTGAAACCATCCTGGCAAGCAATACTTCATCTATTCCGATTACACAAATTGCATCGAAAATACCAAACCCAGAACGTGTGTTGGGGATTCATTTTTTTAATCCAGCACCTATAATGAAACTGGTTGAAATTATTTCGGGTGTTGAAACAAATCATGAAATAGCATCATTTTGCAAATCATTTATTTCATCAACAGGAAAAACATGTGTCACAGCTGCTGATTCTCCGGGTTTTATTGTGAATCGTGTAGCACGACATTATTATGTTGAGGCTTTAAAAATTGCCGAAGAAAATGTTGCAGATTTTGAAACCATTGATGCACTGATGCAAAGTTGTAAATTTAAAATGGGCCCATTTAGGTTGATGGATTTGATTGGAGTTGACACTAATTTTTCTGTTACAAATTCCATTTTTCAATTATTTCATCAAGATGGAAAATTCAGGCCAAGTCGCATTCAACAACAAAAAGTTGATGCTGGGCACTTTGGACAAAAAACTAAAAAAGGGTTTTACAATTATGAGTAACTATAAAATATTTTTTGTGCTGTTGCTATTTATCATCATTGATTCGTGTAGCAAAAGTAACACATCAAACACCAATGAATTTTTTCCTCCGGTGGCTGTAAGAATAGATATTAATACCAGTCTACCTTATTATTCTGCATTAACTATGCAACAAGGGTGGGTTTATGAGCAAGGAGGCAACAAAGGAATAATTATTTATAATTCTCCGCTTAACGGAATTGTTGCATTCGACCGAACATGTCCGATAAATCCAACTTTAGAATGTGCATTTGTAAGTATGGATAGTTCGAATACTTTTTTTAAATGTTCGCAATATGCTAATTCAGGAAAAAAATGTACGAATGCCGGATTTTGTACAACTACTTTTTTTCCTGATAATGGCTACCCAAGATCTTATCCTACTGCATTAAATAATTTTCCGATTTTACCTTTAAAAAGTTATCGAGTAACAACCGATGCTCCGGGTGTGTATCACATCTCCAATTAAAACTTATTTTATTTCAACCCATACCGGGCAATGATCGGAATGAACCACATCGGGATGAATGCCTGATGCAATTAACCGGTGACCAATCGTTTCATGAACCATGCAATAATCAATGCGCCAACCTTTGTTGTTTGTTCGTGCATTTTGTCGGTATGTCCACCAGCTGTAGTGATGCGGTGCTGTGTTAAATCGTCTGAACGAATCGATAAAACCTGTTTCTAAAAACATACTTAACCACTCGCGTTCTTCTGGTAAAAAACCAGAACTTTTTTTGTTTCCAACAGGATCATGAATATCAATTGGCTGATGACAAATGTTGTAATCGCCACAAATAATTAAGTTAGATTTTGTTTTTTTTAGTTTGCTGATATAGCTGTTAAACTTTGCAAGCCAATCCATTTTATAGGCTTGTCTAATATCGCCTGTTGTACCAGATGGGATATAAACTGAAATGACCGATACGTCACCAAAATCAGCACGAATCATTCGTCCTTCAAAATCTAAATCCTGATCACCAAATCCATATTCAACATGGTCGGGTTTTAATTTTGAAAAAATTGCAACACCACTGTATCCTTTTTTTTGTGCCGAAAACCAATAATGGTTGTATCCCAGAAATTCAAAAACCGCTGTATCAACCTGCGAACTTTCTGCTTTCGTTTCCTGAAAACAATACACATCAGCCTTGCGCGATTCCATCCAATTGAGCAACCCTTTACTTATTGCCGCTCTTATTCCATTAACATTATACGATACGATTTGCATTCTGCTATTATATGAAAAACGAAGAAAGAATTTTTTCTCGACTTATTAATAATCAAAAAAAATGTTCACTCTTTTGATTGTTCCACAACGAAGCGTTAAAAATTTTTCTTCGCATAAACTTTTAATAGTGCACATTTGCAGCCAATATGCTTTACGTAAAAAAATCAAAAATACCTAAATCGGGCAAAGGATTATGGACCTCTATCGACATAAAGAAGGGTGGTGTTGTTTGTGAGTATGAAGGAGAAAAACTAACTTGGAAAGAATGTTTAAAACGAAATGAAGCGCTTGAAGGATTTGGAGCATACTACTTTTATATCACTTCTAAAAACTGTATTGACGCACAAAACACACTTTGGTCTCTAGGTCGTTATGCCAATGATGCTGCAGGATTTGGAAGAATTGATGGCTTGCGAAACAATTCGTGTTACGAAATAAGAAAAGGTAAACCATACATTGTTGCTTCGCGAAATATTAATGCCAATGAAGAGATTTTTGTTGGTTACGGAAAAGAATATTGGGAAGCAATAAAAGAGGGTTTCGAAAAAAAGAAAAAGGCTAAAAAGTAAATCGAATTCCAACATTTAAACCCCAAGTTCGAACATGCTGATTTACGGGAGTCGGATTTAAATATGTTAACCGATGAAAAGAGCCAATGGTTAAAAACTTAAAAATATTTTCGATACCATAGCCAACCTCCATATAAGGAACACCATCATAAAATGTAACAGGTTCAAACACTTTTCCTCCGCGGCTTCGCTCAGCAATATAATTTTTATTTTCGTCACTAATTTGCCCATAAGTTGCTTTAACAATGGCAAAGTTTCGCAGTTTCCAATTTCGCAGCAATGGAATTCTGTTAAAAAACAAACCTTCAAAATGTTGCGTATAGCTAATATTCGCATATCTATCGGCAACAAATTCATATAAATTCATCAACGAATAATTATTCATGCTATAAAAAAATGTTTGATTTCCTCCAGGAACATCAAGAATCGTGTAAGGTAATTTTCCAAAAAACTGACCAACAGTAAAACTGTAATCGGCATTACCTAAAAACCCTGTTGTTAAATGCTGACTGATATTAAACTGTACTTTATCAAAATTAAACTCACCTCCTAGCAAACCCTTTATTCCACGTGTGTACGACAATGTGAGTGCTGGAGCTTTTGCACGAACCAAACGTGTTCGGTCTAATCCTCTCACTATCATAATTTCTTTGTATGCATATCGTGCTTCGAGTGTAACAGCTGTGTATGCAAAATCATGTGAAATTGTTGTATCGGTTGGAGTAACATTTGAGATGTAACCAAACCAAGTACGTGAATTAGGCATTTGAAAAAAAGTATTTTGCACAGCCGCATGAAATGTCCAATCGCGTTTAGGTTGTGTAAGAAAATTAATTCGATAATCAATGGTACGGTTGATACGGGCATGAGGAGCAGCAAAACTAATTGCAGTAAAAATATTTGATGAGCCGGTGGTGCTTAAATACACATTTGAATTATCTGATACACCCAAAATATCGTAATCGTCTTTTACCGATATGCCAATGGTTGTAAATTTTCTTGTCGAAAGAAAATAATCGACACCAACTCCATATTTAAATGCCATATCGTCTACACCATAAGCTACATAGCTTTTCAGCTGAATTTTTTTTGAAAAATCGGCATTTGTTTTAAACCCTAACCTAAAACGCATCCCTTCCACCTGATTAAATCCGACCATTAAAATGTATGGCCCCCAATCAAATTTTCCAATGCGATAATGGCCATCCAACAAAAGCCTAACAACATCAATATACGTTTTCATTACCGGCAAATTTTTTATCGAATCAATCATCTCGGTCATCTGTATTTCAACTTTCGAAAACGGCTCTTTTCGTTTCTCATTCCAAAAACTTGAATCCTTCTCGTTATAGTCCGTCTCTCTGTCGATAATGTTATCGTAAAACTCAGCAGGTTTAAGTTTATTCACTTCAACATTGGAATTTTTGCGATACATTTTTGCAACAAATCCGCTGGTATTTTCTGTTAATTGTGAAATATCAAATATCATTCTGGTTTTCTCGGCAAGCCACGGTCCGGCTGATGTTTGCTTCATCTCTTGATGAATTTTTAAGCGGTCGACAAAATTCAGGTTGGCCGATTTTGACATTTCAACATCTATTCTTTTGATGGCAAAAGTTGAATCGGTAATCCACATCGTTCCCAAAAATCCCAGATCTTCTTCTCGCTTCAAATTCAATTTTATCTGATAACATTTTATCCCTTCAATTTCCATCGAATCAACAAGCGTATAAATATAATAACTCAAACTTCCTGAAGCAATTGGTGAAATAAAATCTTTACCAGCAATACGCATCCAATTCTTGTTAAAATTAAATTGCATCATACCTGCACCCAGCAAATCAATAACATAACTGCCCTGATTTACACCTATCCCCGAAACGTTATTTCCCTTAACAATTTCTTTATTTTTTGATGGGTCGACTTGCTGATAATAATGAGAAAATGTTTCGCTGATAAATATCGGAAGAATGTATTTCCCTTCATCATTTTTAAATTGATTTGTGGTATCAAACAATTTTTTCAATGGCCGAAAAAGTAAATTGTTTTTCATTTTTTCGGAAATGTTTGTCATCGAAACATCCATTTTATTATAGCTGTCGTAATCGTATGCCGATAAGTTTGATTGATCATTTTTATCACGCATTTTTTGTGCATTTTTTACGATGCGCAAAGCAGGGTTTACACCAGGTTTTACAATAACTTCTTTTAGGTCACGCGACTCTTGTTGCATTTCAATAATGAAATGTTGTTTTTGTCCTCGTACAATTTTTTTTCGTATTGTTTTATAGCCAACGTAACTGATAATAATTGTATCAACAGGTAATGTGGTTTTTAGCCTGAAGTTGCCTTCAAAATCTGAAGTGGTTCCGGTTTTTGTTCCTTTAAAACCAACACTCACAAACGGAAGAGATTCTGTTCTGCCTTTTTCCATAATTCTTCCCGACACCATTGTTTCCTCCTGTGCCCAAATTGATAATGAGAAGAAAAATGCTATGTAAAAAAGTAGTTGTCTCATAGTGTTGCCAATCCTATTTTATGATTTTAACTTTCATTCTTACATCAATCAATGGTCTGTTGTTGGCATCTGTTTTCACAACGGCTATCGAATCGAGCACATTAAAACCTGCTAGCATTTCGCCAAATACTGTATAGTTTCCATCGAGATGAGGAGAACCTCCAATTGATGAATAAGCGGATGTTTGGATAGCAGAAAAATTAAGTTCCTGTGTTTTATAAATCTCTTCCATTTTTGGTTGTAGCCCAAGCATGTAACTGTGCAAACCTTCTTTATCGCCACGCATTTTAAAGTCGTCAATTTTTGCCATTACCGAATCGGAGTTTGAAATGGTTTGAAGCAATCGGGTTTTAGTTTTATAGTTATAACCGTTTCTAAAATTGTTGAGTTCAGTTGGCGTGTATTTTTTTCCTTGTACAATATAAAACTGACAACCGCTCGATGCTTTATCCGGATTATCATCACGAGCCGCTGCGAGTGCTCCTCGTTTATGAATCAGATTTTTGTTTATCTCTTCAGGAATACGATAGTTTAAATCTCCGTTGCCCAACAAGCTATCTTTTTTTGCGTACTTCGAATCGGGATCACCACCTTGAATCATGAACATCGGAATAACACGATGAAACAACAAGCTATCGTAAAAACCGTTGCTTGCCAGCTTAATAAAATTATCACGATGCAATGGTGTTTCATTATATAATTTAAAAATCATTTTCCCATAAATGGTTTCTATTTCAAACATTTGAACAGCTGTGCTTACCGGAGCAATTTTTTTTACTTCGTTAACCGGAAGTACAACAGTTTTTACTGGTTGTTGTTTGGGTTTTGGCTTAGGTTGCTGAGCACTAATAAAAGTAAAACCTGTAATCACTGCTGCTAGAAATATTTTTAACGATACATTTTTCATTTGCTATAAATTTATTCTATTAAATCTGATTCTTCAAAATATTGTACGATGAGTCGCTTTAAAATATTTTCCTGATTCATGATATCGATATAAGGTGCTTTTTTTAAAAGTTTATAATGTGGCCATCCATCTTCATCAGTTTTTTCAAACTCGTAGTAGCCATCGTAACTCATCAATTTACAAGTGGCAATATGCATCAAATCAAGCTTTTCTTCTTTAGAAAATTCTCTTGTAGTGCCCAACTCGCGCATCCCAATTAAAAACAACAAAGCATTCATATCTGGTTTAATACCAAACATTTTTTTTGTGGCAAATACAATTTTGTACCACTGCAATTTGGTATGTTCGTCTAATTCAAAACTGCTCTCGCTATTCATGTTTGCGAAAATCTCTCTAAAGTTTGATAAATAAAAATAGAATGTTTGAGTTGTTGATACAATGATGTAATCAACTTGAAGAAGGTTGCGTTTTTGCATTTTTCAAAATTTCATTACTTTTACTTTATGAAACAAATACTCCTTCTACTTATCATAGTTGTTTTCTCTTTTTGTGCTTTGGCACAAGTAAACGAAAATTTTTCTGACGGTAATTTCACTTCAAATCCTGTTTGGTTTGGCGATGATTCGTTGTTTATTGTTAATGCCAATTTTCAACTTCAATCGAAAGGAACAACTGGAACGTCAAAAGATATTTCACTGAGCACTGCAAATAATTTAATAGACAGCACACAATGGAATTGTTGGGTGCGTTTTAACTTAAGTCCGAGTTCACAAAATTTTTGTCGCTTTTACCTCATATCCGACCAACCGAATTTAAAAGGAAACTTAAATGGCTACTTTATACAATTTGGCGGTGTAACCGGAAACACCGATTCAATAACCCTATACAAACAAAAAGGAAATTCGTTTACCAGAATTATTGGTGGCCGTCCGGCAACCGTTTCTAAAACAAATAATCTGCTGCGAATAAAAGTATTGCGAAATAAAACCGGAAACTGGCAATTGTTTTCTGATACGCTTGGTGGAAACAAGTTTGCGCTAGAAGGTATTGGGTTCGACAATGAATTTACCACTTCCATTTATTCGGGGTTTTATGCCCGATTTACATCCACAAATATTTCCAATTATTATTGGGATGATGTGTATATCGGACCCATTTTGGTTGATACCATCCCACCTAAAATTGACACAATTGATGTGTTGGATTGGAAAACAATTCGAGTAAATTTTTCGGAAGAAGTTGATGCTGTTTCTGCACTCGACACTTTAAATTATTTGCTCGATAATATATCGAGACCAACAAACATCTACTTTGAAAACGCCAACAATTTATCTGTGATTATTGAGTTCCGCGACTCATTTACAAATGGAACAAATCATACTATTTCAACTTTTGGAATAAAAGATTTGAATAACAATTCGCTTGCTCTACAAAATTTTCTTTTTCTATTTTACAACGTACAAGCTTTCGATGTTTTGATCAGTGAGTTTATGTCAGACCCAACACCATCAGTTGGTTTGCCGAGTGAAGAGTTCATTGAATTATACAACCGAAGTCATTTTAACATCAACTTATCAAATTGGATGATTACCGATGGCACATCAAAACCATTGTTGCCAAACGTTGACATAAAACCTGATAGTTTTTTGATTATTTGTGCGGCAATGAATTATTCATTGTTTTCATCTTTTGGAAAAACGATTGGCATCAATAATTTTCCTTCACTAAACGATGCCGGTGATATGATTTTACTAAAAGATAAAAACGGAAACACCATTCATCAAATTAATTATGACTTGAACTGGTACAACGATAAAAATAAAAAAAACGGAGGCTGGTCGATTGAAATGCAAAACCCATTTGATTTATGCAAAGGGAGAAAAAACTTCGCTGCTTCTGTTGATATAAAAGGAGGAACACCCGGAAGAAAAAATAGCACATGGAGCATTTTACCCGATACCAAACAACCAAAGATTGTATCATGCAAATTGATTTCTGCGGACACGGCACTCATTTTATTTGATGATAAAATGGATAGTTTTTCATTAACAACTGCAATTATTTCGATGTCAAATTCAACCACCATTTCATCTCGAAATGTTTGTGGTGAATTTTTTGATTCGCTGATTATTTCATTTTCGAAACCTTTGATTGGAAATGTTGAATATACACTTCAAATTAAAAACGCGAAAGATTGTAATCAGAATTCGGTTGATTCAAATTTGAGTTTTAAACTCCTCTATTTTTTGCCCGACACCGCAAAGAATGATGATATTGTTATAAACGAAATAATGGCCAACCCTTCAACAAACATTGGATTGCCCAATGCCGAGTACATTGAATTGTATAACACAAGTAGTCGAAAAATATCTTTAAAAAACTGGACAATTGAAGACGAAAACAACAAAGCCATATTGCCCGATTATGTTTTATTGCCCGACAGTTTTATTTTAATTACTTCAACAAGTGGAATTGCATATTATCAAAATTATTCGAATGCAATTGGTGTTACAAATTGTCCTTCGCTAGGAAATGATGGAGATATTTTACGACTAAAAAATCAATCCGGACAAATTATTCATGCCATCAATTATACATCAGATTGGTATAACGACAACGTGAAAAAAAATGGAGGATGGAGCTTAGAAATGATCGACCCTAAAAATCCTTGTGGCGGAAAAGAAAACTGGAATGCATCAATAAATATTTTAGGTGGCACACCCGGCAAGCTTAACTCTATCAATGGTTTTATGCGTGATGTTACTCCTCCTAAATTAATTAAAGCTTATCCCGAAGACAATAAAAATATTCGTTTAACTTTTAACGAACCACTCGATTCTGTTTCTATTTTACATTCGGGTTTTGCTTCTGTAAATCCAATAGGGCGCTCTTCAACTTTTAAATTATTTCCTGATTTTTATTCTTCGTTAACTGTTCACTTCACTGATTCATTCCATACCAAAAATGTTTACAGAATTTTAGTTGATAGCATAAAAGATTGTGCTGGAAATAAAATTGCTGAAGATGATTTTGCTGATTTTGGTTTGAGTGAAAAAACCGAAGTTGGTGATTTTGTAATTAATGAAATATTGTTCAACCCTTTTACTGGAGGTGTTGATTTTGTTGAGCTATACAACCGAAGCGATAAAGTAATTGATTTGCAAAAGTTATTTATTGCAAACACAAATGCTGATAATTCGGTTAACGAAATGTATCCGATTTCAGCGGATGGGTTTACTCTTTTTCCAAATGATTATTGTGCGCTCACTTCAAATACTGACATTTTGAAGCAACAATATTTTTCGCCAAACACAAAGAATTTTATTCAGTGCAACATGCCATCTTATAACGATAATTCGGGAACAGTTTTGGTTATTGATGTATATGGTAATCGGTACGATCAATTTTCTTATGATGAAAATATGCACTTCCCTTTGCTAACTGATAAAAGCGGAGTGAGCCTGGAGCGTATAGATTTTAACAGGCCCGCAAACGATCGAACAAACTGGACATCAGCAAGCACAAAGCTCAATGCAACTCCTGCATATCGCAATTCACAATTTGTTTCGGGCAATGCAAATAACGAACATCTGAATGCCGAGCCCGAATGTTTTTCGCCTGATGATGATGGCTATAAAGATGTGTTAAACATTCATTATTCGCTTGACGAAAGTGGTTACACCGGAAATCTTTTTCTCCTCAATTCAAGTGGCGTGATGGTAAAGCAACTATTGAAAAATGAAATTTTAGGAGCCACAGGAATATCTAGCTGGAATGGCTTTACCGATAAAAATGAAAAAGCGCCCACTGGAATTTACATTGCCTATTTTGAAGCTTTCAATTTAAAGGGTGATACCAAAAATTATCGTTGTGTTTTTGTGCTGGGTGGGAAATTATAATGATAATTCTTCAAACATAATTTTGGTTTTTATTTACATTTGAAAGCATGGATATAAATAATGATGAAGAATTTGAAAACTTTTTAAAAGAATTCAAAAAGGATTCTGATAGAACTGAAAAGAAAACATTAGATTTCTTCTTGTCCAAAAGCAAATCTGAAATGAAACTTGAAATGATTAGTTGGGATATTGATTTACTTGAATACTTATCTAATTCAGCATTGATAAAAGAAAATTATGAAATATGTGCGGCTATAGT
>Ga0194047_10002473_pt1 | contig 10560 bp, 9 predicted proteins | sample JunL225m_MetaG_2_FD_160070 | JGI IMG/M metagenome (GOLD analysis project Ga0194047, IMG submission 160070) | Anoxic zone freshwater microbial communities from boreal shield lake in IISD Experimental Lakes Area, Ontario, Canada - Jun2016-L221-5m | ecosystem: Environmental > Aquatic > Freshwater >...
TTTCATGTCTGAAGGTTTTTGATCGCGGCGCCAATACGGCGCCACTCAGCGCTAAAGTTTGGTTGCTCTTCTATGAGCAAACAATCCGCAGGGTAGCTAGCCCTGATACGTTAATCGTAAATTTCCCAAGATTTCTGCCTTAGCAGACCCCACCCCACCGGGGACCCCCCTTTCCCATTTGGGACTCCTGCATTCGACATGGATACGAATCCGGACGAAGGACGAGCAATTTATTTCGAAACCGGTTCCCGCCCAAGAGCCAGCTCAATTGCTGAATAGGGTAAAGCGCATTCAGTCCGCATACTGGGCAATCAGGAACTAGTAAAGGCCCTACCCTACTTTCACACGGCGCATTGTGAAACTCAGTAAGGAGCAGCCTGTTCGCATACTGCCTGACCTGATCGAATCTTTCCTATGCTCGGTTGATGCCATTTTGGATCGGCTGTTTTTACCTTGCTACTTTTGGCGTGTAGCAAGGTGAGGAGGCTTTGCGCGCAGGAATTTTTTTTAAGTGCGTCATAGACCCAAACGCTGGCTAAAGCTGGGCAAGCTGGGTAGACTTTAAAAAGCTTTGCGAAACGCTGCTGGCTCATAGGTTTTTTACGTTGCGCTTTATTGCGCTGGTAAAATTCCAAATTTACGATTTAGTTTTACGGGAGGGGGTCATGACAAGAATATCTCTAATATCAATACTGACTTTTTTTGCAATTTGCGGCAATACATTCGCTGCTGTAAGAGATTTCAAGCTTTCGGATTTCGCGGGGGCTTGGGTCATGCATACTCACTCTGTTGGGGGTCTCGGCGTGGAATCAGGTCAAGGGATTGCATCAGCAGTAACAAGGATTGTTAAGTTCGACAACAATGGAATTGGATCTGAAAACAACGGTACATTTGTTTTCTATCTGCCCGATGGAGCTCTGAAAGAGTATACGAACGTTGAGGGCGAAGCGGTGAAGCTAGTTATTACCGATCCAATAAATGGAGCTGGGGTAATCACTTTTGATGATAACTCAACATTCAAGGGGCAGACAAAGTACAATTTTATTGCATCAAGATCTAAATCTGGCGTAGTAAATAAACTCTACGTTATACTGATTGATGCGACCACGGCGATTCATAAAGTTGTTGTAGACGGCGAACTCACGCGACAAGCTGAAAAATGATGTCCAAAAGCGTCGCTTAGTGAGGCTTAGCACCGTACCTTCTGCTGCTGGTACTTACGCTGTGACGGCTAACTGTGCGGCAAGTAGCAATTATTCCGCGGTGACTGGGGCATCGGCGGGTAACTTCGTGATCAATGCGGCTACACAACCAACGACCCTCGTGGTTGCTCCAACAGTGCCAACATCAGTCACAACAGGTGGTAGCGTTAACCTGAGCTTCAATGGCGGAAATGGGACTGGTGCGGTGACCTATTCAGCTGTTGCTCTTGCTCAATCACCCGCAGTAGCTAACGGAGTATCGCCAAGAACGATAGGGCTTCAGTGCACTATCAATGGTGCGGTTCTTACTCCGACCGGTGGTACGGGTGTATGTCAGGTCACGGCCACCAAAGCTGCTGATGCAAACTATCAAGCTCAAACGTCAGCCCCATTCAACATCACGGTAACTGCAGTCCCATCCCCAGCACCGATCCCCACGCTGAGTGAATGGGCCGAGATCATGATGATGCTCTTGATGATCTTAACGGTGGGTTGGTATGGCCGGAGGTTGAATCAGCGATAAGGCGAAGGTCTTAGATGATCTCGACGGGGGCTTCGGCCCCCGTTTTTTATTGGCGGTGTAATTCTCCAGTACCCAATGGTCTGCCCCCCCGGGGGAAAATGTTTGTCATGGGACTTTGCCGAACTCTGAGACCCACCCCGGGTGGGACACCCCTTTACTATTTGGGACTCCTGCGCGCGACATGGATACGAATGCGCTCAGATGACGAGTGTTGATTTGCAGCGAGATGTGACCCAGGATCAAAATTAGTTGCAAATCAACACCTCTGGCACCTACCCTACGAAGGGTTTGCGCTTTGCCGAAATAAGGTTCACCTAAAACGCTGCCAAAACACCCTCTCATCGTTTGGAACCCGTGCTTAATTTGGGACTGCTTATTATTAATCCGTTAGTAATCCTAATGACCCAAGCCTGCACCACCCCCTTGGTAGTAGCTAAATGGGCCAACTTTGATAGTATCGCCCACGATTGCGCCATAGGATTACAGGAGTACCCTCGATGTTTCGCTACCTCCCCTTCACTTCCCTGATCTTGTTGGCGACTTGCTCAAGTGCTACCCTTCAAGGCAGTGACTTCTCTAACAATTTTTATAGCCTTAACGTCGAGTGAGGCTGTCTGTCAACCTTTAGAAACTACTGAAATAATTTTGATGACTGTCCATTTTGCTCGAGAAGTTGATAGCCCGCACTAATTTAATGTTTACTACCACCCAGAAGGAGTACGCTCATGCCCAGTGACATATCCCGCCGAGGCTTTCTTAAGCTGAGTTCGGCTTTTGCGGCGCTCTCTGTTACCTCGAGAGCGTCTTCCGAAACGCTGGCTCGGGCCACTGGAGAGGATCGGCTTATATCGGCGTCCGCATTGACTGATCTTCGGCAATCATTATCTGGAAGCCTAATAACACCTGGTGATACCGGATACGAACTCATGTACTTACCCAATAATCTTGTGTATCGGGGAATAAAACCAATAGGTATAGCCATATGCAAGAATGAGGATGATATCGCCAAGTCATTAAGGTGGTGCAGAAAGCATAACGTAAATCTAATTACTAGAAATGGAGGCCATTCTTATGCTGGTTACTCCACGACAAGAGGATTGATGATAAACACGCAAGCGCTGAACTCAATCACTTACGATAAATCGCGCGAGGAGGTTCGAATCGGAGCTGGAGCAAACAATGGTCAGATATATGATGCACTTGAGCCTATAAATAGGACGCTCACACATGGACGTTGCCTAGGGGTTGGGGTTGGTGCATTCCTGCTAGGAGGTGGGGTTGGGTTTAATATGAGGCGTTTTGGTGTCGGGTCTGATCTGGTGACACAAACCGAAATGGTCTTGGCAGATGGTTTATTTGTTCGTGCTAACAAAGCTGAGAATCCTGACTTGTTTTGGGCCATTAGAGGAGCAGGGGGAGGAAACCTTGGCATCAACACATCATTCAATGTATCCGTTTTTCCAGCGGATAGAATTGTCATCTTCAAGATAAACTGGTCTAACGTGTCTGATGCATTCCTTCAGAATATGTTTTCCGTTCTGGAGTCTTCCCCTAGAGCCTTAGGACACCAGATTTATCTCAGACCGGAAGATATAAATGGTAAGTCTTCTGCAATTAGTGCCTATATGTTTGGGCAGTTTGCGGGATCCTTGCAGGATTTCAATGAAATAATTTCACAGATAAACTCTATTAAGCCTCCATATGCATCCACTATTGAGTATCTTCCTTATTGGGAAGGACAGCGACTTATCAGTGATGCTGGAGCCCCGGCTTACTACAGATTAAGATCACGATTTATTAATTCAACGATAACGGAATCTATTATTTCTGTGATAAGGAAAAATCTTGGTGGCTGGAAGAATAAAGATGGTAACGGGTATCTCAAGCTCTATCAAACCGGTGGGGCCGTTAACGATCTGCTGTCGCAAGAAACCGCTTTTGTTCACAGGGATAGCCAATGGATGGCTGATGTAAGTATCGACTGGAAGGGTGATCAGTCAAAAAATTCGATTAACAAGGCTCAGATTTGGCAAGATCGACTCTATGCTGAGATAACTCGCTTAGCAGGTGGAGGTGCCTACCAGAATTTTGTTGATCGGTCATTAAATGACTGGGAATATTCTTATTATGGGAAAAATATTACTAGACTCCGAGCGATCAAGCAACAAGTTGATCCCCTTAATGTATTTCATTTCCAGCAATCTATTAAGGCATAGTATTTGATGATGTTCCTGATTATCCTGGCGGTGGGCTTTATGAATTACGATAAGGCTGGATGAGTTGGTTATCCCGACGGGGGCTTCGGCCCCCGTTTTTTATTGGCGGTTAAATTCTCCAGTACCCGAATGGCTTGCCCTTTGCCAAAGCAATGTTTTCTTTGGGATTTTCACAGATCCCTCAGACCCACCGTACCCATACCCCCCCGCGATGAACAAGGGACTCCAATATCGACCTATACACGATTCTCGACGAAGGGCGACCAATTTCCCTATCACCTACCCTGCGAACCCCCGGCTCCTTGCGCTCCCTTACCTCTTACCGCGCTTTAGATGAGCCATTGGTTGCCCGACACGATTTGGCTTCCAATAAGGCCCACGGGAACCCAGCCCGCCGATCATCCCAATCTGTTTCGCCTGTCGCTCTAATCTTTTAAGTTCCTCGCTGGCAACGCTTCTAGCTCTTCGTTTTTCTAATGTCTCCGACCCATCCACGGTGACGCTGGCAATCTGTTTCTTTCTTCCTTGATCTGAGAGCATCCCTGATCCGACTGCGCCGCCATGCGTTCTGCAGAGGTGTTTTCCTTTGATGGCAAACTTTGAGCACTGAACTTTGCCGTTGGTTCTTTTTTTTGCCGCTTGGCACCGAGGAACTGGTCTTCGATGGCGTGGATGAGGGATGGTTTCGGTAAAGCCCGGCCTGAGCTTTGTGAGCTTGCCATATTTCGGTGCTGTCAGCGTTGTGAAAGGTCGGGCCTTGGCTGTCGGGTTCGCGGCAAGCTCTTCTTCATATTGTCGATGCCATTGTTCGACTGGATAGTCTGCCTCCCGGAGTGCAGCAAAGACTCTTTCGCGGTATGCATCTAGGTCGCTCTTTGAAATCATGAAAACACCATAATGTACGGGCTCGAAGGGAAGGATTTTCGTTTTCCAATAGGCCCATGAATTATATTAGAGTTCCCTTATAAATAGATGAACGATTCGAACTTTTCACAGCTTTTCACGACCCCCGGGTGAAAAGCTGAGGCCTTGGTATCACTAGCTTTGAGGGCAGTTTCCGCAACTTTTCACTGACCCCCATATACACGCACAGGAAAGGGGGAAAGAGTACACAGATAGAGAGGTAGAGAGAAAAGGTGAAAAGTTAATAAATATTCTCTGTAAGCCTTGCCAGCCGTGGCTTTAACTTTTCACTCCCCATCTGTGAAAAGTTGGGAAAAGTTCGAATTATGCCCCTCCTTCGATCAGTAGGAGCTTCACCTTATAGACTCTCCCGTTGGGCTTTTGATCATCCACTGTGGTACGTGACAGACGGCCCGCATCCTCCAAATAGGCCAAGGCCTCATCGAAACGCTTCTTATCCAGCTTGGTGTGCTTCAGGACGAGTGAGTGGGTGACATAGCCACCCACCGTGAATTTCTTATCCCTTTCATCCGTGAGAGTGATCTGTCCTTCGAGGATCTTTCTGGTGACTTTTACGATCATGGCAGCATCACTTTGTGTCTGACCACCATGGAAATACCCATCGCAAAACCGAAGGGCCGCCGCATCCGAAGCAAGAATGAATTCCCGCGCCCACTCGACATGGTGCACATCAATCTCAGGATCCTTCGGCTTGTCCCAGACAGCCAAGACCCCAGCGATGCGGTAACTCTTCTCAAATGACCGAGCGAAAAGCGCCTTCCCCATAACACCATCTGTGGCTTCAGTCTTATCGCTGAACTCGATCATCGTGGTGTCCAGCAACGTCGCTGCTGCAGGCGTTTCCCTGATCGGGATATCTTTCAAATAGCAGGGGGTGTCAGGCTGTTGCGGAACATAGCTGACACATGCAGATTTCAACCTATCCGCAGCCTGAACGATGGAGTTAGGAAGCGCCTGTGAGGCTGCTCTTCTTTGTTGAATTCCCGGATGCCCAGTCGCAAAGAGCATGCGGCCCAGCATGCCGTCTGCAATATTCTGAGATGTAAGAACTTCACCCAGTTTCTCAGGCGTCGAGAAGCCCAAAATGTTGACTGTAGGGTTGTAGATGTCCCTTGGCCCCGATTGCAGAATGCTTTTCGCATTGAGCGCCTTGGCTCTGGTGCTATAGATCCCCTTTGATGCGGAATACAGCTTCAGCAACATTGCGTTGAGGTTCACCGTAGCTGAACTCTGTTCCCGTGTATTGAGCTCTTGGAAAAGGTGAGCGGCTTCATCGACCTCGACCAACATCGGTACCTTTGATACCAGTTGATCCTCCAGTCCTTGACCAGATGCAGGTTTTGAAATGACCTTACCTCCAGCCCTGCGCACCACCTCTGCTGCTACGTAACGGGGGTGATCTTTTCCTGCGCCAGTTTCCGCAATGCCGAGACCATAGAGGTTCAATCTCATGGACCCCATCGAAAGGTAATAGGAGCCCGCGCATGACCCGGACATAGCGATCACAGCGGATATCAGAGCAAGGTCAGGCTGGGGCTTTGGGGATGTCCTAAGAGTGAAGTCAACGATCTCCTCCATAGGCCCCGGAAAGGGCCTAGGAAAAGCAGGGGGCGAATGCTTCGTATGCTGCGCGCCAGATGGGGTCGAGGATGCCGTCCCATTGGATGAACCCAAGCCAGTGATTGCATTAATAGAAATGGGGGCATTGGGCTTCCACGTCCCCTCCTGAATCTGCTTCTCGCGCTCGGCAATTGCACTTTTGAGAGCTTTGGCAATTCCATACTGTGCCTTGCGCTCTCCATCCTCGCCCCTATATCCCGGCCACTGGCGGTATACCGCCATGATGGTGTGGCCAACCAAGCCGTCCTCAATCCGCTGGTGAAGCACCGCGTACCAGGCCAGTTTTCCGAATACCCTCATATCCAGCTCAGATGCTGATTGGAACTCGCTCCACAGGTCCGCAAGAAATGGATCCAAGTTATTGGGCTTTTCACCATATGCGCGCCAGAACAATCCCTCATTAACATCCTTCAACCAATCAACCAGAAGTTCGACATCGCTTTGGCACAGGTCAGGATGATCACCAATAAACGTTTTGAGCTTATTGTCCGCCACACCGCTGGGAGTCTTTGAGTTGTTCCGCTCGCTGAAGAAGCTTTCGTGAAGCCAGTTCAATTCTTCCTGAGCGGGGAGAGGCTCTTCCTGCCCCCGCGGCAATCTATGACCGGTGACGGTGAAATAACGGGGAGAGGACGAATCGTAAACCTCGATGAATTTGAGATCCCCATCGCCCTTCCCGCAAGCGAGCGCCTTCCCTTGTACGATAAGGTGAGCACCATCCCCACCAACTGAACGCTCGATGTAAGCCTTATCGAGGAATTTCAAGACGATCATTCCAGCTTCCGTCCTGGTAAATCCCCTCTGCTTGCTAATGAGATCGATGCAATGATCCAGATCGATCCCGACGAGCCCATCATCCTGACCAAAGACGTAGCCTACACCTTCAATTTTCCCTTCAAGGGAGGCGGCGTAAGCCTCCTCAAATGTTGACCAAGTTGCGGGGTTGGTCGTTGATGCCTTGAATTTTCCACTGACATGAAAGGGTGGCTTGGTCCATTTCGTCCCGCTCCATTCGTACTTCCAGCCTATCCATTGGTTCCTCCCCCGCATAAAGCGGGGGATTTCTTTGGGTTTAATTTTGAGCGAGATCGGCTTTTGCTGAGTAGGTTGGGATTGAATAGTCTCCATTGCTAGTACCCCCAAGGATTTCTGGCTTTTTTCCGAAACATACGCTCGGCGGCCTCCATGGCCTGCTCCTCCGTCGAGAATGAGTCTTCCGCAAACTCGCCATCGCACATTGCCCAGTACTTGCCAGCAGACCTGCTATATCCCACTACGAGAACTTTGCCATCAATCCGCCTCCATTCATTACCCTTGGCCGAAGTCGCCCAGTCAGTGTCATGATCGGGGTAATCGTTATCAATTAGTATGCTTCTCTTCATACGATCTCCCCCGCCATCTTCATAAGGTCAGACACGCGCCAAAGAAGACCTCCGTCAGCCCTCACAGGCTGGATGGGACCCCGCCCTGTCATCGCCCACTTTCTAAGCGTAGATGGAGCGCGGCCTATTGTTGGAGCAGCCACCGAGGTAGTGACAAGAAGCCTGTCGCCAAATAAAGCCTTCCGTAAAGCAAGAGTTTGCTTGAGTTGCTGAGCCGCACCTTGCGCACCAGCAGTGTGAGTTGTACCAATCATCTATAAACCTCCAATACCCCAATTGGGGGGTATGTGGCGATTCAAAACGATCAAGGCTGTATTGGCAGTCCTCCTAATCTTGGCAATTAGCGAGACCGCGACGGGGATGCTTAGTTGGAAATTAGGGCTCTGGCTCCGAAGAATCCGAGGAGTCATCGAAGTAGAAATATTCGTCAGCTCTCAACCAATCTCCTTGTGAAGGCTTGGTTACCTGCCACCTATGCCTCATCCCCCCGGCGCCCATTTGAACCCAAAGAAACAAATTTGTTTTTATGTCTTTCTTGTCACCTAGGAGAAATTCAAGGAGCTCCAATTCAGGTTCGATCAGCCCCCCAAACAAGCCCAGATCGCCGTCTTTATTGTTTTTTCGGTAATTATTGAGATGTCTGAAAAAGCTGGAGCGATCACAAGTGCCCCCGGGGAGCACTCCTTTGACTTCCAATTTCTGAGTAACATCAAGATAACTCTCGAGACTCTTACCAGTGCATATGGCATCTGCCGTTATCCAACTCATAACAAGATTCCAAAGCCTCAAAGAATCGTGGTTTTTTGGTGCCCCAGACCCCCCTGAAGACAACCCAAATAATAGGTTTAGATTGATTTGTTGGCCATCTCGATCAGCATCCCGCATCTGTTCCAGAATTTTGAGAAGTTCGGTCAGGCGATGAGGATCCTCTATGTCTGGCCAAGTATTGAGAGTCAGTCCAAAAATCCAGTCCCCCAGCCGTTGCCGATCAAAATCGCTCAGTCGCCTCATCAGATACCCCTGTGGCCAGTTGCCACGGTAGTAGGATCGAACTCAACCCCAGCCTGCTGCAAAACCCAAGCCTCAAATCGACAATGGGATTGAGCTAGCAATTCAAGTGGCCTTCTTTTGTAGTGACGCTCCTGAACTGCACTAGCCTTATGTCCTTGGATCTGCGCCACTATTCCTGAAGGAATCTCCAACCATTCGCTTAAGCTGGCGTAACTTCTACGTAACCCATGAAGCGATACTTCCAAACCTATTTCCCGAATCGCCCGCCGATGCGCTGCTCCCGGAGTGTCGTGATGAATTCGCTCATTTCCAATGTCAGGTCCGGAAAAGACCCACTCAACTTTTTTCTCCTTGCTAGCTCCCTCTGGAAGCCACTTTCGCCTAGGTAGTGAATTCAGCAACCAAATTGCATATGGCCCCATTGGCACGTAACGCCCCGCCTCCTCAATTTTGTCCTTGATCCAAATATGCGCTGGAGTTCGGGCTTCGATGTGCTCCCATTTCAATTCCAATAGCTCATTCCTCCGTGCACCACTCAGCAATAGCACCTGAAGATAGAAGCTAACTTCCTTATTTTTTATCGACTGCACAGCTTTGAACCAATCAGCAAGATGCGCTCGTTCAAGCACATCCTTCGCGCTGGCGGCTTGCCGTTTCGGCTTAGCCTTGAGAAGCTCCGTATCCTCAAAGAGTTTGGAGTCGGAAACCAGTACTCTATATTCCGAGTGTTTTGCCGCCCACTTCCAGAAGGCTCGGAGCGACTCGAACCCTTGCCGCGCATTGTTAGCCCGTGTCTTACTTTCCTCAGTCAGCCACGACCTCAGAAACTCCGCATTAAGCCTTGCAATTGGGTTTGCCAACACCGGCGCCAGCACACCGGCCACCGTTAATCCTTTACCCCTGCTCTTCTTCTCTCCGCCCTCTTGGGAAAGGTTAACGTGGTCACGATAGTGCCGATCACCCCATTCACCCTGATGGGACAGAAGATAAGCATCCCATGCTTCCCGGGTTAGCACCGTGGCCTTTTGCTGTTCGAGTTTTTCCGACTGTTGACCGGCCTTAATAGCCGCTAGATCCCTCTCCGTCTGTTTTATTTGAGCAATCTTCTCAAGAGAAGGATCCTGACCCAAATCGACCAGCCCCCTGAGCCTTCGCGCTTCGACCCGCGCATCCTCAAGAGTATGGGTCTTGTAGTCGCCAATGGTGCGGCGCCTGGTCTTACCCGCCATCTTGGCCTCAAACCCATATACGGCGACCCTAGCGCGAACCATGAAGATTAGCCCCGTCACCGCAGTGTCGCGATAGACCACCGGGCTTTTGGATGTACCACCCCCAGCCTTGACCCATTTTAGAATCTTGTTCTGTGTGAAGTTCTCAATGCTACCGGCCATGATTCGTCCCGCCTAGAAAACGCGGCGCCAATACGGCGCCAGAAGAGCGCTTATTTTAGGATAATTTGAGAACTATGAGGAACATTCGTTTTTTTATATTTATATTGTTTATCATGGCGTTGTGCCACAAACAGGCTCTGGATCTGGAATGGAAAGCTCGGACATCGTCGGGCTCATAACCCGAAGGTCATAGGTTCAAATCCTGTCCCCGCTACCAAATAAAACAGTGACTTGGGGCCGAAAGGCCCTTTTTCATGTCTGGGCTATTTTCAGTGCGGCGCCAATCAGCAC
>Ga0194047_10002474_pt1 | contig 10553 bp, 9 predicted proteins | sample JunL225m_MetaG_2_FD_160070 | JGI IMG/M metagenome (GOLD analysis project Ga0194047, IMG submission 160070) | Anoxic zone freshwater microbial communities from boreal shield lake in IISD Experimental Lakes Area, Ontario, Canada - Jun2016-L221-5m | ecosystem: Environmental > Aquatic > Freshwater >...
AATTAAGACGTATTCCTGTATTGCATTTTTATTTAGACGATACTTTGGATTATGTTTTTAAAATGGATGAGATTCTAAAAAATTTGTAAGTGCATTTTTTATTTGCATGGCGTTATTTTAGAGGTAAATATTCCTTTCAAGCAATTCAAATTATTGCCTGGGTAAGTGTCTTTGCCATTGCATTAGGCACTGCTGCACTCATTTTAATATTAAGTGTATCCAATGGGTTCACAGAAATAGTTAAAGGTTTGTATGCTGACATTTATGCAGATGTTCGTATCACTCCTGCTCAAGGAAAGTTTTTTACTATTTCGGACAGTACCTATCATCTTGTTGAAAAAATGGAAGGGGTAAATGCAGTAAGCAGGGTGGTGGAAAACCGAGCATTAATTGTAAAAAATAATTTGCAAGCGGTAGTGATGGTAAAAGGGGTTGACCCTACTTATGGCCATATTAATAATATTAGATCTCATTTAAGAAGAGGTAAATGCGAAATAGGTGATTTTCAAAATCCACAATTAATCATGGGAATTGGTGTTGAGCAACACTTAGGATTGTTTCAAAGTTTACTTGGCGATACCGTGCAATTGTTTGCGGTAAATAGATCCGGTCAATCCATTAATAGCATCAATCAGTTAAATACTTTAAATGCGCTAGAGGCAGGTGCTTTTTCGGTACAACAAGAATTTGACGACCAATATGTTTTTACCAATACTACTTTTGCGCAATACTTATTCGATTTAGCGCCCAATCAAATGTCGGCTATTGAACTTTCAGTGCTACCCAATGCAGAAGCGCATGTAATGGAACAATTAAGAAATAAATTAGGTCCCCAATTCATTGTCAAGAATAAGTTTGAACAAAACATGGATTTATATAAAATAATGCAAATGGAAAAATGGATTATTTTTTCTATTCTCGCATTAATCATGATGGTGGCTTCGTTTAATCTAGTTGGCGCATTAACCATGCTGGTATTGGAGAAACAAAATGACATACATGTCTTACACGCAATGGGTGCAAGACCTTGGGACATTCAGAAAATATTTTTATTGCTATCAGGAATAATGGCTTTTATGGGCGCCTTTATTGGCGGGGGTTTAGCCAGTTTATTCTGCTGGTTGCAGCATACTTTTCACTTTATAAAATTAGGCGGGGAATCTTTTGTAATAGATTATTATCCAGTCAAACCCATGGCCGAAGATTATATTGCAATTATACTGTTGGTAATAGCAATTGCCTTATTGGCAGGATGGTTGCCAGCGCGCAGGGCCGCCGATAGATTGTTTGAAAAAATAAATTAGACTTAATTTCTCTTGATAGGAGAAAGTAAAAAAATCAAAAATAATTAGAGATTAAATAGAGGAATTTATATTCTATAAAATGCGCTTAAAAAATGACTTAATAAATTATTTATAATTTATTAAGATGGGGAAATATAAAAAATAAAAATTAATAATCACCCAGGGTTTCCTCTAGTTGTCCCAATGCTTTTGCTAATTGTTCGTCATTTGGTGCAATGCCATGCCATTCATGGCTGCCTTCCATAAAATCAACTCCTTTGCCCATTTCTGTTTTCATCAAAATACAAATAGGCTTGCCTTTGCCAGTTAATGATTTCGCTTGATCCAATGTTGCAATAATATTGTCCATATTGTGTCCATCCATATGTAAAACGGTCCAATGAAATGCATTGAATTTTTCTTCTAAACTATCTAAAGACAATACTTTACTTAAAGGGCCATCAATTTGTTGACCATTCACATCTACAGTAGCAATTAAATTGTCCACTTTATTGTGTGCTGCAAACATTACTGCTTCCCAAATTTGTCCTTCTTGTAATTCACCATCTCCATGCAAACAATAAACAGTGCGATCATCGTTATTGTATTTTTTAGCAAGCGCTGCACCAATGGCAACACTCATGCCTTGACCTAAAGAGCCGCTTGCAATTCTCACGCCAGGTAAATGATCGTGGGTAGTGGGATGTCCTTGCAAACGTGAATTTATTTTTCTAAAACTGGCCAATTCTTTTACATCAAAATAGCCAGACCTTGCCAATACAGAATAGAATACAGGAGAGATATGACCGTTGGATAAAAAGAAAAGATCTTCGTTCTTTCCATCCATAGAGAAATTGGTATCTATTTTCATCACTTTAAAATACAGTGCTGTTAGGAAATCGGTGCAACCCAAAGAACCACCTGGGTGACCACTTTGTTGAGCATGCACCATTCTTACAATGTCTCTTCTAATTTGAGAAGCAATTTTAGTTAAATCGGTAGTAAGCATATTTGTTTGATTCTAGTGGTGGCAAAGATAGAATTCATAGTCTAATTTGCATCGAAAAACTGCTAAAAAGCCAAAAAAGACTTGTGCGCAATTCTATGATTTGCGTAGCTTTGAAGACTCAAATAATTGAAAATGTCAGAAGAGTTAAAAAAAATCGCCCAGAATGCCGAAACAAGCATGAAAAAGGCCATCAATCATTTAGAAATTGAAATTTCTAAAATTAGAGCTGGTAAAGCTTCTCCGTCCATTTTAGAAGGGATCAATGTAGATTATTATGGTACGCCTACACCAGTGAGCCAGGTAGGCAATGTGCAAGTATTAGATAGCAGAACCATTAGTATACAACCATGGGAAAAGAACATGTTGGCACTTATAGAAAGAGCCATCATGGCTGCCAATATTGGCATCACTCCTCAAAACGATGGCATACAAATTAGATTGTTTACACCGCCTTTAACCGAAGAGCGTCGTAAAGAATTAGTTAAAAAAGCAAGTGCAGAAGGGGAGTTAAGTAAGGTGTCAATTCGTAATATCAGACGTGATCATATTGAGCAAGTGAAGAAATTGCAAAAAGATGGAGCAAGTTTGGATATTTGTAAAGGTGCAGAAGATGAGATTCAACAAATCACCGACAAGCACATCAACTTGGTTGAAAAGCATTTAGAGTCTAAAGAAAAAGAGATCATGACGATCTAATTGGATACATGTATCGCAACACATAAAAATAAGCCTTGGTACTTTTAGTGTCGGGGCTTATTTACGATATACACCCCTGCTAAAATTATAAGCAAACTTCCTAGTTGTAATATCGTAATACGCTCTCCGTAATACACGCCCCAGGCCACTGCAACAATAGGTATGCCATAAGTAACCATGGAGGCAAAAACAATTGTAGATCTTTTAATGAGCATGTAAAAAAGAATGGAAGCGATAGAAGTGCCTACTACTCCTAAACATATACCGCCTAAGGTAGCATTGACTATTGATGGGTTATTAAAATTTAAATTAAAGTAGCCGGTGGTGTAAAGGATACAAGCACTAGGGATAATTAAAAAAGCAAAAGCGACAGCTGCAATATCTAAGGCGCGAATATTTTGTAAAAATTTTCCTACCATATTTACATTTAAGCCATAAAAAAAAGTAGCCACTAAAACCAAAGCGGCATAAGATAAATTTTCAAAACTAATATTTTTACCTGCTGCAAAAAGTAAACAAAGACCAACAAAACCCACTAAGACACCTATAATTTTTTGTGCACTTGCTGCAATTTTGAAAAAAAATAAACCCACTAAAATGGTAAACAAAGGGGTCAATGAATTTAATATGCCGGCCAACGCGCTATCAATTTTAGTTTCGGCAATACAAAACAAAAAAGCCGGAATAAAATTTCCAAGAATTCCCGAAAGCAACACCAATCCCATTTTTTCTTTAGGTATTTTTTTTAGCGCCTTAAAAGCAAAAGGCAATAATATCAAGCCTGCAAATAGCATGCGCAGCGAAGCTACTTGATAGGGAGAAAGTTGGGTGAGCCCTTCTTTCATAAGTATAAAAGAGCTGCCCCAAATGAGGGCTAAAATGCAGAATATGACCCAATGGATGAACTTATTGTCCATGCGCTAAATTTTGGGTAAAGATGCTTGATTTTTTATAAAAGTGGATAAATACTTGGCCATTTGGCTATAAATTAGTCCTGATTCCTTTTCTTTGTGGGCATGAACCAGCAAGCGAATTATTCTATAAAAGTTGACCAATTTGAAGGTCCTTTTGACTTACTTCTTTTCTTTATTGAGCGTGATGAAATGGATATCTACAATATTCAGATTACAAAAATCATCAACGATTTTTTAAACTTTATTCATGATCAAGAAAAAGTAAATATTGAATTAAGTAGCGAGTTCATTTTGTTTGTTTCTACCTTAATGCGCATTAAAGCAAAACTTTTATTGCCAAGAAAAGAATTAGATGCTTTGGGCAATGAAATTGACCCAAGACAAGAATTGATCGATAAAATTTTAGAGTATAAAAAATATAAAGAAGCGGCAGTGCAGATGGCCGATTTGGAAGCGCTTAGAATGCTGATGATGAAGCGTGGCAATATTCAACAAGAAATGTCTTTGGTAGGAGAAGAAGCAGCCGAAGGCACTGAGTTGCAAACAGTGACTTTGTTTAAATTGATGAAGTCGTTTGAAAAAGTAATGACGCGTTTGCAAGACCGTCAGAATAAGCCAGTACATACAGTAGTGAGGTATAACTATACCATGGAAGGCAGTAGGGCTTACTTATTGGATATTGTAAAGGAAGGGAAAACAGTAGCTTTTGAAAAAGTATTTGACATCTGTCAAGACCGAGTGCACGCCTTATTCCTATTCTTATCAATATTAGAATTGTCTCAACAAAAATACATGAAGTTAATGGTGGGCGAAGGCCGCAATAATTTTATTATCGAATGGAATGAAAATAGAGAAGATGATTTAGAGCCTGGCCATGTAGATAATTTCGATTCTTATGAAACGCCGAATTTAGAATCGTTCAAAGAGGATCCTATACAAACCGATGAAAGAGAAGAAAATTTGGGAGATTTCGATCCAAGTTTGAACTAATCACTCTTTTGAAAATTGGCAGTGAATCTTGTAATAAATTTTACAGTAAACTTTATACCTCAGACATAATCTGCTTACCTAGTAAGGCTTTCACGGCATCCGCAATGGCAATCGCATCATAATGACACTCGTGATGTAATTCTTTTAAACTACCATGTTCTACAATGCTATCTGGAATACCTAAAATGGTAATTTTACTTGAATAGTTATGTTCGTTCATGAATTCTAAAATAGCTGAACCCATTCCTCCTACTACAGTAGCATCTTCCACTGTAACAATTTTATCATAATTTTTAAACACTTCATGTAATAAAGCTTCGTCCAAAGGTTTTACAAAACGTATGTCAAAATGGGCGGCATCAATACCTTCTTCTCTTAAATTTCTAATGGCTGTTTGTGCAAAATTACCCGGATGACCTAAGGATAAAATAGCAATGTCTTTACCATCTTTTAATTTTCTGCCTTTACCTATGGTAATTTTTTCGAATGGTTTTTGCCAATCTACTAAAACCCCTTCTCCTCTTGGATATCTAATTACAAAAGGGGCATTGGTTTCGGGTAATTGTGCAGTATACATTAGATTGCGTAATTCTACTTCGTTCATTGGAGCAGAAACAATCATATTGGGAATACATCTAAAAAAAGCAATATCATAACAACCGTGGTGCGTAGGTCCATCTTCGCCCACCAAGCCTGCACGATCTAAACAAAAAACCACAGGTAGATTTTGCAATGCCACATCATGAATCACTTGGTCATAAGCTCTTTGCATAAAGGAAGAATAGATATTGCAAAATGCTTTGATGCCTTGTGTAGCCAATCCGGCACTTAATGTAACGGCGTGTTGCTCGCAGATGCCTACGTCGAAAGCCCTGTCTGGCATGGCTTCCATCATAAATTTCAAAGAAGAACCACTAGGCATTGCAGGGGTAATACCCATGATAGATTTATTCAATTTAGCAAGCTCCACAATCGTATGCCCAAATACATCTTGGTATTTAGGCGGCTGCGGCGTCTCAATTTTTTTCTTAATAATCTCGCCAGTTAATTTATCAAACAAGCCTGGCGCATGCCACTTGGTTTGATCTTTTTCTGCTAACGCATAGCCTTTTCCTTTTACAGTAAGTACATGCAATATTTTTGGTCCGGGAATTTCTCTTAAATCTTTTAAGGTATCTACTAAGTTGGCAATATTGTGCCCATCGATAGGACCAAAATAACGCAAATTCAAAGCCTCAAATAAATTACTACTTTTTGAAACCACACCTTTAATACTTGCCTCCACTTTTGAAGCCATCTCGCGTGTAAACTTTTTTCCAACAGGTAATTTTCCCATCAACTGCCAAAGTTCGTCCCTTACTTTATTATAAGTAGGAGAAGTACTAATATCTGTTAAATATTCTTTCAGCGCACCCACATTGGTGTCAATACTCATGCAATTGTCGTTCAAAATAATAAGTACGTCGCTGTCTGCAACCCCAGCATGGTTCATGGCTTCAAAAGCCATACCAGCAGTTAATGAACCATCACCAATGATGGCTACCGATTTCCTATTTTCATTTTTATACTTCGCAGCCATGGACATACCTAAGGCAGCAGAAATAGAAGTAGAAGAATGGCCTACGCCAAATGTATCGTATTCACTTTCGGACCTTTTTGGAAAACCACTCAATCCATTGTATTTGCGATTGGTAATAAATGAATCACGACGGCCAGTTAAAATCTTATGACCATAGGCTTGATGACCCACATCCCATACCAATTGGTCGTAAGGGGTATTGTAAATGTAATGGAGTGCCACAGTTAATTCAACTACACCTAAACTTGCAGCAAAATGGCCTCCATGCACACTCACTATATCAATGATGTACTGACGCAATTCGTCACATACTTGATGCAGTTTTTCCTTGGAAACTTTTTTCAAGTCTTCTGGGGAGTTGATGATTTTTAATAATGGGCCCGCTTCAATCTGCATGCTTCAAATTTGTGTTGTAAAAGTAACTTATTAACGTAAATATTCAACAAAAGTTTAAAGTCAAATTCCCTTATTTACCACCTAGCCAATTATTTAACCTATTATCCAAAGTCTAGGCCAGTTAACAAGCTATTTAGAGTAAATTTGAATAAGATGAAAAAGCATTCTTCATTATATTGGATTTGTCAAATTTCTGGCTGGTTTAGTTACGGGCTTACGATCTTATTTTTTGCCTCTATTTTAGACAAAGAATTGAATCCAGTTTTTTACCCAAGATTGGCATTGAATTTGTTTATAGGTATTCTCATCACCCACTTGTTGAGAGAAACCATGCATCGTACTTCATTACGTCCGCCGATGCCCTCAAATCAATGGTGGAAATTAGTTTTATTATTACTTGCGTTTTCTATTGTAAACAGTTTTTCTACTAGTTATTTAGCTGGTATATTAAAATTATATGAACCAGGTAGAGAAATTCCGGTATCTCGAAGATTTCTTTTTAGTCTCGTTTTTGATACGCCCATTTTTCTAGTGTGGATGTCAGTTTATGTGCTATGGCATTATATTGAGTTCACGAATACAGAAGAAATTAAGAAAGTGAGATTGGAAACAATGATTAAGGAATTGGAATTAAAAACAATTAAATCACAGATTAATCCCCACTTTATTTTCAATGCTTTAAACAGTATTCGCGCATTGGTAGACGAGGATCCGCAAAGAGCTAGGCAAGCCATCACGGAGTTGAGCAATATTTTAAGAAGTAGTATTCAAGTGGACAAAGTAGAAATTACTACACTCGAAAAAGAATTAGGTATTGTTAAAGATTATTTGGCTTTAGAATACATTCGTTTTGCAGACAGATTAAATGTGGAATATGAAATTGATCCAAAATCTATTGAAAATCAAATGCCTCCCATGATGCTGCAAACCTTGGTAGAGAATGCCATCAAACATGGACTGAGCAAGGCCCCTGGGGATTGTTTGATTAAAATAATTTCAAAAATTGATCAAGACAAGCTTATTTTAATGGTACAAAATACGGGTATTTTACAAGCTGCTGAGCGTGCTGGATTTGGTTTGCAAAGTACCAGAGAGCGTTTGAATATTTTGTACCATGGGCAAGCATTGTTTGAAATTTTCCAATGTGCGCCCAATCAAGTAACGGCAAAATTAGCCATTCCCATTTCTAACTTTAAAAAGTAAAGTATGCCCATTAAAGCAATTATTATTGATGATGAAAGATTGGCTCGAAATGAGTTAAAAAAATTATTGGCAGAGCATTCTGAAATCTTAATAATAGACGAAGCAAGTAATGTTGACGAAGGCATAGAGAAAATTGAATTGTCTAGCCCCGAGCTTATTTTTTTAGACATTCAAATGCCGGGAAAAACAGGGTTTGATTTATTGGCCGAATTGGAGAAGTCACCCAAGGTTATATTTACAACTGCATATGATGAATTTGCCTTAAAAGCTTTTGAAGTAAATGCATTGGATTATTTATTAAAGCCCATCGATCCAAAAAGATTGGCAGACGCCATTCAAAAACTACAAGCAGAAATTGAATTAGAACGTGCAAGTTTATCTGGCAATCAGCGTGGTCCATTGTCCGAGGCCGATCAAGTATTTGTAAAAGATGGTGAAAAGTGTTGGTTTGTAAAACTACAAGACATTCGCTTGTTTGAAAGTGTAGGCAATTATGCCAAAGTATATTTTTCTAGTAATAAGCCACTTATCTTAAAGTCTTTGAATGCATTGGAAGAAAGACTTGACGACCGCGTATTTTTTAGAGCCAATAGAAAACACATAATCAATTTGCATTGGATTGAAAAAATAGAGCCTTACTTTAATGGAGGCTTATTGGTTGAGCTAAAAGGAGGGGAGAAAATTGAAATTAGCCGACGCCAAGCAGTGAAATTTAAAGAAATGATGAGTTTCTAAAAAGTGCTACTACTTATTTAAACTGTGAATGGCCGCAGCAATAGCGGTAATCAATTCTGGGTCTTTTTCGGCTGCATTGCCCACTACAATAATATCAGCTCCAGCCAAACAGTTTTCTTTTGCTTTTTCAGGGGTGGTAATGCCACCTCCTACCACTAAAGGTATTTGTATGTGTTTGGCTACTTCCTGTATCATAGCCGTTGGGATGGCTTTTAATGCACCACTTCCCGCATCCATGTAAATAAGCTTAAGTCCTAGCATCTCTCCAGCCATGGCTGTACATATGGCAATATCATTTTTATTTGCAGGGATGGGATTGGTATTAGAAATATAAGAAACCGTAGTAGGAGAGCCGCCATCAATTAGCATATAACCTACAGGAATAATTTCCAATCCACTTTGTCTTACAAAAGGGGCACTTATCACATGTTGACCAATCAGCAATTCTGCATTGCGCCCTGAAATTAATGATAAGTACAAAAGGGCATCTGCTTTAGGTGTTATTTGATCGGGGGAGCCTGGAAATAAAAGTATAGGGATCTTAGCATGTTTTTTTATGGTGCTTACCATTGAATCTAATTTGTCGGTCACCACCAAGCTGCCACCTACAAAAAAGAAATCCACTTTTGCTTTTACAGCAATTTCAATGGTGTTCAGTAATCCTTGTTCAGATAGCTTATCAGGGTCTATTAAAACAGCAAAAGCTTTTTGAGCTTTTGCCTTGCTAGAAGCTATGTTATGGTATATGTGCTGCGTCATTGAATAAGACCCGAAAGGTGCATCTTTTTGTTGGAATCTTCAAAATTATCCATTTTAAATTATATCCTAAGCGACTATTATCTACTTATTACTAAAAAATTCAATAATCCTAGGTTTTTTTTTCTCAGAAACTAACATTGTGTGGGGATAAATCGTGGGAATCAAGCCGGATATGGACTTTAATTTAATCCACATTTCTTTTCCACAGCTGTTGATATTTCCATGGTTGCTTTGTGGTTATAGAAAGATATTTTCGTATACCCATCAAGGTTTTTGAAAAACCTAGTGGGATAACCCACTAACATCCTAAATAGAATAAAGACCATGGCTACTCCAAAAACAAAAAAAGGCTTAGAGTTTTCTCGCCTATTTACAAAAGAGAATGTTTCTCCATTCGATCAATTTGAATATGATTACAGAGATAGTATCATCAAAAATCCAAACGGAGAAAAAGTATTTGAAATGACCAATGTGGAGGTGCCGAAACAGTGGAGTCAAATTGCAACAGATATTCTTGCACAAAAATATTTTAGAAAAGCAGGTGTTCCACAACCAGATGGTTCATTAGGTCGTGAAACAACGGTGAAGCAAGTGGCACATCGAATGGCCAATTGTTGGAGAGTGTGGGGAGAGCGTTATGGTTATTTCGCAACAGAGAAAGATGCACAAGTATTCTATGAGGAATTAGTATATAGTATATTAAATCAAGCTTGTGTGCCTAACTCGCCACAATGGTTTAATACAGGATTGCATGAGAGTTATGGTATCACTGGTGGTGCACAAGGTCATTACTATGTAGACCCTACCGATAAAAAATTAAAAAGATCAACAAGTGCTTACGAGCGTCCTCAACCACATGCTTGTTTTATCTTAAGTGTAAGTGATGATTTAGTGAACGAAGGTGGTATTATGGATTTATGGACAAGAGAAGCAAGAATTTTTAAATATGGTTCTGGCGTAGGAACCAACTTCTCTCAAATTAGAGGAGC
>Ga0194047_10002475_pt1 | contig 10553 bp, 5 predicted proteins | sample JunL225m_MetaG_2_FD_160070 | JGI IMG/M metagenome (GOLD analysis project Ga0194047, IMG submission 160070) | Anoxic zone freshwater microbial communities from boreal shield lake in IISD Experimental Lakes Area, Ontario, Canada - Jun2016-L221-5m | ecosystem: Environmental > Aquatic > Freshwater >...
ATATGGATATGGTGCTAACTATAATCAGTTGCCTGGTAGTGCACCTTCTTCAATAGGAAATGCTGACCTCACATGGGAATTAAACAAACCCCTAGATTTTGGTATCGATATTTCTGCACTTAAAAACAGGGTGGCATTATCTGTTGACTATTATAAAAGAACAACCAGTAATTTATTGCTTAATGAACCTCTTTCTTTAAGTAGTGGTTTTGGAAGTATATTGAAAAATATTGGTGCGATGGAAAATAAAGGCATTGAAGTTACTCTTAATATAGTTCCAATAAAAACAAGGGATTTTGATTGGACTATCAATTTGAACTACAGTAAAAACAAAAATAAAATCACTGCATTATCAAACAACAATGCAGATATTTTAAGTGGTGTAAATATATTAAGGGTAGGGTATGATATTCAAACTTTCTATGTTCGCCAGTATGCAGGTGTTGATCCTGCAAATGGAGACCCACTTTGGTTCCTGGATGAATCAAAAGGTACTACTACAAATGTATATGCCAATGCATTAAGAACACCAAACTTCGGTTCAGCTTCACCTAAGTATTTTGGAAGTGTTACCAACACCTTTACTTATAAAGGATTTAGTGTGGAAGCTCAGTTCTATTATAATGTGGGAAATTATGTAAGAGACACATGGGGTAGTTTTTATGTAAGCAGCGGTGCAAACGGAACATTTAATAAAGTAGTTCGTCAGTTGGATGCATGGAAAAAACCGGGTGATGTTACTGATGTTCCTAAATATGTATATGGTGGTAATAAACTGGCCAACAGTTTCTCAACTTTCTATCTTAATAAAGGAGACTATATCCGTTTAAGAAATATTCAGTTGGGTTATGATGTGCCAAAAACTGTACTTAGCAAAATCAATATTGCGAGTGCAACATTTTATGTAAGGGGAACCAATCTTTGGACTTGGGTTAAAGATAAGAATTTGTCTTTCGATCCTGAACAGGGTGTATCAAGTCAAACTAATTTGGAAGTATTTATACCAAAAACAATTACTGCTGGTGTAAATATTGGTTTCTAAAATCTTTAAATTAATTAATTATGAAAAATTTTAAAATAAAATACTCAGGCTTTATCATTATTGCGGTGGCTTGTTTAATGTTTACTTCTTGTAAAAAAGAGTTTTTAGATCTTAAGCCATATACTGCTCTGCCCAATGACGATGCATTAAAAACTGAAGCAGATTTACAGGTGGCATTAAGAGGCGCGTACGCTTCTTTAAGAGGCGTTGATGTATTTGGCAGAACTGCTCCGGTATTAGGAGATATTATGGCTGATAATGTATATCAATCTGCACAAAACAGTAATAGGTACACTAACTTTAACCAGTATGTGCAAAACGTTACTGATGGTAATGCACAGGGAATGTGGCAGCAAAGTTATAGTTCCATTTTACGTTGCAATAACATCATTAATTCATCCTTATCTGCAAATGCAAACGTAAGTGAGTATAAAGGAGAAGCTTATGCAATAAGGGCATTAAACTACTTTAACCTAGTAAGATTTTTTGCTAAACCCTACACACAGGACCCAGCAGCTTTTGGTGTTCCTATTGTAACAGTTTTTGATCCAACATTAAAACCCGGTCGTGCTAAAGTATCGGAAGTGTATGCATTAATATTATCAGATCTTGCTCAGGCATATACTTTAATGACTCAGTTTACCAACTCTTCATATTTTAGTAAATATGCAGCCAAAGCTTTAGAAGCAAAAGTACATTTAACAAAAGGCGATTATCCAAATGCATTAATTGCTGCAAATGATGTAATCAATAATAGTGGGTTTACTGTAGTAACTTCAGCTAACTACGGAGCTTACTGGGGAAATCCAGCACCTATCTCTACTAAGGTAGAAACCTTGTTTGAACTTTCTTCAGATGCAGTAGGTAATTTGGCTTTTGATGCATTAGGATATATTTACAACCAGGCTGGATATGGAGATATGCTTTGTTCTGATGACCTAGCTAATTTATATTCTGCAACTGATGTAAGAAAAACAGCAGTATTACAGGCAGGCACACGTGCTTCTTTGCCTTCATGGTTTGTAAGAAAATACCTGAACATTGCTACAGACAGGGATGATACAAAGATATTACGCCTTTCTGATGTGTATTTAATTGCTGCAGAAGCTTCTGCACCGGTTAATGAAACCAATGCCAAGAATTTTTTAAACTATGTGGCAACAAGACGCGATGCTTCTTTTACAGGATATACCAGTACAGGTGCTGCTTTAGTAAGTGATATCATTACCGAAAGAAGAAAAGAGCTGGCATTTGAAGGTGATCGTTTTCATGACCTTAACCGTTTAAAACTACCAATCAATAGGAGTACGAATTATCCTGCTTCTGCAAGAACAATTGCTTATCCTTTTGATAAACGTTTATTACCAATACCTCAGGTTGAAACTGATGCTAATCCAACAATTAAAGCTCAGCAAAACGCAGGATATTAATACCTGATTTTTAAAATTACTTAATAAAAAAACGCACCGGAAAACCGGTGCGTTTTTTTATTAAGTATACTAATCATTTATATAATAGGAAATAATAGAGTCAAAAAGCAGCTTTATTGCATCTCCTAATGTCTTTTATTGTTAAATAGTTCCTAAATTGTGGCGGCTTTTCGTTTCATAACTAAATTAAATTGCACATGAGAAAATTGATTCTTACTTTGATGGCAGCATTTTGCTTCCTGCTTAGTGCGTCTGCACAAAACCGTACAGTTACTGGTAGAGTAACCAATGATAAAGATGCCCCATTAGAAGGCGTAAACATTGCTACGGCGGATGGCAAACGTGCCACTCAAACCGACAAAGAAGGTAAATTCAGCCTGTCTGTTCCTTCTACAATTAACACCCTTGTTTTTTCTTATATTAATTTTGAGACTGTAACAAGAGGTATTAGTAAAAATGGCACTGTTAGTGTAAGTTTAAAACCTTCCGATTCTAAACTTGAGGAAGTAATAGTAGTAGGTTATGGTACACAAAAGAAAAAAGATGTTACCGGTAATCTGGCAGCTATAAAAGGAAGTGTTACTGCTGATAAACCTGTACAAACTTTTGATCAGGCATTGGCTGGTCGTGCAGCGGGTGTACAAATTACCATTCCAAATGGTGTTGTTAATGCGCCTCCTGTTTTCAGAATCAGAGGTACCAACTCTATTTCTTTAAGCTCTTATCCATTAATTGTTGTGGATGGGGTTCCTACATATACAGGAGACTTTAGTTCTACTGCTGCTGCTGGTAATGCTTTGGCAAGTATTAATCCAAATGATATTGAAAATATCGATATTGCTAAAGATGCTGCTGCAACTGCTATTTACGGTAGTCGTGCTGCAAATGGCGTAGTATTTATTACTACTAAAAAAGGAAAGAATGGTAAAGCAAAAGTGGCTTATAATGGCTGGTTAAGTTATAGTAATCCATACCGCTTGCCTGAAGTGTTATCTTCTCAGGATTATATTAATTTCAAAAGCTCTGCAGTTGCCAATAATCCAACTGCATCTGCATATACTTTTAATAACACTACGGGCGTTGATGGAAAAACTGTAGATACCCATTGGTCAGATGTGGTATATCACCAGGCTTTTTCTCAAAGTCATAATGTAAATGTTTCTGGAGGTAATGATAACTCTACTTATTATTTATCTACTGGTTACACCAACCAGGAAGGTATTTTGAGAAATAACGGATTTAAAAGAGCAAATATTTTATTGAATTTTGACAGTAAAGTAAGCAAGCTTTTTACTATTGGTGGTAAAGTTTCTTTTTCAAATGAACAAAATTTAGCCGCAACTACTTCTGGATCTTTAAGTGGATCTGCATTTAATACTGGTGGTTTAGGTCGTTTGGCATTTGTATTACCTCCAATTTTGGCTCCATATAAAGCAGATGGAACCTATAATATAAACGGTTCTGCAATTGGCAGTGCTAATATTACAGGTACCAGTTCATTGTCATATTTTAATCCACAAGTTGCTTTGGATTTGAACCGTTCTAATAGTGAAAACAATCACATTCAATCTAACATATATGCTCAGTTAAAACCTTTTAACTGGCTAACCTTAAGATCAACTTACGGTATCGACTATTTGTTGATTGATAATGATGTTTTTTATACACCAGTATCAGGAGATGGATACAGCACTACTGGATATGCATGGGCCGGAGCAGAAAAGTACAAAACTTGGCTTTGGACCAATACTGCACAATTTGATTATTCTTATAAGGCTAAACATAATTTTAGTTTGTTAGCGGGTAGCGAACAACAAAGAAGAACATCTTCTGGCTACGGTATTCAACGCCAATCACTTTCCGATTTAGCTTATAATGTGGTTCAAGGCGGATTTACTCAAAACAATCCTGCAGATTTATTCTTAGGTCAAAACTATTTATTATCAAGTTTTGGTCGTTTAAATTATAACTACTCCAATAAATATTTTATAAGTGCCAATGTTCGTCAAGATGAATATTCAGCTTTAGGTATAAAAAAAGGAACTTTCTGGGGTGTTTCTGGTGGATGGGAAATAGCCAAAGAAAATTTTTGGACAGCTGCAGGATTAGATAAAGTATTCTCTGCATTTAAAGTAAGAGGTAGCTACGGTAAAGTTGGTAATATTGCTGGTATTGGTGATTTTGCTCCTTATTCTACATTTGGTTCTGGTATTTATGGCGGTGCTGCTACCTTAGCTTTTTCTAGCGTAGGAAATGATAAACTAACTTGGGAAACTAGTAAAAAAACTGATATAGGATTTTCATTTGGGATTCTTAAAAACAGAGTTACTGGAGAATTTGCTTATTATAAAAACAATATTGACGGTTTGATTTTGAATGTACAACAGTCTCCATCAACTGGTTTGCCTTCAAGTCCTCCACAAAACGTGGGTTCCATGTATAATAGAGGGTATGAAATTACCTTAAATGCTACTCCATTACAGACGAAAGATTTCAGTTGGACTACTTCATTCAATCTTACCATAAATAAAAATATGGTAACTGCACTTGCACCAGGCTTGCCTAATATTCAAACTTCAACATCAGGGTTAGAAACAGTAAACCAAACTATGGTTGGTTATCCGTTGAGTTATCTTTTTCTTGTTCGTACAAATGGTGTTGATGCTACAACTGGTAAAAGAATATTTGTAAACTCAGCAGGACAAAATGTATATTATCAATTCTATGCTCCTGCAGGAACTTTTAATTACTCTACTCAAGCAGATGGTACTGTAAAATATGTAAACGCTGCTGGTGGTACTGCAATTACACAAGCTGCAGATGGTCTAATGTATGCTAATACCCAACCTAAGCAATATGGCGGATGGGATAATACGTTCCATTATAAAAATTTTGATTTAAATATTCTTACTACTTACCAATTAGGCTTTTATGTTTATTATGGAAGTAACGCAGGTTTACATGATCAACGCTGGTGGAATAATGGCAAAGACGTGTTAACCGATGCATGGAAAACTCCAGGGGATGTAAATAAAATTTATGCAAAACCTGTTTTTAATGATAACGTTTCAAATGGTTCAGCAATGCCATTGACTATGAATATTTTCAAAGGCGATTTCATTAAACTTAAAACTGTTTCAATAGGGTATACACTACCAGCTACTTTAATCAATCGTGCTAAAATCAACAGCTTCAGGTTTTATGTTGCCGGTCAAAATTTAGGTGTACATACTAAATACCCAGGACCAGATCCTGAAGTTTCTTCAAACGGCAACTCTACAACTGGCGCAGGTGTAGATAGAAATACTGCCGCTAATGCAAGAACAATTTTAGTAGGCCTTAACGTAGGGTTTTAATTTTAATCAACTTAAAAAACAACACAATGAAAATTGCTAATAAATATATATTAATTGCAGGATTGGGTGCAATCTCATTATTTTCTTGTAAAAGAGATTTACTGAGTCCCGTTTCTCAAACCTCAATAACAGATGCTTCTGCATTTAGTACCGCAGCAAGAGTTCAAGCACAATTATTATCCCTTTACGGAACAATGAAAGGCGGTAATTTTTATGGCGGCAGGTACGTTATTTATGGAGACATAAGAGGAGAAGAATTTATTAATGAAACAGGTAACTTAGTTACAAGTTCTGATGTGTGGAATTTAAATCCTACCAACAGTGCTACAGCTGTGCAAACTTTATGGGCACAGGCTTATGCCACCATTAACAACTGTAATGTATTTTTAGATGGTATGGCTGCAACTGGTTCTGCTGTAGTTGGTACTACTTTAGCTACCAACTTTATTGCTGAAGCTAAATTAATCAGAGCAGTTTCTTACTATAGTCTTTTGCAATACTATGCAAGGCCTTATGCTGATGGAAATGGTAGTAAACCTGGAGTTCCATTAAGACTAACTGGTATTAAAGGAACTGGTTCTACAAACTTGGTTCGCAGTTCTGTTGCGGATATATATACACAAATATTGAAAGATTTAAATGATGCAGAAGCTGGACTGCCATTAACTTATGGTGCTGTAGCTAGTTATAACAATACTACTAGAGCGCATCGTAATACTGCAATTGCATTTAAAACAAGAGTGTATTTAACTATGCAGCAATATGCTAATGTTATTACTGAAGCAAATAAAATTGTATCAGCAGCAGCACCATTTACTGCTGCAACAGGTGTTACTCATGCATTACAGGCAAATATTTCTAATGTTTTTATAGCTCCATACACTACAACAGAGTCTATATTATCAATGCCTATGACCACCACAGGTGGTGATAATCCAGGCACTCAAAATCCACTAGGATATTATTATTCTAAAGTAACAGGTAATGGTGAGTTTTCTTTGAATCCTGCTGGTATCATAGCAGATGCTGGTTGGACTGCAACAGATAAAAGAAGAAGTTTTATTTCTGTATCATCAGGTAAATCTTTTTTAAATCTTAAATATGCGGCACCTTCACCTTATACTGACTATGTGCCAGTTATTCGTTATGCAGAAGTATTGTTGAATCTTGCTGAAGCAAAAGTAAGAACTACAAATACAGTAGATGCTCAGGCTGTTGCTTTGATAAATGCAGTTCGTAACAGGTCTGATGCTACCGTAACTTTTACTGCAGGCAGCTTTGCTACAAGCGCAGATTTAATCGCTGCAATTCTTAAAGAAAGAAGAATCGAATTCTTAGGAGAAGGATTAAGAAATACAGATTTATTAAGGTTGTTGCAAACCATTCCTGCTAAAGGAACTGCTCAACAGAAAACAGCTTCTGATGTTGGTTATATCTGGCCAATTTCATCAACTGAACTTTCATTAAATACATTGTGTACTGATAACTAAAATTATCAGGTTCACAAAAAAACTCCAACCAGTACTGGTTGGAGTTTTTTTATGACTTTAAATATGTTGTAACATTTATTTTAGAAACTCATTTAGTTTAGCTTCAAGATTGGGGCCTCTTAATTCAGTGGCAATAACTTTGCCCTGTGGATCTATTAATACATTATAAGGAATGCCTGTAAGTCCATATAGAGGAACTGCTGCACTGCTCCAGTATTTAAGATCGCTAATATGTTGCCATGTTAATCCATCATCTTTAATTGCTTGTAACCAAGAGGCTTTATCCTTATCAAGTGAAACGCCTAGTACTGTAAAATTTTTATCTTTGAATTTATTGTATGCTGCTACCACATTAGGATTTTCGCCGCGGCAGGGCCCACACCAGCTGGCCCAAAAATCAACCAATACATATTTGCCTCTAAGTTGACTTAAAGAAAAAGGTTTGTCATTTACATCGTTCATTGTAATTTCTGGTGCTATACTTCCTATAGCAATGTTACCAAGCGCAGCTTCTTCTGCTTTTTTTTGCTGCTGCAGTTGAGCAACCAATTGCTGCTTAGCCATATTGGTTAATGCAATAGTAGCAGTATGATTTGGGAAACGTTGTGATAGCTTTTGTAAAGGCAGTTGAATTTTTTCTAAATCTACTGGAGCTGCTGTGGTACTAAATAAAGCTAGTACAGGACTTTTAACGGTATCGGCATATTTAAAACAAAATGCAGTCATGGTTTCTTTTGCCATATTAAATACAGTTTCTGTAGCTACTACAATACTGTCTGTTGGCTTTAAACCGTTTTGATGAAATTGGTTTAGTGCCGCATCGGCATCTTGTATTTTTTTTAGTAGACTGTCGCTAGTACTGATAAAATTTTTTAAAGAGTTGTTTGCTGTTGTTGAAAATGAAGGACCATTTAAACTTACATCGTTTAGGTCGGCAGTAAAGCCAATGCTGTTATTATCATTAATGAACAGAAAACCGCGATTGAGTTTATCCAATCTAATTCTGTACATGCCTTCTTCAGCAGCAAGACCGTTCAAAGTGAATTTACCATTTTTCATTTCAGCAGTGTCCAATATTTCGGGATCTTTCTGATTAAAATATACTTCTTCTAAGTACACTTTTTGATCGGGCGCATTTTTTAGCTGACCATTTACAGTAAACTTCCCTTTATCGCCTTTTGAATTGCACGAGGCTAATGCAAATAAAACAACTGCAGCCAGTAGTATTTTTTTCATATTAATTATTACGCGTTTAATTTATCCGCTAAAATTGTATTTACCAATTGCATATCGGCTTTTCCTTTACTTAATTTCTTTACTTCACCCGCAAACAAACCAATTAATCCTTTTTTGCCACTCTTATATTCCTTTACTTTATCGGGCATTTTTGCAATGGCTTCATCTACCCAAAATTCAACCGATCCTGTATCACTATCCTGTATCAGATTTAATTCTATTGCTATTTGCAATGGCTCTTTTTCTGTTGCAGCAAGCAGTGCATTAAATATTTTGGTAGACGCATTACTGAAACTCACTTTTCCGTCATCTACCAATTGTATTAACTGAGCAATTTTTTCTGCGGGTAAAATAAAGTCCTTTATATCGGTTTGAGTGTGATTAATATTACTTTTCACGGGGCCCAGCAACCAATTGGCAGCAGCTTTATAATTGCTGGTGTTTTTAATAATGGCTTCAAAATAATATACGGTTTCTTTATCGCTGCAGATTACCTGCACATCATTTGCGGGCAGGTGCAATACTTCCTGGTATTTCTTTTCCAATGTTTCGGGTAATGCAGGAATAGCAGCTTTTATACTTTGTAAAAACTCTTCTGCAATAAAAAATGGGGTAAGATCGGGCTCAGGAAAATAACGGTAATCATCTGCTTCTTCTTTACTGCGTAATGAAAAAGTACTATTGTTATCTGCATCATAACTTCTGGTTTCCTGAATAATGGCATTGCCATTTTCAGTTATCTCTATTAAACGTGCCACTTCAATATCAATGGCTCTTTTTACGTTACGGATGCTGTTTAGGTTTTTTACTTCTACCCTGGTACCTAATGTAGTTTCTCCTTTTAAACGTATAGAAATATTGGCATCGCAGCGCATACTGCCTTCTTCCATATTGCCATCGCAGATTTCTAGCCAACGTACCAAACGACGCAATTCAGTAACATAAGCAAAAGCTTCATCACTGCTATGCAAATTGGGTTCACTTACAATCTCCAATAAAGGAACACCTGCTCGGTTCAAATCGATGCAAGTATAATTATCATCCACATCATGTAAACTTTTCCCAGCATCTTCTTCCATATGTATGCGGGTGAGCAAAATTTGTCTTTCTCCATCCTCTGTTTTAATGGTAACATAACCGTTTTTACAAATGGGAGTAGTATGCTGACTAATTTGATAGCCTTTAGGTAAATCTGGATAAAAATAATTTTTTCGAGCAAAATAATTGTACTGTTCAATATCACAATGCAATGCCAATCCTAATGTAATGGCGTATTCAATTGCCTTACTGTTCATCTTAGGTAAGGTACCAGGGTGTGCTAGCGTTATTGGGCTAATATGGGTATTGGGCTGTCCGCCAAATGCAGCACTATCGCCGCAAAACAATTTACTTTTAGTTAGCAGCTGGACATGTACTTCAAGTCCTATAACCACCTGGTATTTATCGTTATTTTTCACTTTGCAAATGTAAGACAGTTTACCTTTAAGAATTACTGCTGAAATATAGCCGGAAAGTCAGGAAGGCGTAGAATCAAATACAAACGTCTTCCTGTCTTACAGGCAAAAAAAAGCCCCGGAATAACCGGGGCACATTGTTTCTATATGGCTGTATAATTTATAAATCTGCGGTCTTTAATTTTTTAGGTATCTTAATATAAAAACTCATTTCGGTACCATTACGTTTTGCTTTAATGGTATAAGCAGATTTTTCTGCATTTTCTTGTAACTGCTCTCTTGCATCATCGGTATTGGTAATTTTTACGCCACCAATTTCTGTAACAATATCATCCTTTTTAAGTCCGGCTTTTTCAGCAGGAGAGTCTTTATCCGTATCTAATACTTTTACACCATCACCATCTTCTGTATCCTGAATTTTTAAACCCAGTTTTTGCTGACGTGGAAAAAATGAGAACCCGTTCATTGATTTTAAGTTGTTCAGTTTTTCCAATTGGTCAAATCCATCACTGTTCCATCCCTGTACCCTTGGCATTGAATAAGCT
>Ga0194047_10002477_pt1 | contig 10549 bp, 5 predicted proteins | sample JunL225m_MetaG_2_FD_160070 | JGI IMG/M metagenome (GOLD analysis project Ga0194047, IMG submission 160070) | Anoxic zone freshwater microbial communities from boreal shield lake in IISD Experimental Lakes Area, Ontario, Canada - Jun2016-L221-5m | ecosystem: Environmental > Aquatic > Freshwater >...
TTTTAACCAGCATTGTCTCTGCTCCTTCAGTCAAGATCGTTTCTCGCAAAAACAATTCTAAACTGAAGTCAGGGGCAATGCTCTTTTTTTCAATTACATGCTATCCACCTTTATAGCGACAGAGGCAGAAAAACTTATTAGCGTCAATCTTCCGCTTAATCCTTCTCCATGAGGGAGAAGGTGCCCTTTAGGGCGGATGGAGAAAACAGCTGAATAATATTAAGAAGTTCCCCCTCACCCTAGCCCTCTCCCTCAGGGAGAGGGAACGTTTTTCGCTTTGGCGGAAGATCAACGCTAATCAGGTTTTGAGATGAGTACACAATGCCCCTACCTGAAATAGAACAACATCGAGTAGACAAGCTATTCACCAGATATTGTGAACAACGCATACCTCCACACGCCAGAGATCAAATCAAGTTGCTCTACAACATCAAGGGCAACAAGGTGATCTTGATAGAATCCAGACCAGTGTGGAATGATCCTACCAAGTGGACAGAAATGCCAGTAGCACAATTTGAATATAGCGTAGCAACCAAAATCTGGTGCCTGTATGGATACAACAGAAATGATAAACGATTGCCCTACTCCAAAGGTACTCTGGAAAAGATGATCCTAGAGGTTGATAAAGACACTACCGGAATATTTTGGGGGTAGTTGAAGATATGGCTGAAGGCGATTTATTCATAGAAAATTTTGATCCGTTAAGTTCAGGTGGAGATGTATTATGAAAAAGATATTTTATATGCTGATATGTGCCTTGATGCTTGTTTCATGTGGAGACGGTGGTAACGGTCAAGCACCAAATATCAAAACAAGCACCAAGACAGTCCATGCTGTTGCCAGTAACTCAACCAGAGCTAAAGTATTTTTGGAGTCCGGAGGGGATAGCTACATTGTAAGCAATAGTGGAACAACTCTTTATGGTGGAACTGGAAACGATACTGTCACTATTGCAGATGGTGTTACAGGTGTAACTATTGACCAAAATGTTGAGCAGATAAATTTTTCAAGTTCATTAAGTAACTATAAATTTCTGCAGACTGGTAACCTGATTAATGTCTATGACTCGGCTGGTTCAACGCTGATTTTAAGTTCTCCTGTGCAAGGTGATAGTGATGGAGCAATACTCTCTTTTAGTGATTGGTCTGCATCCGCCTTGATGGCTAGTGGAGGGACAATGACCTTGGGAGGAATGACTGTTAGTTCAACTGCAGCAAATGTGCTAATACCAAACACAGCTACAACAACCACAACAACCAGCACAACATCCACTACACTATCACCTCTACCTGGGGCTGATGGAACAGCTTTATATAACTCCAACTGTTCTGGATGTCATGCAGCACTATCTACATCAAGCAAGGCAGGAACAACAGCCAGCAACATTCAGTCAGCTATAAATGGAGACATTGGTGGTATGAGTTCATTATCATCATTAAGCCCAACGGAGATTGATGCTATTGCCACAGCTCTTGCTTCTGTTGTTACACCAGTAACGCCAACTCCAGTATGTGGCAGTTGTCATGCAATTCCACCTTCTACAGGACAGCACTCAAGACATCGTAGCAAAGGTGTTTCTTGTGCTATCTGTCATGGCAGCGCCTACAGCACTACAAGCTTCAATGCAGCCACCCATAACAACGGCATCAAGAATGTGGTCAGCACAATAGGCTGGAACTCTACCTCCAGAACATGCTCTAACTCCTGTCATGGAAATGAGCGATGGTAAATATTGTCTAGGTGCCAATAATTGGGATTATAAAGCTTATTTGGGGGCATCAGTGAAGAGCTTGTACATAACCTGGACAAAAGATTATGATCTGGGAATCCCTATTATTGATGAGCAACATAGAGGGGTTGTAACAGCCATCAACTCACTTTTCTATTATATGCAGTATGAACGAGGCATGGAGGCATTAAACCCAACTTTGCGAATCCTAGATGAATATCGATTATTACATTTTGAAACCGAAGAAGAGATAATGAAACAATACAATTATTCTGATTTTGACACTCATGTAATACTTCACAGACAATTTGACAAGAATATGGACTACGTAATGCGAGAATCTATGGCACTTAGTGACCCTCAAGCTGTATTGTCATTTTTGAAAAAATGGTGGCTGAGTCACATAAACAATGAGGACAGAAAATACTCTACCTATATAGTTTCAAAATCGTAGTTTGGTTACTGGTGCGATATCATAAGCGTCTTGATGAAAAATGGCTTTTATGAAGTCTCACAGACCGGCAGCCACAAGAAGTTTTTCAACGACATTATCTACAGCCATAATTTCAGCCGGAAAGCGTAAAATTCCCATAGGAACATTTTTTCGTATACTCTGGCAGACAGGAATATCTCGGGCTGAATTTGATAAATGACTGACAGCAGGGAGTGATCGAAATGGAACCTTACACACTTAAAGACCTTCTGGATATTCCGCGACTCCGTGAGTTACTTGATTCACTTGATGAAATCCATAGCATGCCATCAGCCATAATTGACATCCATGGCAATGTCCTTACTGCCACTGCTTGGCAGGACATCTGCACAAAATTCCACCGCATAAACCCGGAAACTGAGAAAAAATGTATTGAGAGCGATACCCATATTGGTACTGAGCTTGACAAACAGATGTCTCATGTTGTCTACCGCTGCCCAATGGGGCTGGTAGATTCAGCAACTCCGATCATTATTGAAGGAAAGCATCTCGGCAATGTCTTTACCGGCCAGCTTTTTTTAGAACCGCCCGATGAAGCACAGTTTATCGAACAGGCTCGCTGCTACGGATTTAATGAAAATGAATATTTGGAAGCAATGCGCAAAGTACCTTTTTTTACAGAGGAGAAACTTCACAATAATCTTACTTTTATTCATAGCCTTGCTCAGATGCTGGCAGAACAGGGCTTGCAGAACAAGCGACTGCTGGAGAGTGAGGAAAGATTTGACCAGCTGGCAGAACACAGCAGAACAATCTCATGGGAAGTGGATGTTAATGGCCTGTTCACTTATGTCAGTCAGATGTCCCTTGCTGCTATCGGCTACCATCCTGACGAAATTAGTGGGCAAGAAACACTTTTACGACCTGCACCCAGGGGAAGGGCGCGAGGCATTCAGAAAGTCAGCTCTTGAGGTATTCAAGCAGAAAGGGACTTTTAAAGACTTTGTCAATCCGATCCAGACTAAAGACGGTAATCTGATATGGGTGTCAACAAACGGATTTCCCCTACTGAATGCCGATGGAAGTATCAGGGGTTACCGAGGCAGTGACACCGATATAACAGAACGGATTCAGGCTCAGGAACGATTAACCAAACTCATGGGGGAACAACAGGTTATTCTTGATAACGCACCAGTAGGCATTACCCTGATGATTGACAGAAAACTGGTATGGGTAAACGACCGATTAGCGGAAATCATGGGCTATTCAATAGGTGAACTGGTGGGTGAGACTTCTGAAAAGTTTTACTCTTCACGCGAAGAATATGAACAATTAGGTAATGATGCATACCCGGCCATAGCTCAGGGGCAACCGTTTGAAACAACCAGGAAGCTGATTCGAGGTGATGGCACTTCGATTTGGGTGCGATATAACGGCAAGGCCGTTGACTCCTCTGACATGTCAAAGGGGACGGTCTGGATAATTGAAGACATGACAGAGCAAGTCACTACAAAAAGTGCGCTAGAAGAGAGCAAAGCACATTATCAGGCCATGATAGATGCCTTTGACGGTCTTATGTATATCTGTTCTCAAGATTTTCACATTGAATTCATGAATGAAAAACTGATTAAGCGCACCGGGCGCGATGCAACAGGTGAGCTTTGTTATAAAGCCCTTCACGAACTTGAAAATGTCTGTCCCTGGTGCGTTAATGAGCCGATTTATGCTGGCAACAGCATTCGCTGGGAACTTCAGAGCCCCAAAGATAATCGCTGGTATGAAGTTTCAAATACGCCAATTTGCAGGGATGATGGAAATATTTCCAAACTGGCGATGATAACTGATATCACCAGCCGCAAGCTTGCAGCAGACGTAATCAAACAGAGCGAAGAAAAGTTTGCCAAAGCATTTGAGAACGCACCGCTGATCATGACCATTTCCAAAATTGAAGACGGTACCTTTTTAGAAGTAAATAATCGTTTTTGCGAATTATCGGGATTCAGCCGTGATGAGACCATAGGGCAAACGGCATTGGAAGTTGGCTGGATAACTCCTGAGGACCGGCAGCGGGTGCTTAATGAGTTAGCACAAAAAGGACAAATTACCGGTCTGGATTTGTCATTTTGGAAAAAAAATAAAGAGCGTATTTTGGTATCATATTTCGGAGAAGTTGTCCCGATTAACGGGAAACATTACCTGCTTTCAATTTCTTTGGATATTACCGCACACCGGTTAATGGAAGAACAGCTCCTTCAAGCGCAGAAGCTGGAATCTGTAGGTCGCCTGGCAGGTGGTGTTGCCCATGATTTCAACAACATGCTGACAGTCATCATGGGCCATGCCCAGCTGGGCATGATGAAACTGGACAATGAACACCCCGCATTTGCTGATTTTACTGAAATCAGTAAATCCGCAGAACGCTCTGCTGACCTTACTCGCCAATTGCTTGCATTTGCCCGCAAGCAGACAGCTAATCCTATTGTGATTAACTTGAATGAGGCAGTAACCGCGACTCTCAACATGTTGCAACGGCTTATAGGAGAAGACATCAGCCTGACATGGAAACCATCAGCGCATCTGTGGCCAGTCAAGGTTGACCCGAGCCAAATTGACCAGATTCTGGCAAACCTTTGCGTCAATGCCCGTGATGCCATCTCAGGTACAGGACGCATTACCATCGAAACAGCCAATTGTTCCACCAATGTGCACTACTATGTCAATTCTGAGGGAGTTGAACCAGCAGAATATGCAATACTTACAGTTAGCGACGATGGCATTGGCATGGAAAAAGCAACGCTGTCACACATTTTTGAACCGTTCTTCACGACCAAGGAAATGGGCAAGGGGACAGGCTTGGGATTGGCCACGGTATTTGGGATTGTTAAGCAGAACAACGGCTATATTGACGTTGTCAGCGAACCGGGAGAGGGAACTACCTTTACCGTATACCTGCCTCGTTATGCAGGCAAGGCTGAGAAGGCTCTCAAGGGTGGTTCAGCTGAATCCTCGGCTATCGGCAATGAAACTGTTCTCTTGGTGGAAGACGAACCGGCCATCCTGAATATGGCAAAATTGATTATCACAAAACTTGGTTACCATGTACTGGCGGCAAATTCGCCGGGAGAGGCTATGCATATTGCTCGCAGCCATGTTGGTGAGATTCACCTTCTCATGACCGATGTGGTTATGCCGGAGATGAACGGCAAAGACCTCGCCAGAAATATGCTGTCACTGTACCCAGACATCAAGCGTCTTTTCATGTCTGGCTACACCGCCGATGTTATTGCCCAGCATGGTGTACTTGAAGACGGAGTGCATTTTATCCAGAAACCTTTCAATATGAATGTCTTGGCTGATAAACTGCGCGAGGTCTTGGATAGGTAAAATGTAATTGCCGTAATTCACGGTAACATACATGATAATTGGTCAATCCATAACCTGAAATATAGAAAGGAAAGAGTATCGCCCCGTGATAAGCGTTTCACTATTGGGACCTGACGTCTTAGACATCGGGCGTACAATTTACTATGATAATCTCATCAACCTTGTAAGATCGCACCCCTGGTATATTGAGGAAGGAGGCGACTTGTTGATTCCCATAGTAGACACTGCTCAGGAAACAAATTGGCCGAGATACAACAACCAGCAAAGTGCATACATTCGCGGATGCATGCCATCATTACAGCAAGACTGTAGTCTTATCAATTATCTTGAACAAATAATCAGCTGGTCAAAAGAAAATGTCGCTCAAAAGATACTGCTCATCAATATGCATCCATTCTTCAGGCTGCCAATAATTCTTTCCGAATGCCCAAATATCATCGTGGCTGATGGATCGCTGGCCCACCACGAAAGACAAATCAACTCAAGAACTATTTCAATGCCTGCTCTACCTATGGTAAATAATGTAGCACGAATGTCTCAGGATAGGACAATACTGGCTTCATTCAGAGGTTCCCTATCACACCCCGTAAGAAAGAAACTAGCTGAACTGCATAACAATACGGACATCATAATTCAACTTGGCTCATGGGGCAAAGAATCTAAGGTTGACGCAACGCAATACAAGACAGACTCCCGCTACGAGTCTTTGCTGGATTCCTCAATATTCAGCTTCGTTCCGCGTGGAGACGCCCTCTTTTCCTATCGCTTGCTAGAAGTAATGGCACGGGGAAGCATACCTATTATATTGTCTGACGGATGGGTACTTCCATTCGACCGTGCCATAGAGTGGGATAAATTCAGTCTGAGATTTCATAGTGACGCCATCGGTCTTATCCCTGGAATTCTCAGAAGAATTTCCTCCCAACGAATCTCAGAAATGCAGACTGAAGCTACTCAGACCTACAGAGAGAAACTTCAGACTATGGAGGCAATTGTCAATACGCTGATGCATGAAGTAGTAGGAATTATTGAGACATCCATTTGTTCAATAACAAACCACGCCAACATTGTACCTCTTTATGGAGTAAAGATTGTGTCAGAACAGCTAAATCTAATTTCCAAACCAAGACCTAAGCTATTTTCATCAGTCACACAAGCTCAAGAAGCTTATAATGAAGCGCTGGCGTTACACCAAAAAGGGCAACTTTCTCAAGCGCAAATGATCTGTGAAGAGATACTCAAATCGCTACCAAAGTTTTGTGACGCACTACATTTGCTTGGTGTTATTGCATATCAAACAAAAAATTATCAACATGCAGTGGACTTGTTAGAGAAGGCCATAGAAATATTGCCAAACAATGCCACGTATTATTCTAATCGTGGCATTGTTCTGCAAGATTTTACTCAATTAGACGCCGCTATGGCATGTTACGACAAGGTGATCCTTCTCAAGCCGGACTGTGCTGTGACATATTACAATCGTGGCATTACGCTACAGAAACTAGGTCATTTACACTCTGCTATTGTTAGTTACGATAATGCAATCCTGCACAAACCAGACTATTTTGAAGCATACTACAATCGCGGCAATTCGCTGAAAGCACTCCATCAGCTAGACGCAGCTTTATTTAGTTTCAATATTGCGATTTTATTCAAGCCGGACTATACAGAGGCATACAACAATCGTGGTACAACGTTAAAAGCACTAATGCAATTAGAATCTGCCGTGAATAGCTATAACAAGGCAATCGTACTCAATCCAGAGGATGTCAGAGCATTCTATAATCTCGGAAATGCACTGAAAGCTGCCAAACAATTAGATGCTGCTTTGACAAGTTACAAGAAAGTGATTTTACTCAAACCGCAATATGCCGAGGCATACAGCAATCGAGGTATTGCACTACAAGAACTCAAACAATTAAACGCCGCTGTGACAAATTATGATATGGCAATTGCACTCAAACCTGACTTTGCTGATGCATACTATAACCTCGGAACTACGCTTCAATCTCTCAAACAGTTAGACGCTGCTTTAACAAGCTACAATAATGCAATAGTTCTAAATCCCGATTATGCTGAAGCCTACAATAACCAGGGCAATATTCTACAAGAATCAAATTATTTTGAAGCAGCTTTGACAAGCTACTATAAAGCGATCACTCTAAAACCGGACTTTGCTGAAGCTTTCAACAATCGCGGTATTGCAATGCATGATCTCAATCGATTAGTCGCAGCTTTGGAGTTCTACGATAAGGCTATCGTGCTAAAACCTGACTATACTGAGGCGTACAGCAATCGCGGTATTGCAAAGCATGATCTCAATCAATTAGACGCTGCTTTGACATGTTATAACAAAGCAGTCGCAATCAAGCCTGACTATGCTGATGCTTATTGGAACAAGTCATTAGCTTTACTATTAGCTGGAGACTTTGTAAATGGCTGGGAGATGTATGAATGGCGATGGCAGCGAGATGCTTTTTCATCACCTGTCCGTAACTTTACGCAGCCACTCTGGCTAGGCAGGGAATCACTGAATGGTAAAACCATTTTACTCCATAGCGAACAAGGCTTCGGTGACACTATTCAGTTTTGCCGATATGCTAAGTTAGTTGCTGAACTGGGTGCGCGAGTGATCTTGGAAGTACCACTCGTTCTGATTGACTTGTTTAAATATTTAAATGGAGTTGCTGAACTGATAGCTAAAGACGAAATGCTGCCAGCTTTTGACTATCACTGCCCGTTGCTCAGTCTGCCATTAGCATTCAAAACCAACCTCAGCAACATACCAACTGCCCAAGCCTACTTAAGAAGTGATCCTGACAAAGTTAATAACTGGAAAATCAAGTTAGGCGATACAACAACTAAACGGATTGGCCTGGCTTGGAGCGGCAGCATTACACATAAATATGACCACAACCGCAGCATTGCCTTGTCCCAACTGTTGCTTCACCTGCCAGAGCATTACGAGTATATCAGCCTGCAGAAAGAACTGCGTGAAAATGATAAAGACACACTTCAAGAATACAACATAAGGCATTACGGTGATCAGCTAAAAGACTTTTCTGACACAGCAGCGCTGTGTGACCTGATGGATATTGTAATAAGTGTTGACACCAGCGTAGCGCACCTGGCTGGTGCGTTAGGCAAGCAAACTTGGATACTGCTGCCATTTAGCCCCGATTGGCGTTGGTTATTAGACAGAAGTGATAGTGTCTGGTATCCAACTGTCAAACTCTATCGTCAACATACTGTAGGTAACTGGGACCATGCGTTTAATGAGGTGCAGTCTGAATTGATAAAGTCATTTGGGGTGTTAGAAAATCGAGGATACATTTCCAAACCAAAGTCTGCTGCTAAAAATAATCTGCAATTAATTATTAATGAAGCTGTAGCACTGCATAATGACGGACAACTTACTGAAGCGCTCACTATTTATGAAAATATACTAAAAATACAGCCGACGAATTGTGATGCTTTGCATTTGCTTGGTGTTATTGCATATCAAACGAAACAATACCAACGTGCTGTGGACTTAACAAGTAAAGCCTTAGAAATATTACCCAATAGTGCACTTTTCTATTCAAATCGTGGCATTGCCCTGCAAGAACTTGGGCAATTAGACGCTGCCGTGTCGAACTACGACAATGCGATTGCACTCAAGCCAGACTACGCTGAAGCTTATAGCAATCGTGGTAATGCACTGATAATACTTAATCAGTTAGAAGCTGCAGTATCGAGTTACGATAAGGCCGTTGCACTAAAACCTGACTATGCTGATGCATACTACAATCGCGGAATTGCACTGAAAGAACTCAAGCAATTTGATGCAGCTGTTGCTAGCTACGATAAAGCTATAGCACTATCACCTGACTATATAGACGCATTCTACAATCGAGGCAATTCACTCAAAGCACTTGAGAATCTGGACGGTGCTGTAGACAATTACAATAAAGCAATCTCACTCAAACCGGACTATGCTGAGGTATACAACAATCGAGGTACTACTCTGAAAGAACTAAATCAGTTAGAAGCAGCTTTTGAGTGTTACGATAAAGCTATCGCGCTCAAGCCGGACTATGCTGAGGTATTCAACAATCGCGGTAATGCGTTATGTGATCTCAATCAGACTGTAGCTGCTTTGATTTATTACGATAAAGCTATAGTTTTAAAACCAGATTTTTTTGACGCATACAGCAATCGCGGCAACGCACTGCAAGAACTCAAACAGTTAGACGTGGCTGTGGCATGTTACAACAAAGCGGTCGCAATCAAGCCTGACTATGCTGATGCATATTGGAACAAGTCATTAGCTCTGCTGTTAGGTGGAGACTTTGTAAATGGATGGGAGATGTATGAATGGCGATGGAAAGTAGTTTCCTTCTCATCGCCCAATCAAAATTTTTCTAAGCCACTCTGGCTTGGTAAGGAATCACTGAATGGTAAAACCATTTTACTCCACAGTGAACAAGGTTTTGGTGACACTATTCAGTTTTGCCGATATGCTAAGTTAGTTGCTAAACTGGGTGCGCGAGTGATCTTGGGAGTGCCGCCCCTCCTGCTTGACTTGCTTAAAGACTTAGCTGGAGTTGCTGAACTGGTTACTAAAAACGTGGAACTTCCAATATTTGACTATCACTGTCCGTTACTCAGCCTGCCATTAGCGTTCAAAACCAACCTCAGCAACATGCCAACTGCCCAAGCCTACTTAAAAAGCGATCCTGACAAAGTTAATAACTGGAAAATCAAGTTAGGCGGTAAAACAACTAAACGGATTGGACTGGCTTGGAGCGGCAGCACTACACATAAATATGACCACAACCGCAGCATTGCCTTGTCCCAACTGTTGCTTCACCTGCCAGAGCATTACGAGTATATTAGCCTGCAGAAAGAACTGCGTGAAAATGATAAAGACACACTTCAAAAATACAACATCAGGCATTACGGTGATGAGCTAAAAGACTTTACTGACACAGCAGCGCTGTGTGACCTGATGGATATTGTAA
>Ga0194047_10002478_pt1 | contig 10548 bp, 6 predicted proteins | sample JunL225m_MetaG_2_FD_160070 | JGI IMG/M metagenome (GOLD analysis project Ga0194047, IMG submission 160070) | Anoxic zone freshwater microbial communities from boreal shield lake in IISD Experimental Lakes Area, Ontario, Canada - Jun2016-L221-5m | ecosystem: Environmental > Aquatic > Freshwater >...
ATCTTACCCCTCTGAAATAACTCATTTACTAAGCCTTAAAACTCTCTCATTTTTGTATTAGATTTTCTGATACGCTTTACTCAAAAAAGTTTTACTAACCTTAAAAAATTAAAATGAACAAAATTATTACGCTTTTTGTTGCGGTTGCTTTTGCTACAATGGTATCGGCACAAACTACTCTCCCAACTTCATGGGATTTTACCACTCCAGGAATTAGCACACCTCCAAATGGCTGGACATTAAATTTGGGAACTAACGGAAACCTAACTTATGCTTCGGGTATAGGCGATATTTTATCTTGCAGATTAGATGCAGCAGGCGAAAATGTGGTGATTTGGTTTGCTGATAAGCCCGGTGCAGTTAGTTATTATTTAAAAGGCACAGGAATTTCTCCGGCTCCGGCTTTTAGTGGAACATTCACAATTCAGGAAGGCCCTGACACGAGCCATTGGAGCGATATGCAAGCTGTTACAACTATGACAGGTTCATTTGTAAAGTATGTGAATACTCCTCTTGCAACGTCTCGTTACATTCGCTTTTTTTACACTACAAAAGTTTTAGGAAGTAATGTTTCTCTCGACAGTATTTTAATTTTATCAGCACCGGCAAGTCCTAATGCTGCTATTAATGTAAAGCAAGGTTCCACGAGTTTAGTAAATGGAAATACTTTTTCGATAGGGAAAAGTGCGTCAACATTATTTACAATTGAAAACAAAGGAACTTCTCAGGCATTAACTTTAAGCAACAAAAGCATTACAGGTGTAAATGCATCTGATTATACAATTGGTTATTTTCCATCATCTATTGCAGCAAACAGCAGTGATACTTTTAGAGTTGTTTTTAATCCGGCATCAAATGGTTCACGAAAAGCAACTTTAAGTTTCAATTCAAATGATTCTTTAAAAAATCCTTTCGGAATTGACCTTTACGGAATAGGAGGAAATTTTGCATCTGAACCAACTCAACAAGCTACAAATATTTCTTTCACAAATTTAAAAGCATACACGTTGAATGTGAGTTTTAAAAATCCTTCAAGTACCCCAGAAAAATATATTGTACTACGTAAAAAAAGTGCAGCAATTACAGAAGTACCTGTTGATGGACAAATATATGTAAGAGGCGATTATATTGGTGGTGCGCAAGTTGTTTCCATTGGAACTGATACAAGTTTTACACCAACAAATATTATCGCAAATACCACGTATTATTTTTCAGTATTTTCATGCAACGGACCTTCTGGTTTTGAAAATTATTTGACTACTTCACCATTGAATGGAAATATAACTACAGGAGGAAAAAATATCGGAACTTATTATGCCGGAATAAGCTCATCAGCATCTACATTTATTACCGATCTACATAATAAAATTAACGTACACGATACAATTTATTACAGCAATTATGCTCCAACAATTGTAAATAATTTTATTGCTCGTGATACCACAGGCAGCAAAAAAGTAGTGAATTGTGTGTATACCACTTTGCCATATATTTATGATGATCCTTTTAAATGGTGGTCGTCAAATGCTCTTCCTCCAACTCTTACACGCGAACATACTTATTGCCAAAGCTGGATGCCAAGCAATGTAGGAAATCCTAATTGGCCAAATGGCTCTAACGGAAAGGAACTTCCCGAATACAGTGATATCCACCATTTGTTTCCGGCTGATCAGTCAAATGCAAACGGAAAGCGTTCAAACTATCCTTTCGGAGAAGTTGTTACTCCAACATTTGTTTCACCAACAGGAATGGGAAAACTTGGTTTAGATTCAGCAGGTCATACTGTTTGGGAACCACGTGATTCACACAAAGGAGATGCGGCTCGTGCGATGTTTTATATGAGTGTTGCTTACAATGGAGTGAATGGAAATAATTGGTCAATTCCTTCGCAACAAAATCAGGCAGTATTAAAAAAATGGCATTTTCAAGATCCACCTGATGCTTGGGAAATTGCACGACATGAATATGTAAATTCTATTCAGCATAATCGCAATCCATTTATCGATAGCATTTATTGGGTGAATAAAATTGACTTTTCAAACATGTCAATCATTTCATCAGCTACTCCGGGAATCACTTTAACTTCACCAATAGGTGGCGAAAATTGGAAATCAAATAACGCCTACAATATTACTTGGGCAAGTGCAAATGTTGATTCAGTGAAAATTGATCTGTTGGTAAATGATACATTTTATGCAGTTGTTTCTCCTTCAACATTGTCATTGGCAGGAAGTTTTAATTGGTTGATTTCTCCAATTACGCTTGCAACAACAAAAGCTAAAATTCGCATCACCGATAAAAAAACAACAACTAATGCAATCAGTGCAAACTATTTTAATATCACCTCAACAACCGGTATTGATGCATTGAGTATGGCAAAAAATATTTCAATTTATCCAAATCCATCACAAGGAAATATCACTATTAATTTCGATATGCATTTGAAAGGAAATGTTGAAATTTTTGTATTTGATATCACAGGCAGATTAGTGAAATCATTCGAATCATCAGATAACGCAACAAAATTATCTATAGAAAATAAAGGTGTTTATATTGTTCAATTAAAGATAAACGGAACTGCTGTTTATAAAAAGATAGTAGTTGAATAATTAAAAAAAATATTTTAAGAAAATGAGAAGCTCCTTTTGGGGCTTTTCTTTTTTAATAAATTATCACTCAAAACTAATTACTTGAATTAGTTAAGATGAAACCTTAAAGAAGTTCTCATAAGGTTCGCTGAAAACTATTTGCGTAACTCAGCGTTTTTAATCTGCGATAATCCACGAGAAAAAAAGAAGCTTTCCCATTAATCGACAACACGATATTTTTTAATTATATTTGGCAGTATAAATTGAAATGAAATGCTAATTGAGCGCACAACAAATAATCAAATCGTAATAACGGTTTCATCATCAGTTGACAGTTTTGGGCTACAACGTTTAATCGACTATGTGAAATATTTGGAAGCAACATCTAAATCAAAAGCCAAACAATCGGATGTTGACAAACTTGCTGATGAAGTAAATGCTTCGTGGTGGTCAAAAAACCGTAAACGATTTGAAAAGTGAAAATAATAGTTGACGCAAATATTGTTTTTAGCGGAATACTCAATACCAATGGTAAAATTGGAGATTTATTAATCAACTCTAAAAAGCGATTCGATTTTATTGCACCTGATTTTTTAAGAACTGAAATTAAAAAACATTATTCAAAGCTGGCAAAAATTTCAAAGTTAACACTTGAACAAATCCAAGAATCTGAATTTCAAATTTGCCAAGACATTACATTTATTTCTGAAGAACAAATCAAACTTTCATCATGGCGAATTGCTGAAAAACTAGTTGCTGATGTTGATCCAAATGATGCTCACTATATTGCATATGCTAAACATTTTAAATGTAAAATTTGGAGTGGCGACAAAGCGTTGATTAAAGGACTTGCAAAAAAAGATTTCACAAATTTCATCTCTACGGATGAGCTGTTTAAAAGGAGAGGGTTATAAGATTGTTTTTTTCCACGCTCTTTATTTTATAGAAATGAAATATATAATCTGCCACAGATTACACAGATTTTTTTTTTGATTTGGAGAATGGAAACAGGAAAGAATTTCTCATAAAGGTTCGCTGAAAAGTATTTGCGTAACTCAGCGTTTTTAATCAGCGCTAATCCGCGAGAAAAAAATTGCCACAGTTTGCGTAAATTTTTACTTTTACAAAAAATACTCAAACAATGAAAACCAAAGATATTCATCACACAGAAATTTTTCATACCGATCCGGATGACCTTTATAAATGCATCATGGATTCTCGTATTCACAGTTCGTTTACCGGTGGTGAAGCTATTATTGAAGACAAAGAAGGTGCTGAGTTTACAGCTTTTGATGGCTATATATCAGGTAAGAATATCGTTCTTGAACGAGGCAAAAAAATTGTTCAAACATGGAGAGCGGAAGAAGAAGGGTGGCCCGAAGATCATTTTTCGGAAGCAACTTTTATTTTTGAAAAAGTGAAGGAAGGAACAAAATTAGAATTCTTTCATACCGGAATTCCCGAACATAAAGCAGAAGATATTTCAAAAGGCTGGAATGATTTTTATTGGGAACCTCTGAAAGATTTTTTGAACAGATAAATTTCTTTTTCATTCGCAAAAACATTCGGCTTACTTTTGCAGTTATAATTAATTGCTTTGCGCTCTCTGCGCCTCTGCGTTAAATTTCAAAATGACAAAAATAAAAGAAGAAGATATAAAAATTGATTCACTGTCAGAAGAAGAATTCATTGAAGTTCTTGGTGCACGCGAACACAATCTTAAAAATATTGATGTAAAAATCCCTAGAAATAAATTGGTTACCATCACCGGATTAAGTGGAAGTGGGAAATCATCATTGGCATTCGATACCATTTTTGCCGAAGGGCAACGAAGGTATATGGAAAGTTTTTCTGCTTATGCCCGTCAGTTTATCGGCAATATGGAAAGACCTGATGTAGACAAGATCAACGGACTTTCTCCTGTTATTGCCATCGAGCAAAAAACGGTCAATAAAAATCCCCGATCAACCGTTGGAACCATTACCGAGATATACGATTTTATGCGTTTGCTTTTTGCACGTGCAGCTGATGCGTTTAGTTATGTGAACGGAGAAAAAATGGTGAAGATGACCGAAGAGCAAATCATCACAACCATTATCACCCAATTCGAAAATAAAAAGATTTCTATTCTTGCACCGATTGTAAAAGGACGAAAAGGACATTACCGTGAACTGTTTGAACAAATAAGAAAGCAAGGTTATACGAAAGTTCGACTTGATGGAATTTTGCAGGATATCGTTCCAAAAATGCAAGCCGACAGATATAAAATTCATGATATTGAAGTGTTGATCGATCGCATTGAACCAAAGCAAGATGCTCGTTTCCGTATTTCAGAAAGTGTGAAGAGTGCAATGAAAATGGGCAAAGGAACATTGGTGCTTATTGAAAATGATTCGGATAAAGCATTTCATTTTAGTAAATTTTTGATGGATCCAAAATCAGGAATTAGCTATGATGAACCTCAGCCAAATACTTTTTCGTTTAACTCTCCATATGGTGCATGCTCGGCTTGCGATGGACTTGGAGTTAAAAGTATCATCGATGAAAATGCAATTATTCCTGATAGAAAATTAAGTATCAACAAAGGTGCTTTTGCACCGTTAGGAGAAGTAAGAGAGAACTGGACTTTTACTCAATTACGTGAACTTTCAAAAAAACATAAATTCAGTTTTGCTGATCCTGTCGAGAAAATTTCTTCAGATGCATTAAGTGTAATTTTATATGGAAGCGATGAACAACTTGTAATTCCTCAGCAATATAATTCAGGCTATGTTCAAAATTTTACTACACGTTGGGAAGGGTTGATTCCAATGATTACTCGTCATTATCACGAAAGAAGTTATGATGCAATTTATCGTTGGGCAGAAGAATTTATGCAAGTTCAACCTTGTCCGGAATGTAATGGAGCACGGTTAAAAAAAGAATCTTTAAATTATAAAATTGGAGGCAAAAATATTTCTGATATAGCTGCTTTAGAAATTACTGCACTCGGAAAATGGTTTGACGAAATTGAAAATCATTTAGATGATAAACAACTTATCATCGCTACCGAAATTTTGAAAGAAATTCGCAGCCGCATTAAATTTTTACTCGGTGTAGGAATTGATTATCTCACTTTAAATTCTCCTTCAAAAACATTAAGTGGCGGTGAAGCACAACGCATTCGTTTGGCAACGCAAATTGGTTCGCAGCTTGTTGGTGTATTATATATTTTAGATGAACCAAGTATCGGCTTGCATCAGCGTGATAACAATCGATTGATTGATTCATTAAAAGAATTACGTGACGTTGGAAATAGTGTAATTGTGGTTGAACACGATAAAGAAATGATGGCCGAAAGTGATTATATTTTAGATATGGGTTATGGAGCAGGTATTCATGGCGGACATATTTCGGCACAGGGAACTTTAGAGGATATTTTAAAATCAGATTCCATCACGGCACAATATTTAAATGGGAAAAAAGAAATTGAAATTCCTAAAACCAGAAGAAAAGGAAACGGGAAAAAATTAGTGTTAAAAGGTGCAACAGGAAATAATTTAAAAAATGTTTCGGTAGAATTTGCTCTCGGAAAATTTATTGCTGTTACAGGTGTAAGCGGTAGTGGAAAATCATCACTCATCAACGAAACTTTATATCCAATTTTACGTCAATATTTTTATAATTCAATTCAAAAACCTTTGCCATATAAAGAGTTTAAAGGACTCGAGCAAGTAGATAAAGTTATTGAGATAGATCAATCACCAATTGGAAGAACACCTCGAAGTAATCCTGCAACTTATGTGGAAGTTTTTGGAGATATCAGAAATCTCTACGCTAATTTACCTGAATCAAAAATTAGAGGATATAAGCCCGGAAGATTTTCTTTTAATGTAAAAGGAGGAAGATGCGAAACTTGTCAGGGTGCCGGAATAAGAACCATCGAAATGAATTTTTTGCCTGATGTATATGTTCACTGCGAAACATGTAATGGCAAACGATATAACCGAGAAACTTTGGAAATTCGTTTCAAGGGAAAAAGTATCAACGATGTGTTGAATATGAGTATTGAAGAAGCTGTTAAGTTTTTTGAAAACACTCCGCAAATTCTTCGAAAGATAGAAACACTATTTGCTGTAGGATTAGGATATATAACACTCGGACAGCAAAGCACAACGCTTAGTGGAGGCGAGGCTCAACGTGTAAAGCTTGCTACCGAATTAAGCAAGCGTGATACTGGAAATACATTTTATATTTTAGATGAACCTACAACAGGATTGCATTTTGAAGATGTGAGAGTGCTATTAGATGTATTGCAAAAATTGGTTGAAAAGGGAAATACTGTTTTAGTGATTGAACATAATATGGATGTGATAAAAGTAGCAGATCATATTATTGATATCGGACCCGAAGGTGGAAAATATGGTGGCGAAGTTTTATGCGAAGGGACACCTGAACAAATTTGTAACGAACCACGAAGTCATACCGCTAGATTTTTGAAAATAGAATTAGGGATAATCTAAATTTTTAATTTCATTCATGTCCTGATGCTCTATGCAATTAGTAGCCTCGCGCTTTAGCGTGGGGAAATAAATTTTATTATCAAGGGCTTTAGCCCAAACAATTTCATTTTTCTTTGCGCTCTTTGCGAATTCACTTTGGGTCTTTGCGGTTAAAGAAAATTTTGAAAATAAATTTTAAATGACTATTTTTGTCATGTTAATTTTAGTCATCTATGAAAACCTTAATCAAAACTGCAAGAGAAAACAAAGGCTTGATGCTGCGCGAAGTAGCTCAAATGCTTGGCATTGATCAGGCATTGGTAAGCAAGTTTGAAACTGGAAATCGAAAGCCAACAAAAGCTCAGGTTCATAAATTAGCAGAAATTTTAGATATCGATTCCAATGAATTGATGGTTTCATGGCTCAAGGAAAAAATCCTTTATGAAATTGGCGATGATAATGATTTGGCTTTACAAGCAATGATTGCTGCCGAAGCCGAAATAAAATTCAAACTTTCAAGTTCTAAGTTGGCAGTTCCAAAAGCTATTAAATCACTCCTTGCTGATATTGATAAATTGAAAAAGAAGTTAGATAAGTTCAGGAAATTCGATAGCTATCGAATTGCTCAGGCGTTGGAGTTGGAATACACTTTTGAGAGCAATCGCATCGAGGGAAATACACTCACTCTTAAAGAAACAGATTTAGTGATTAATGAAGGTTTAACTATTTCCGGAAAGAGCATGCGTGAACACTTGGAAGCTATCAATCATAAAGAAGCCATCGAGTATGTTAAACATTTAATTGAAAAAAAATCTGCAATAAATGAAAGAGAAGTTTTATCAATTCATAATTTAATTCTTCGAGGAATAGATCAACTAAATGCTGGTGTTTATCGCAATGTTCAGGTGATGATAAAAGGCAGCAGTTTTACTCCGCCTCAACCTTTTTTAGTTGGCAAACAAATGGAAGATTATTTCCATTGGTATACTTCAAACAAAGCTAAACTGCATCCAATTGTGCTTGCTGCCGAAATGCACGAAAGGCTTGTAACTATTCATCCTTTCATTGATGGTAACGGTCGCACTTCTCGTTTGGTAATGAATTTAATTTTATTAAAAAACGGATATGTTATCGCTAATTTAAAAGGAGATGCAAAAAGCAGGATGAATTATTATAATGCTTTAGAAAAAGCACAAACTCAAAACAATAAAAATGATTTTATTGAACTCATCGCACAAGTTGAATTAACTTCCCTTATCCGATATCTTAAAATTATTGGAAAATAGAAGGGAAGATTTATTCTAAAATTGTTAAACAAAAAAGAGCAACCATTTGGTTGCTCTTTTAAAATGTTATTATTAATAATGACTAGAAAATTTTAGTCACTTTTTGAATGATGTTATCGTGCTGAGAAATTAAATTGATAAAATACATTCCATCTTTTAATCCTTCAGCATTCAATAATTCGAAGTTGTTATCACCAATTGAAACTTTCAATTTTTGATTACTAATTGTTCGTCCAGTGATATCAATTAATTGAAGTGTCATATTTTCTTCTACTTCTGAATTTATTAATACACTTACATTATTTACAAAAGGATTAGGTTGAGCAGTGAAAGTAATTCCGTTCAGTTTTTGACTAATTAAAACGCTTACTTCTTTTGCTATTGTTGTTCTGCCATTCTTATCTATTTGTGTTAGTCTGTAATATATTGTGTTTACTTTTTGTTGGATGAGTGAAGTGATATCATCTGATAAAGAATAATCATGCATTTCACTTGTAGTTCCATTTCCTTTTACTGAACCAATCAATTCATAATTTTGATGATTAGTAGTTCTCTCAATAATAAAATGGTCGTTGTTTATTTCACTTGCAGTAATCCAATTCAACTCTACAGTACGATCTTTTTTAACTCCACTAAAATCTATTAGTGTAATTGGTAAGGTTCCATTACTTGCTACTCCAAAGGCATTGAAATTTGTTATACCTGAGCGTGTTTGAGAATATGGATTAGTTCCTGATGCTGCCGATCCGGTAGATGCCATCCAGGTCGTACCATTATAATATGCTTCGTAAGAAGTTGATCTTGAGAATCCACTTAATTCATCACTACCCGACCATTGTAAGGCAACAGTTGAATTACTTCCTCCTGATAGAGCTTCTTTAATTACCCATGTTCTGTTTACAGCATTAGTAGTAATTTTTGAACCTGTTGGTACACTACCTGAATAGTTATTTGTAACACTATCAATTATTCCAAATGTAAAATTATCAGTTGTTCCTGAGTTGCTAAATGTTATTGGATTGAAACTGTAATTTCCAATTGGTAAAACTTGATTTCCAGTTTTACCTGTTGAACCAATAGCATTACTTATTAAAAATCCTGTTCCAGTTGTTGCAACATAACTTGAAGCATTTCCTGCCGATGCAAATGAAGCATTTCCAAGAGTTAAGTTATAGTTTCCAAGATTAAGTTTACCAGATGTTAGTATCAACGAATCATTTAAAATTACATTTCCACCAAGTGAAATACCTGCCGAATTACTAATCTGAACTTTTGAATAAGTACCTCCGTTAATTGTTTGAACAGAAGATCCGGTAAACACTGTTTTACCATTACTATTTACAAATGTTCCATTGTTTGTTATCATACCATAAATACTCAGTTGTGAAGCGGAGTTGTTTAACGTTAATGTTGCTCCGGTTTGAATAATAATATTATTAGCTTGTTGCGCATCAGTCACTAACGGAGAGTTGGTCGTTACCGGGATAGATACATTTGATGTTGATAATGGAATAACTGGACAACTCCAATTACTGGTGGAATTCCAATTTGTTCCAGAATTTCCTGTCCAAACAAATGGTGTAATGAGTGCAAGAGTTGCATTATTAGAAGTCACACTTCCACAAGTTCCAGTAACAACAACACTGTAAGCACCGGTATCAGAAATCGCAGGACTGCTAATAGTATAACTAGAAGAAGTAGCACCACTAATTGATGTTCCTGCTTTTCTCCACTGATATGTCAATGTTCCAGTTCCTAAACCTGCAACGGTAAATGAAGTGCTGGTTCCTGCACAAATAGTTGCAGAAGTTGGCTGAGTTGATATTGAAGTTGGTGTATTTAAATTTAAGTTGGCGTTGTTTGAAGTCACGCTTCCGCAAGTACCAGTAACAACAACACTGTAAGCACCGGTATCAGAAATCGCAGGACTGCTAATAGTATAACTAGAAGAAGTAGCACCACTAATTGATGTACCGGCTTTTCTCCACTGATAAGAAAGAGTTCCCGTTCCTAATCCAGCAACAGTAAATGAAGTGCTAGTTCCTGCACAAATAGTTGCAGAAGTTGGCTGAGTTGAAATAGAAGTTGGAGTATTTAAATTTAAGTTGGCGTTGTTAGAAGTCACACTTCCGCAAGTTCCAGTAACAATAACACTGTAAGCACCGGTATCAGAAATCGCAGGACTGATAATGG
>Ga0194047_10002482_pt1 | contig 10544 bp, 9 predicted proteins | sample JunL225m_MetaG_2_FD_160070 | JGI IMG/M metagenome (GOLD analysis project Ga0194047, IMG submission 160070) | Anoxic zone freshwater microbial communities from boreal shield lake in IISD Experimental Lakes Area, Ontario, Canada - Jun2016-L221-5m | ecosystem: Environmental > Aquatic > Freshwater >...
CGCGCACTTCCTCAATGCCGATTTCAAGGCGTTCATCTCCCACCTCTTCCACGATGCTGCGCTGGATAAAAACGCGCACATCTCCGCTGGTCAAATCCACCCGGATGTTCTGGGAAGCGGCGATAGGATTTACTCTTTTGTAAGCGGCTTTGAGCGCGTTTTCCAGAATACCAACTACGGTCTCTTTAGCGAGACCTCTATCCGCAGCAATCTGGGCTATAGCTGCTCTAAAATCGCTTTTCATACGCGAAGCTCCTTGTCTATGTCCATATTCAATTTTTAGTCTTTTTCAAAATAACAGCCCAAGCCTGAAAATCAGGGTGGGCTACCGGGAACGAACTAGCTTGACTTTCAAACTCGCCGCAACCGCTACTTAAAGCGGGACGGGAGCAGCATTATCTTAATCAATACGCATTGCAAACAGTCCTCGATAGTCAAAAGTTAGCTAACAATTAAAAAAGCAGGTTAGCAAAAGCCCACCTTTAGTTAGACTTCTATTCAGGCTAAATTATACCACCACGCCCATCCCTTTGCAATAGTTTGGAAAATCGCGACAGGGCGATTGCAAGAACGGGTTCGGATTCTGTAGGAGCAACCTCGGTGTTGCGACAAGACGCGCCCTCGATGGGTGGCGCAAATCGGCTGGCAGAGCAGCCTCGCACAGGGGCAATCGTTAGAAGGGCGTATTCAAATACGCCCCTACGGGAAGGGGTCACATTACAGTTTTGATATATTGAGCGGCGCGGTGGGCGATGGTTTCGATGGTAATCATCGGGTTTACGCCACAGGCGGTAGGGAAGGCGCTGGCATCGGTTATGAACAAACCGGGCGTGGTATGCGCCTCGTTGTGTTGGTTGACTACCGAACGCGCCGGGTCACTGCCCATGCGGCAACTGCACATTTGATGAAAGCTACTGTAGATGGTTTGGTTTGCGCCCCAGCCGCGCCGGTCTATTTCTTCCATAAAATGTTGGCGAGTTTGCCCCGATTTGCCCGGTTCGTATTTCGCTGGAACGGGTTGGACGCTGTATATTTCCTTTGCGCCTGCCGCTTCCAGAATTTGAATTGCGCCTTCGGTTGCCGCTCGCATGTGGGCGGTATCGTATTTGGATAGCTGGTAGTTAAATATCGGTTGCCCGTATTTGTTCAAGCGCACCTCGCCCCCGTCTCGGTCACGTAGTAACGCCCCGATATAGGCGGTATGTTTCAAGTTGCCCATCAATTTCTTGAAGGCGCGTCCGTTTTCCCAACCGAAAATATAGGAGGGAGTTACCAGATGCGCCGGCGCGGTTTCAAAGATTGCGCCATAGCCTTTGCCATCGAGATTGGAGAATTGGGTACTGTAGCAGCCTTGCATTACGCCCGTCCATGGGCGCACTTCTTCTTCTTCCATTCGCGCCATTACCACCCCAATCGGATGAAGTCGTAGGTTTTTGCCAACCGTTGCGCCGCCGATTTTAGAGCGCAGCAGCAAGGCGGGGGTGTGCAATGCGCCGCAAGCAGCCACCACCGCTTTAGCTTTAACGGTCAGGTTAAATTTTTCGCCGCTTTCTGGATTTGTGACGGTGGCAACCACTCCAGAGGCGCGACCCTTTTCAGTCAAGATTATATCAGCGGCGCAATTCACGATAAAACGCGCCCCATGCAGGTTAGCTTCTTCCAACCAAGTAAGGAGGGTACTTTGCTTTGCGCCTTTCTGACAGCCGTAAATGCAGTAGCCACACTCATCATCCTGACTACAGCCGCGCACGTTACGCGGCATCAAATCCTTGTGCCAGCCGAGCTTTTCCAGACCTCGAAATAAAACGGTATCGCGCCCACTCAAGCGGTTATACTTATTAGATATGCCGAGCTTATCATGTACTGCCCGGTTGCTTTGTTCGTATTCGGGCGTGTCAAAAACCTTGAAGCTGGAAAGGCTATCCCATTCGCGGCGGATTGTTTCAGGCGTGGCAAAACTGGTGGTGTAATTAATGACAGTTCCGCCACCCAAACAGCTACCTGCTAGGAGAGCTACCCCTTGATTGCTGGTAGCCGTTTTACCGCCGTCCAGATAAAGTTTGCCCAATAGTTCGCTCTCTACCTGATTGAAATCGGCTTCGTTATAATATCCGCCCTTCTCTAGCACAATTACATCTAGCCCGGCTTTAGCTAGTTCTCCCGCTACTACGCCCCCACCCGCTCCGCTGCCAACCACCACCACATCGCAACTTAGGAGGGAATGGCGCGAAACTTCGATAGGTTTGATGGGTTTGGGTTTTTCGGGGGCTGGAAAGAGCGCTCCGGGGTAGCCGATTATTTCCCAAGTGGGGTTAGGGCGTTCCCCGAACTTTTGAGTACCAAAAAAGCCGGTAGCTGCCAGCGCCTTAAACACTTTGAACGCGCTTCGGAGCGCGGAAAGCTTATGGGTAGCCAGTTTGAGCAGGTATTGTTCTCTTTGGGTTGGATTCATATTGCTAAAAGGGTGGGCAGTTCCGGCAATCGCTATATTAGCGAAACGGTTGTTGATTAGCCTTAGAAATAGGCGTATTTGTGCTAGGTTATCGGGGTTGGGCAATTTCTCCAGCGTTTCAACCACCAAATCGGCAACTTTTAAGTCGTTCGCCCCGAAATATAAGGGAGAGCCTGCTTCCGCTTCATTTCTGAAAGAGGGGATGAGGGTACTGCACAGGGCTTCGATGGCTCGCCGCTCTTTTGCATTTAATATAGGTTTATGGGTGACCATTTTTTGAAATCCCTGTAAGCGATTCTAATTGTACATGAGTTTGCGGCGGCGGCTTCCAATTCATTTTAGCATAATTGCTATTATGCGGGGATTTTAGCTCTATTTGAATTGGTTTGCCTCTAGCCAAGCCGAATGTTATATTAAAGTTACATGAAACAATACCAAGTAGCCAAGATGAGGGATTGTTAGCAATGATTGAGGAATTGGCAAGCTATTTTGACATTTTACAAACCCGCTTTGATTGGCTTGTGGATACGCTTTCCGAAATCGGAGAGGATGTTGAACAGCTAAACTGGCTGCCGGTTGGGAATGAGCAGCCAAGCATTTTTAGGCTGGTAGCGTTTATTGCGCTTAATGCAGATTATTGGGTGGGGCATTTAGTAGGTGGGCGCGGTGAACCTGCCGGGTTCGCTAGTGTGCTTGACGAAGCAAGCGGTACTGACTCTGCTGTATTAAGGCAATTATTGAGTAGCGCTCTGGAAACGGTTCGCGAAGTTTTTGAAAACGTTACACCTACCCAAATGAACCGGATGATTGAATATGCAGATGAGATTTTCACCCCACGTCAGTGCATAATACAAGTAATAGATCAGGCAGCAGCGCGTTGCGGCGAGATAGAAGTTATAAGGCGCTGGTATTCTTTCGCAAACCCTGATTAATCTCTCGTAAAGGACAAAAAAAATGAACGAGAAAACTGCGCGTGGTAATGGTAAAAGATTAAAGATAACGGTTATTGGCGGCGGGACAGGGGTTTCTACGGTATTAGGAGAATTGAAGAAAGTAAGCGATGTAACCGCTATTGTTAGCACGATGGATAGCGGCGGCAGTAGCGGGCGTTTGCGGGATGAACACGGCATCCTACCGCCCGGTGATATTCTCAAGTGTATTTCTGAATTGTTGCCGGACGACCCCCGCAGCACAAAGTGGCGCGACATTCTGAATTATCGTTTTCGCAAGGGGAAAGGGTTGGAAGGGCATAGTCTCGGCAACCTTTTATTAGCCGCCGCTTATGACTGGGAAGGCGGTACAAACTTTGGCATTGATGCGGTTTCGTGGTTGTTGAGCTTGCAAGGGCAGGTGTTGCCGGTCACACTGAACGATGTGCAGTTGATTGCCAAGCTCTCGGATGGCTCCGATATAGAGGGTGAAACAAAAATTGACTTACGCAAGGATGACCTGTATCGCCGGATTGAGTATATTTATACCTCCCGCCGCGCCCAAGTTTATAAGCCAGCCTACGAAGCAATCTTGAAAGCCGACAAGGTTGTGATTGGACCCGGCAGCCTATTTACCAGCGTTTTGCCAAATTTTCTGGTAGAGGGCTTGCCGGAAGCTTTGGCGGAGACAACCGCGCAAAAAATTTATGTGTGTAATCTTGTAACTGACCCTTCTGAAACCGATGGTTATAAAGCCAGCGACTTCATTGACAAGGTGAATGAATATTGTCAGGAGGGTGAATTGATGGATTATATGGTAGTAAATACGGGTCCGATTAGCGAGGTAGCCCGCCGTATGTACGAGACTGAACGCAAATTCCCGGTGGAACTCGACATGTCAGATTGCGAGAAAAAAGTTAGGAAGGGCGTTATTACCGGGGCGTATTGCAAAGGGAAGACGATTTTACGGCACGATAGCGCGAGTTTGGCACAAACGATTCTAGCGCTTTGATTTAAGGCGGAGGCGCATGGGAGTCGAACCCACCTGCGCCGTTCTAACGACGCACAGCAGTTTTGAAGACTGTGGCAACCACCCGGTCACATGCGCCTCCCCGAAAGCTATGAGGATTGTACGTATGTGGGTTGTGCCTGTCAAATGGGTATGAAATAAAAAAGCGGCAATAGGGTTAGCCTCACCGCTTTGGGTTACATTGATGAGTGAAGTGGATTTTTTTTTGGAGAGAATACAACTTCTTTGAAATCCGGCTAAAGGATTTAATGTGCTTCAGCCGTAGCTGTATTTTAGTACACCTGCTTGTTAAAAACATCACCATTATTGATGATTTTTATAGTCTGAATATACCTCGAATTTTATTATTTATAGTTATAGTGCTTTTATATCGGTTCTTAAAGGGGTTTGTGTAAAGGCGCATTCCGATGCGCTCTCGATGGGTGGGGCAAAATCGGCTGACAGAGCATCCTCGCACAGGGGCAAGGGACGAAGGGCGATTCACGAACCGCACCTACAAAAACCACCCTTCCGACCAGTCGTTTTTAATCTTGCCATGTCTATAGGTCAATGGTATAATAAAGTGTAAACCGATATTGGAACTTATATTCGAAAACTTAAAGAAACGCGGAGAGATTTAGATACAATGAAGGTCATTTTGACTCAGGAGATTGCTCATCTGGGCAGCACCGGCGAGATTAAAGAAGTAGCAAACGGTTACGCACGCAACTTTTTGTTGCCTCGCGGGTTGGCAAGAGCCGCTACTTTAGGTGCAGTGAAGGTAGTTGAACGCAAGAAAGCTGCGGAAGAACGCCGCATAGCTCTGCTTGAAGAAGAAAACAAATCGTTGGCAGAACTTATTGCCAAGCAAACTCTCACCATTACTGCCAAAGTTGGGCGAGAGGGTCGCCTTTATGGCTCGGTAACTGCCGCACAAATTGCTGAAGCTTTGAGCGCAAAAATCGGTCATGAAATTGATCGGCGCAAGGTTGAACTCACAGAAAATATTCATACCACCGGTTCTTACGAGATTGCTGTCAAATTAGTTGGCAAACTCGCACCGAAGGTAACGGTTAAAGTGGTTGGCGAAGCAGAAGAACAAACTGCCGAACAAACCGATTCAGCCGAAAGCTAGAATTTAAGCGGAAGGCAAGGCGCAAAAACCTTGTCGGATATTCTAAAAACATAATAACTTATGAATTATGCCTTGTCCCCGACGCAAGGCAATAATTCTCGAAAATGAGCTTAGCCATTATCATTAATAATGACGCTCATTTGTAGCGCGTTGCAAAACGCAGCGTTATGTATATTTACGTGTCGGGTGTCTGAAATAAGGACACCCTTTTTGCGTATGTATTCACGACTCTGTGAATCTTCTGGACGGTTATAAGCAAAAGATGATTTTTCTATGCTTCACCGAACAGGTTTATTTGCTCACGCTTCAACATATATAATGTAGTCGGGCTATCAAGTTTAAAAGGGTGGTCTGGCTATGACCGTTGAAAAAGTTTACTCCCCCTCCAGCCCTGAATATAACCTCGATAGCCTGAGAGGGCAACCCCTTAAGGGCCGCTTCACTGCGAATATACAAGCTCCTGCTCCTGTTGAGAAGCAGATTCCTCATAGCCCTGAAGCGGAAGCAGCCGTAATCGGTTCGTTGCTGATTGATAGGGATGCAGTAATAAAAGTTGCGCCTATCCTTAAAGCTGCCGATTTCTTTGGGGAGGAACGCGCCTCTATTTATGAGGCGGTAATGAGCCTTTACCAACAACGCGCCCCTAGCGACCTTGTTACTTTGCGGGATGAATTGCGCCGGAGGGGGAGGCTTGGTGAGGGGGATGGACAGGTTAAGTCGAGCGACCTTCTAAACCTTATTTGCGCCACCGCTACTCCGGTTCATGTCGAATATTATGCGCGGATTGTGCTGCGTTTCGCGATTATGCGCCGGTTAATTTCTGCCGGAGCGCAGGTAACTGCCCTTGGTTTCGATGAGCGTATCGAAACTCAGGAAATGTTGGATAAGGCGCAAGAACTTGTCTTTGGGGTAGCGCAAGATGGCGTAAAACGTGACGCTGTAAAAGTCGGTTCGATTCTAGAAGAATATTTTGACCGTTTAGCTTATCTCCATGAGCATCGGGGAGAAATCATCGGGGTGCCGAGCGGTTATGCAGACCTTGACCGCTTGACCGGGGGCTTCCAGAACTCTGACCTTATTATCCTTGCTGCCCGCCCTGCCGTTGGTAAAACTAGCTTGGCTTTGGGCTTTGCCTATAACATGGCGATGACAGGTAATCGTCCGGTTGGAGTTTTCAGCCTTGAAATGTCGCGTGAGCAATTGGTACAGCGTATGCTGGCAATGGAAACTGGCGTTGACTCTCAGCGGTTACGCACCGGATATGTGGATGAAAGCGAATGGGATAGATTAACCCGCTCATTTGGACGGCTTGCTACTGCGCCACTCTACATAGACGACTCGGCGGGCATTACTATTATGGAACTGCGTAGCAAGGCACGCCGCCTCCACGCTGAACATGGCATCGGGTGTTTGATAATTGATTATCTTCAATTAATGATTGGTTCTCGCAATGAGAATCGGGTGCAAGAGGTCTCGGAAATTTCCCGCAACCTTAAAGCGCTTGCCCGTGAACTCAATATTCCGATTATATGCCTGAGCCAATTAAGCCGCGCGGTGGAAAGTCGCACTAATCATGTACCACAGCTAAGCGACTTGCGAGAGTCCGGTTCGATTGAGCAAGATGCCGATATTGTAATGTTTATCTATCGCGATGAACTATACAACCCGGAAACCGATAAAAAGAATATTGCTGAAATCCATGTTGCCAAACATCGCAACGGACCGGTTGGAACAATCCAACTTTTCTTCCATAATAAAACTACGCGCTTTAGTGACCTTGCGCCTATGCGCTAATAAGGCAAAGAAGGTGGTTTAATGGCTTTGCCGTCCAATCTTTTTAATGGTTTCGATAGCGGGAAGTCTGGGGATTTGCGCCTGACCGGAGTTCCCGCCAGTTTCTTTACCCGCCTACTGCCTCGCATCAACAATCTGAACGAGCTTAAAGTCGTGCTGTTTATTCTCTATTTGGCTGGTCAAAAACGAGGCGAACCTAAATGGGTCGGTTATTGGGAATTGGAGCGCAACGAGGAGCTTATGGAAGGGCTGAAGCGTCCGGGAGACCCTCGCCCCTCTGCTGAGTTGTTGCGGGAAGGGCTAGAATTGGCGGTAACGCGCGGTTCTCTCTTGCGTTTGATGGTTGCGTCTGCCCCTAATGATTTTGCAGAAGGGCATGACTTCGAGCCTTTAACTGAGCCTAGCGTGGTGACATGGTTTCTATTAAATACCTCTGGGAATCGTGCTTTTATAGCAGACCTCGAAAGCGGCAAAGTTGCGCTGGAAAACACTAATTTGGTGAGTGGAATTGATTTCCCTGAATGGAATACTGCCTCAAATGTTTCATATGACTCTGTGGAAGGCGCACGGGATGTAATTAATCGCTGGCAGGAAGTGCGTTTGCAATCTGCTAGACCTGATATATATACTCTCTATGAGCAAAACATTGGGGTGCTAACTCCGATGTTGAGTGAGCGACTTGGAGAAGCTACAAAGCTTTACCCGATAGAATGGTTGGAAGAAGCTTTCCAACAAGCGGTAACATATAATCGGCGAAATTGGGCTTATATTTCCAGAATTTTGGAAAATTGGGCTACAGAAGGGCACGAGAATTATGGATATGAACGAGAAGGACAAGCAGGACGCGGAAGAAATGGAAGAGCAAATTTTGCTGGCAGCGGAACGGGAACGCCTAGAACGCGCCAGCAAGATTCAGAAGCCACGCCGGGATCGGGAGGACATACCACGCCGAATCGGGCTGGAAGATCTGGGTCTCGATATGCGCCGAGCGATGCAGCAATCGACTACTCCAAATATACCACCGGCAAATACGCCTATCTCAACGCCCAACACCGCACTAGACCACACACCAAAGACGAGCATTGATTTTTCCCAAAGGCGGATTCCGCAAGGTTGGCGAGTAGTTACGCCCCAACAAGAAATCTATCCTGAGATTCCTCTAGAGCCGGGCGCGTGTCCGGTTTGCAGAGGCACCGGGTGGTTGCGGATGGATGCGCCGGTTGGTGACCCCAACTTCGGGAGGATTATTCCTTGCGGCTGTAAAATTGATGAACAGATTGCCGGTGAATCTGAGAGGTTGCAAAAGCTCAGTAACCTTGACGCTTTCCGCAATATGACCTTTGATAACTTCAATCGTCTTAAGGGAGTGCGCGAGAATTTCGAAATCTCTTTGCGCTATGCCCGTGACCCCAACGGGTGGTTGCTTTTCTTTGGCAATTTTGGCACAGGTAAAACCCACCTTGCCGCCGCCATTGCCAATTATGCCCTACGCAACCTCAAAATGAAGGTGTACTTCACGGCTGTACCTGACTTGCTAGATTATCTCCGCGCTTCCTTTGACCCCAATTCTACCGGCGGTAGCTATGATGACCGCTTTGAGGAAATCAAAAATGTGCCTTTATTAGTTCTGGATGATTTAGGCACCGAGAATACCAGTCCTTGGGCGCGTGAAAAACTTTACCAACTCATTAATCACCGCTATAATCTGAAGCTACCAACTGTATTTACTACTAATGTGGATATGGATAGGTTGGATGGACGGATTAGTTCCCGTATAGGTGATGCGGCGCTGTGTAGTTTGGTTTTGTTTAACCAAGTAGATGATTACAGGCAGATGCCCCTTGAACGCCGTGAGTGGGCGAAACAAAATCAGGGCGTTGATTCTAGGGGGAATAAGCCGCAAAACAATACTCGCGCTGGAAATAATATCCCACCTACACGCCGCGACCACCGTTAACAACAAAAGAATTTCTGCTTCCCCCTTCCGAACAGGTAGGGGGAATTAGTGTTTAAAGGAAAAATCAGGCAGTGCTAATTGATGCTCATGCACATCTTGACCTCGAACATTATGAGGCTGACCGCAACCAAACCATTGAACGCGCTAAAGCAAATGGGATTGAGCGAATCATAAATGTAGGGATTGAATCTTCGCGCTGGCAAAATTCGCTTGAATTGGCGCGACAAAATCAAGGTTATATTTATTTGGCGTTAGGGTTGCACCCTAATGATATTAATCGGGAGCAAAACCCTGCTGAAGCCTTGCGTTATTTAGAAAAGTTGGTTGTTGACAACCCTAATATAATCGTGGCGATTGGGGAAACAGGGCTAGATTATTACCACAAAGATACCACTCGCGAATTACAAGAAGAATATTTTTTGAAGCAAATCGAGTTGGCGCGGCGGTTAAAGCTGCCGCTGGTAATCCATTGCCGAGATGCTATGGCTGATACTCTTGCCCTTCTTCGCCGCTATGCTCGCCAATTGCCTATCATGATGCACTGTTTTACAGGTACGCCCCAAGAGGCTTTGGCTTGTCTCGAATTGGGCGAGCGCGTATATATTTCGCTGGCAGGACCTGTCACCTATAAAAATGCTCATGAGCGGCATCAGGTTGCGGGTATTGTGCCGCTAAATCGGTTGTTGCTAGAAACCGATTGCCCCTTCCTAACACCCCATCCCTTTCGAGGAAGAAGGAACGAACCCGCCTATGTCAGATTTGTCGCTGAAAAAATTGCCGAAATAAAGGCAATCAGTTATGATGAAGTGGTTCATATCACCGGGGGAAATGTAAAAGAACTATTTGGGATACAATAAATAGCATGGAAGAACTTGAGCCTGAAAATCTAACAGTGGCGCAATGCCAACGTGAAGTGCGTAAATTCCTCGAAGAGCGGGGCTGGTCGCCGCGAGACACCGAAGGGCGCTATTACACTGTAATTCACGCAATGGAAGAGTTAGGGGAAGTTGCCCGCAGTATTACCCATCTGGAAAGCCGCCGCGCGGAAGTCCAAGAAATGCGCGGTGCGGCTGTTTCCACTCTCGAAGAATTGGCGGACGAATTGGCAGATGTGTATTTTCACATGCTAAAGTTAGCCGATGCTTATGGCTTGGAGTTGTCAGAAGCCTTCATTCGCAAAATCGCCCGCAATCGCGCAAAATTTCCTCTGGAACAATTTGAGGGAATGGGCTTTTAGATGATAAGCATGTATCAATTGCAAATATTTC
>Ga0194047_10002484_pt1 | contig 10543 bp, 4 predicted proteins | sample JunL225m_MetaG_2_FD_160070 | JGI IMG/M metagenome (GOLD analysis project Ga0194047, IMG submission 160070) | Anoxic zone freshwater microbial communities from boreal shield lake in IISD Experimental Lakes Area, Ontario, Canada - Jun2016-L221-5m | ecosystem: Environmental > Aquatic > Freshwater >...
GTATGTTATTTTTGGTTGATGCCTTTCAAACACTAAAAAATAATAATGAAATTTTAATCGAAACATACGTTACAAGGGCTGATATTTTTTATCACCTGCATCATTATGAAGAATCGTTTAAATATTATCACTTAACTTCAGAAACGATAAATGAGTCAAAAGATAATTGCTCATATGTTCAGTACTTGTATCGAATTGCAATGGCTTATTACGACCAAGGAAAGTACTTAGAATCGGCACGAATATTTTATAAATGTTCAGAATACCAATCACTATGTTACCGATTTGATTTTCCCAATTTTTTCAAACGTCAGGAAGTTTTTGCAAATACGGCACTGGCATATTTAAAATGTGGCAGACCCGATAGCAGCATTTATTTCTGTCATTTAGCCACCAATTTTATTCTTGCTAACAGAAACTTTTACAGAAATCAAAGTCGGACGTGGAATGATGCAATTGCTGTAATATACGGCACCCTAGCCACAAGCTTTTCCGAAAAACAGATGCTCGACTCGGCAATCTATTATTATGAGAAAAGTATATCCCTCAATAAAACTACAGGATATAATTATACTGATCGTTCGTTAAACTTAATGCGATTGGCTCTAATACATTTAGCAAAAAATAATTACACTAAAGTTCTTCCGCTTATTGAAGAAGACGATTTGTTAAATCCTAAAATAATTTCAAGTCGAATTTCGAAAAGCGATATGCTCGAGTTAGAATTGGTAAAATCAGATGTAAGATGGCAGTATTACAATAAAGCTGGTGATTATAAAAAGTCAATCTATTTTCTTGAGAAACATCATACTGATAATACTAATCAAGATAATTACAAAAAAACTTTACTGTCGAACAACCTGATTTCGGGTATAGAAAGAGAAAAAGAAAAAATATCCATTACATCGCTTGAAGACAAAATTGCTTACGAAAAAATTAAGAACATCCTGTTTATTTTGATTTTACTTTTATTGGCAACCATATCAGGCATCATTATTAGAAACTATTACACCCAATCAAAAAACAAAGAAAGAGAAATTAACAAAGTGCTTTTTGACAGTGCCGCAACTGAAAATGATTTATTAACTAAGATTGATGAAAATCAGCAAGATTTTATTACGATGATTAGAAATACCGATGACTACTTTTGGGCACTCGACCTTAACCTAAAGTTTTTATCGTTTAACAAAGCATATTACGACCATTTTATCGAGCTATATGGGGTAAAAATTGAACTTGGAAAAGAAGAGCCCTTTAAAACTCGAAATCCTAAAGTTTGGGAAATGGTTTCAGCAGTATACAATGATGTTTTAACAACGGGCAAAGAGGTAAAATTATTTACCAAAGGCATACCTATTAATGGTGTTATTCCCGATATAGAGTTTCGCGCTCGTCCACTTTACAATCAAAATAAAAGCATTAAGGGTATTACTTGCACTAGTCGCGACATCAGTGAGTATATTGCTTTATCGAACAAAATAAACGAAAACAAAACAACACTATCAGATATAGCTTGGACTCATTCGCATAAACTAAGGGGGCCTATTTCAACAATTAAAGGATTACTTCATGCCATACAAAAAGAAAGTTTATCCGAAAAAGAAATGGAAAATATGCTCGGTTTTTTAGCTGAAAAAATTGAAGAGATGGATAAAGTTACCATCGAAATTGTTGAATCGAGTGAGAAAAATATTTAACACCAAAAACTGTTTGTATGGCAAATTACTTACCTATAAACATCATTTACTCCTACATAAATAACGGCTATACAATTTGTTTATAAAGTGTTGAGTTTAATTTTAAATTTTTGAAATAGGTTTTTCTATCTTTCGCCATTCAAATTTATTATTAGCAACCAAACATACTAAATAAACAATGTCGACATTACGATTTAAAGCACTCGAAACCGTTCAACATCGAACCACCATTAATGTAATTTCACCCTCTACAAAAGTTTCCGATTATTTTAACAGCAATGTTTTTAACGATGCTGCGATGAAAGTTTACTTGTCAAAAGAGGCTTATCAAGCTGTAAATAATGCCATAAAAAATGGCCATAAAATAGATCGAGGTGTTGCTGAGCAGGTAGCTTCGGGAATGAAAAATTGGGCAATGAGTAAAGGCGCTTCGCACTACACTCATTGGTTTCAACCGCTTACGGGAGCAACAGCTGAAAAGCACGATGCGTTTTTTGAGCCAACAGAAGACGGAAAATCTGCCGAAAAATTTAGCGGTAATGCATTGGTGCAACAAGAGCCCGATGCATCTAGTTTTCCGAGTGGTGGACTGAGAAACACTTTTGAAGCCAGAGGTTATACAGCTTGGGATCCTTCATCACCGGCTTTTATCATGGAAGGTTCGAATGGAAAAACACTTTGTATTCCAACTATTTTTGTGTCGTACACAGGCGAAGCTCTCGACTTTAAAGCTCCATTAATTAAAGCGCTACATGCAGTTGAAAGTGCGGTTGTAAATGTTAGCTCATCGTATTTCGATAAAAATGTAAAAAAAGCATTTGCCTCATTGGGCATCGAACAGGAATATTTTTTAGTTGACGAAGCATTATTTAATGCTCGACCCGATTTAACTTTAACAGGAAGAACACTTTTAGGCCAATCGCCCGAAAAAGGACAACAACTCGAAGATCATTATTTTGGTTCTATTCCACCACGTGTTTACGACTTTATGGTGGAAATGGAAATTGAATCGTACAAATTGGGTATCCCATTAAAAACACGCCACAATGAAGTTGCACCTTCGCAATTTGAGTGTGCTCCTATGTTTGAAGAAGTAAATTTGGCCATCGACCACAATCAACTCCTCATGGATTTGATGGAAAAAGTTGCACAACGTCATGGTTTTAAAGTGCTTTTACACGAAAAACCTTTTGCTGGTGTAAATGGTTCGGGTAAACACAACAACTGGTCGCTAATAACAAATACAGGCGTTAATTTACTTTCACCCGGAAAAACGCCTGAAACCAATCTTCAGTTTTTAACATTTTTTATCAATGTAATAAAAGCTGTTCACGATAATGCCGATTTGCTCAGAGCAAGTATTGCATCAGCAGGAAACGACCACCGTTTGGGAGCCAACGAAGCACCTCCGGCTATTATGTCGATTTTTATCGGAACACAATTAACAAAAGTGTTGAACGAGTTTTCGAGCAACAAACCTACTACATCATCTAAAACAAAATCCTCCATCGATATCAATAAAATTCCAGAGATTTTACTAGATAATACCGATCGTAATAGAACTTCACCATTTGCGTTTACAGGTAATAAATTTGAATTTAGAGCAGTAGGCTCATCAGCCAACTCGGCCAGTGCTATGATTGTACTAAACTCCATTATGGCCGATCAGTTAAATAAATTTAAAGACGAAACCGATGCACTGATAAAAAAAGGTAACAAAAAAGAAGAAGCTATTATCGCTGTATTAAAATCGTATGTAAAATCTTCGAAGAATATCTTGTTTGAAGGAAATGGCTATAGCAACGAGTGGGTAAAGGAAGCCGCCAAACGTGGTTTATCAAATACCAAAACAACTCCAGAAGCATTGAACGCTTACATTTCAAAAAAATCGAAAGAAGTATTTTCGAAGAACAAAATTTTTAGTGAACGCGAGCTTGATGCCCGATATGAAATTATGCAGGAGAATTATGTAAAGAAAATTGATATTGAAGCTAAAGTGCTTGCCCAGCTTGCTATTTCGCATGTTATCCCATCAGCAATAAACTATCAGCAAAAATTAAGCGAAAATGTGGCTTCATTAAAATCTATCGGAATTAATAAAAAACATTACGCAGCCCAATTAAAGTTCATCGAAGAGATATCAAACTACATTAATCACATACGTGTTTGTGTAGATAAAATGATCATTGAAACTGAAAAGTCGCATCATATTGGGAAAACACATCAAACGGCACTTGCACTGTGCCATAAAGTTAAACCCTTATTTGACGAGATTAGAAACAGCAGCGATGCCCTTGAATTTATAGTTGAAGACGACCTTTGGAAACTACCAAAATACAGAGAACTTTTATTCGTAAAATAATTTTAGTATTGTTGAGTTAATTTTGGTAACGTATCATTTATAATAAAATGAAGAAAATTTACTCTTTTAGCATACTTTTAATTACCGTTTGTTCGGTTGCATTGTGGACTTCATGCAAACCAGGTAAGGGAACAATGACAGCCGCAAGAGAAGCTTTTAACAAAAAAGAATTCTTTATTGCTGGAGATAATTACAAAGCGGTTTACAGCAAAACCAAAAATAAAGACGAGAAAAATGAGGCTTGTTATAAAACAGCCGAATGCTATCGCCTTTCAAATGATATGAAGAATGCTGAGAACTGGTATCGTAAAACAGTTAAGAGTGATCCAAAAAACACCGATGCACAGCTTAGATTAGCTCAGTCGCTAAAATCAAATCAAAAATTTACTGAAGCCATTATTGAATTTAACGCCTACAAAAAACAAAATCCGACAGATGAAATTGAAGTTGAAAAACAAATAAAAGGATGTGAGCAAGCGCTTAAATGGAAGAACGAAAAAACGCGTTACATCATCGAAAACCTAAAAGGAATTAATAGCAAGTGGAGTGATTGGGCACCGATGTTTTACAAAAAAGACCAATTGTATTTTACATCCGATAGAGATAAAGGCGCAAGCACAAAAATGTACGGATGGACAGGAAACCAATTCTGCGATTTATACACTGTTCCATTTAAAACCGAGAAAAAAAATCCAAATCAGATTAAATGGGGATTACCGTATTTGATTGACAAAGATGTTATCAATACACCTTTTAATGACGGTAACTGTGCTTTCGATAGTAAGTTTGGAATTATTTACTACACACAATGCAGTGGTAAAGATGGTAAAGGAAAATTTTGCAGAATATATCAAGCAACAGCATCGGGAACAGTTTGGACCGACCCTCAACCATTGGCATTTAGTACCGACTCGTTTACATGCGGACATCCGACATTGACAAAAGACGGACAAATTATGTATTTCACTTCGGATATGCCTGGTGGATACGGAGGAAAAGATCTTTGGTTTGTTACCTATTCGAAAAGAAGTAAATCGTGGGGCGATCCTGTAAATCTTGGTCCCGAAATTAATACAGCCGGAGATGAAATGTTTCCATTCATACACGAAGATGGAACACTTTATTTCTCTTCGAACGGACACATGGGTTTGGGAGGATTTGATATTTTTTATACGAAGGGCTCGGGCACAAGCTGGGGCGATCCTATCAACATGAAATCTCCTATTAATTCGGGTGCTGATGATTTTAGTTTGATACTTGGAAAAGATAAAGAAAGTGGATATTTCGCATCTAATCGTGAAGGAGGAAAAGGACAAGATGACATTTACCGTTTTTATATGACTCCACTATTTTTTACACTTAGTGGTGTGGCTAGAGACAGTAAGACCAAAGAAATAATGCCAAACACTGTTTTAACAATTACAAACAGCTCCGACTCGGTTAAACTAATTATCAAAACTGATAAAGCCGGTTCATACAAAATCAATATTAAATCGAAAACCGATTACGAATTATTTGGAGCACACGAAGATTTTTATGATAGTAAACTCGAATTCCAAACCACCAAAGGTTTAGAAGTTTCGACAGATTTGGTTCAGGATTTTTTACTCGAGCCGTTTGATTTCGAAAGGGTATTTACACTCGAAGGAATTTATTACGATTTGGATAAAGCCAATCTTCGTACACGTTCAAAAGAAATTCTCGACACCATTGTTCAGTTGATGGAAAAATATCCAAAAATCAGACTTGAGTTAGGTTCACATACCGATTGTCGTGCTGATTCAATTTACAACATTGATTTATCGCAAAGACGTGCCGACTCAGCTGTAAATTATATCGTTACTAGGGGTGTTGACCCTGAACGTTTGGTTTCTAAAGGATATGGCGAATCACAATTGGTTAACGATTGCCAGTGCGAAGGTAAATGGGTAAAACGAAATTGTTCGGAAGAAGAACATCAGATGAATCGTAGAACAACTTTCAAATTATTGGATAATAAATTTGTTCCGAAAAACAAACAGGAAATGAAAGGTGCAGGCGATAAATCGCAAACCAAAGAAGAAGGAAAACAAGCGGGAGATAAAGGAAGCAAGCCACAGGGAAAACCGGGGCAGCAACCACCAACTAATTTACCAAAGAAATAAATTGAAAAGCCTCTTAGCAATAAGGGGCTTTTTTTTGTGTGGTTAGGTTGTTTAAAAACCGATGCATTCGCTAGCATCTTTTAATAAGCTATTGCAAAAGTTAATGGTGCGCTTTTAAAATTTATGCAATATGTAAAGGTAACTCAAAAATAAATGAGCTTCCTTTTCCTTGAATGCTATCAACCCAAATTTTACCACTATTGCGTTCAATAAAATCTTTACATAATATCAATCCTAAACCTGTACCTTTTTCATTACCTGTACCCTTTGTAGTTGGGTTTAAATGCTGATTAAATAATCTATCGATTGATTGCTCGCTAATACCCACACCATTATCAATTACACTAATGCGGCATTTATCATTGATGGTTTGTGCAGTAACTTTTATCAAACCGTTTTCATCAGTAAATTTAATGGCGTTGGCTATCAAATTTCTAATCACCAGTCTAATCATATCCATATCGCCATAAGCAGTTACATTCTCCTCCATTTCATTTTTCAATTCAATTTTTTTCTGTGTGGCAAGACTATTCAGCAAGTTCATATTTTCTTGTGTGAGCGAATGCATGTTTAGCTTTTGAATATGAATGGGAACACCTTTGATTTGTGCCGAAGCCCAAATGAGTAAGTTTTCGAGAAGGTCTATCGTGTTCTCTACCGAGCCCGAAATACTTTTTGTTACCTCGTGGTTATCGGTTTCTTTATAATCGGGATGTGAGATTAAATCGAAATAGAGTTTCATCGTGGTCAAATTATTTCGTAGGTCGTGCGAGATAATTGAAAAGAAACGATCTTTTACAGCATTAAGCTGATTAAGTTTTTCGGTTTGCTCAAGGATATCTTTATTTTTTTGTTCGAGTACATTTTTTTGTTTCTCTAAATTTTTTGAGATGCGTTTGTTCTGCACATAAAAATAAATGAGAACAATCATAATGATTGACAACAGAGAAAATGCTCCGGTAAAAATATTTCTTATTTGCTTTTCACGGAGTAAATCCGACTCACGAATTTTTTGTTCTTTTGAAAGCAACTCAATTTGCGATTGCTTTTTTTCCGATTCGTATCTGAGTGAAATATCGGCAAGCTGTTTTACAATGCTATCGTTATAAAGCGAATCCTGAATTTGATTACTCAACGCACTAAATGTTTGTGCCTTACCCGATTCTTTGGTAACTTTATAAACCTCCGAAAGCCCTTTGTATGCAGCATCAAGCTCAATATTTTGTCCTACATTTTTAGCAATTTTTATGGCTTGCTTAAAATGACCAATCGCTTCATCGTATCGCAACAATAAAAAATAAGCATTACCCAAATCGTTTAAATTAGAAACAACCAACGGTTGCATATTTAATTCTTCGGATATTTTTTTAGAGCGGTTGTAATACAAAATGGCATTTTCAATTTTATCGAGTTTCATTTCGATATCGCCAAGCTGGTTTAGTGTGCTGGCAATGCCTGCTTTATTATTTATTTCGGTATATAGTTTTAATGATTTGTTGAAATACTCTTTTGATTTTGAAAAATTTGATTGGCGTAAATAAATATTTCCAATCTGATCGTATCCAACAAGCGTTCGGAGTTTGTCGGTTGATTCTTCGTATAATTTTATAGCTCGTAAATTATACTCAATGGCTTTGCTAAAATTATTTTGCTTGGTGTATAAATTGCCTAGATTATTTAATGTGCTAAGCAAGCCAAATTTATCATTTGCTTCTTCGTAATATCTCAATGCGTTTAAATAACCTTCAACTGCTGCCGGAATATTTCCCTGCGAATAATTTATTGTTGCTAGCGAGTTATTTACTTCTGCCTTTCCTTTTTCATTTTTTATCTGCGAGTAAAAACCAAATGCTTGCTGGTAAGCATCTTTTGCTTTTACAAATGAACCCGAGTTAAAATATATACTTCCTGCCAGCTGATGATTTTTTGCAAGCGCTTCGGCATCGTTCATTTTTGTTGCAACAGCAATAGCTTGTGTTACATAATCGAGCGCTTCAACAGGGTTATTGTATCTAAGAATATTTGCCTGCTTGTAAAGAATATTGATTTTCTCTTTATCGGAAGATGAACGCAAAAGCGTATTTAAACTATCATTCGAATTTTGCTGTGCATTTGCAATAATCGAATAACAGAAAATGAAAAAGATGAAAACCGATTTTTTAATTTGAAACAAACTCAAGCATCTATATTTTCTGCTAATTTAAATCCAGATCCGTGAATATTCACAATTTCGAGTGAAGGATCTTCTTTTAGCAGTTTTCGAAGTTTGTTTACATACACATCTAAATTGCGTGCGGTGTAAAAATCATCTCTTCCCCAAATGCTTAATAATATGGCATTGCGGGTGAGTAATTTGTTTTTATTATCGACAAATAGTTTAAGCAATTCGGCCTCGGTAGTGCTGATACGGACTTCTTTCTCGATAAATTTAATGATGTGATTGGTAAGATCGATTGAGGTTTTACCAACATGTATTATCGGTTCATTCATTATTGTTTCTTGAACCAATGACTTTGATCGTTTTAAAATTGCTTTGATACGTGCAATTAATTCTTGTGTACTGAAAGGTTTTGTTATGTACTCATCGGCACCAATATCAAATCCTTTTAATTTATCTTCTTCGGTAGAGTTTGCTGTAAGAAAAATAATCGGCACTTGTTGGTCTTTTCTTCTAATATCAGTTGCTAGTTCAAATCCATCTTTCTTAGGCATGTTCACATCCAAAATGCAAATATCAAAACGTTCTATTTTAAAAGCCTCCCATCCTTCTTCACCATCTTTGCAAAGCTTAATGGTAAAATCGGCAAGTCTTAAATTTTCTTTAAGCAGATAGCCAAGACTAACTTCATCTTCAACTAATAATACATGAGGTCTGTTATCTTTTTCCATTTGTTAAACAAATTTATAAAAATGAACATCACTGAGTGCATCCTCATTTTGATGAACACAAAAAATGTTATGACTGATTGCCCAAACGTGTATATTTTTCAGGCATTTCAACGAATATTTAAAATTTTCTTAATAATTTTTTAAGTACAAAATCTACCTGATTAAAAATTAAAGCTCGGGTTAAGATGCAATTATTCACAACAGTTTTACAAATTGTATTTTTTTTAAAACACCAATGCATCCCTTTAACAGCAAGTGTTTAAATCAAATCAACAATTGAAATCATCAATGATAATGCAGTAATCCACGATTCTGGATTTCGGAGTCCGTTTATTTCAATACGTATTCGTATTAGATTCGTTGTGATGATTCTTATACACAAGTACGAACCGGTGTTCGCAGTTGAAGAAAAACACTTCGACATCATCCGTACTCACGATGAATTGGTAAAGATTTTTAGCTTTATTGATTTACCCGAAAACATAATAAAAATTGAGCAGCTTAACAGCAGCATATATCGCAATTACTATGCAAATGCGATTGATCATAACCTGCTTGATTTAAAAACGATAAAGTATATCGTTAACCAAAACATTCGTGCAAAAGGTGTTTCCGAAAGAGGTGTTGAACAGTTTTCGAAAGCCGAACAATGGCTCGACACTCAACTTAGCGAACCCTTAAACATCGGAATGATTCATCAGCTTCAGCGTTTGCTTATTAATGATGTATACAACAATAAGGAAGACATCAATTTGTTTACAGCCCATACCTTAAAAGTTCCCGAGAGATTGAGCATGTCAAGCGAAATGGAAATTGAAGCCTTGTTCGAATTTATTAATAACGATACCGATTTTCATCCCATACATCAAAGCTGGATATTACACTTCCGTTTGTTTGGTATTCAAATTTTTACTGAAGCAAAAACAAAAATTGCTTCGTTGCTTCAACATTTTTGGCTCAAGAAAAAAGGATATGACCTAAATGGTTTGTTAAGCATTGAACATGATTTGTTCATGAATAAAAATGAATACATGACTTTTTATTCTGACGAAAGTTCATCGCAAACACATGAGCAGGCCAGCGATTTGAATGCTCAAATTGCATTTGGAATGAGCTTGTATGAAGAACAGATTGAAAGACTAAAAAATCTTTTGCGAAATTATTTTCGCAAACAAGTAGAGTTTGATAAACTAAATGCCCGACAAAAAAATATCATGAATTATGTTTTTGAACGTGGCTATCGTTTAAAAGATATTGACGATTCGGTTTTGAATAAACGACAAAAACTCATCATGTACATTATTCAAAACAAAGGGTTTGTTTCAACCAAAGAGCTGGTAACCGAATTTGACTGTAACCGCAAAACCATACAACGCGATTTTGTTCAGTTAACCGAATTAAATCTGGTGAGAATCATTGGTCAGGGTGCTGGATTACGTTATGCCGTACAT
>Ga0194047_10002490_pt1 | contig 10532 bp, 9 predicted proteins | sample JunL225m_MetaG_2_FD_160070 | JGI IMG/M metagenome (GOLD analysis project Ga0194047, IMG submission 160070) | Anoxic zone freshwater microbial communities from boreal shield lake in IISD Experimental Lakes Area, Ontario, Canada - Jun2016-L221-5m | ecosystem: Environmental > Aquatic > Freshwater >...
TTCATGGTCTTCCTCACAGTTGAAAGATTGTTGAATACGAATTTTATTCAACATAGCGAAGAAGACCGTTTTTTGCAAGTTCCTAAGCGATCTCCCTAGTTCCACAATCTTTGTGGACTGTAAGCATGATCCTCCACATCTATTTTAATGAAATCAATTGGTTTTTCTCTATATTCCACCTTACTTCGTCAATAGAAGTTTTTTCCACTACTATTGTCTTTGGTAAGACCTTATAATGTCGGCTACTAAATGATTTACCTGCTTTTTCGAGAGTTCCGGTAGCACCTGAGTCTGAATCGACCGCAAAATCCGCTTTCCCAATTCCATCACTTATTGCGGTTGCAAATGGTTTAAGGTTATACAGTTTGTATCGCTCAATCGTATGAATTAATAACTGATAATTTATCGGGTCTGGTTCAAATAAAAATACTTCTAAATCTTTAGTATTAGAATTTAGAAGCCAGCTATAATAGCCAATATTTGCTCCAACATCCCAAAATACTTTGGGAGAAAGCACTTTACTGATTGCAATAAATAAAGCCCCTATTTCTGGTTCAATGATTCTTGTACTTAACAGATATGAGGCATTTCGAACTGACCTAATTTGGGCTTTATGGTTAATACCATATAATTTTACCCATATAGGAAAGTCCAATTTAGCCAAGTTTTTCCGTAGAAGTGGAATGCTTCGGAGGTGATGCAAAGGGTGCCATTTCAAGCGTATAGTATCCAACATTTTAAGCATAGAGTGATGCAATCTTTCTTCTCTATTAAAGATGCTAAAAGTTAGGTGAAAATTCTTGCTGAAGTTGTTCTAGGGTCACTACACCTTGATCCAACTGCCTTCTAAGCTTACCTATCTTTAAATCAATCAAGTATCTAAACCAAAATGCCTGTAAGAAAGTATAAGTAAAACCAGTAGTGCCATCTAAAAAGGCGAGCCTAATAAAATACCTGTAAATAAAGTAGATAAAAGGGCGTAAGTAGAGAGGCATATGATACCAACGGTTCTTTAGCCATATAATCCGAGAATCATAATTGCCCAACAAATTAGGTTTGAAAGACCAATTAAGCTGAGCCTGAGTACGTAATATTTCTTCTACGGCCATTCTTGAAGAGAAAACTTGATGCTTATCAATCCAAAAGTCTATAGATAGTTCTTTCTTATTGATTTCGAGTATTTCACCTGTGAGGTTTTTCGTTTTACCTTCAACTAGAAAGCGAAAGTCCACCATTTCACTGCGATCCAACCTAGTTTTACCTAAACGGAAAAGGCGCAGGCTATAAGGTTTAAAACCTCGGATTCGTTTTCCCAAGAAAAAGTAACGATGGGTGGCATAATAGCCATCAATAGAAGGTTCTGGATTTGATGCCGCTTCAATAAGTTGGTGCTGAAGTCTTTCAGTTATAATATGGTCAGCATCTAGCGGTAGTACCCATTCAGTTTTGATAGGCAAATTTTTAAGAGCCCAATCCCATTGCGAGGCACTATTTACAAAGGTGTGTTTGTAAATCTGTTCCGTGTATTTTTTACAAATTTGTAAAGTACAATCAGTGCTTCCACTATCAACTATAAATATTTCCTGACACCAACCATTTATACTTTGAAGGCAAGTCTCGACATTGATTTCCTCGTTAAAAGTTAGAATTATAGCTGTAATATGAATATTAAATAAAGGTCTAAATTCATCTTTATTGTTTAATGATGTTAAATTATACAAATCATTAATCCTAAACTAAAATCAGATTAGCTGAATCAAACTTTGAATTTAATAACCACACCAGCAAATCAGACATTAAAATGTTAGTTCCAGCTAATTTTTGGAGTGGCATGTTGGTTCGAGCTACGACCTTTTTCACCTTTTATCCCTGCCACCAAACCTGACCAGATTGTTTGCAGAAGGTCAAAGCGCTGAAGTCTTAGAAAGTGCCAGATTTCACAAAATAACGTGATCAGTCTACGAATTAGAAAAGCGGCTCCTAATAAATAGCCATAATTCTTAATGGAAAAATAGAATTGGTTGCGGTACATATAATAAATTCGGTGGGGTCTTTCACCTTCGTTAATATTATGCTTTATAACTATATCGGTATTAATCAGAAGTTTGAAGTTAGCCCTGCGTGTTCTTAGACATAAATCTAATTCTTCCCAATAGAGAAAATAAGCTTCATCAAATAAACCAATTTTTTCTAATACAATCGGTTTAATTAACATGCAGCAACCAGGCAAACGGTCTACTTCTACAATACGCACTTGACCTTGAAAGGATTTTGCCATAGGTATTCCCCAAAGCGAACGAAACCGACGATAGCGTCGAAAAATCGCTTCTGGCGACTCATTTTCTAATTTAGATACCGCTGGAGATACCATCCCAATCTCCGAACCGGATGTGAGAAGGGCAAACAGGCTGTCCAGAGAATCTGGTGGTAAAATAATATCTGGATTAATTATTAATATGGCAGTATCGTTTTGGTCATGTGCCAGTATTTCAGAAAGGCCAATATTATTAGCATGTGCATAACCTGTATTCTCTGTTAGCTGAATCACAGGTAACTCAGGATATAAGTTATCTAACACGACCAAAGTATTATCAGTAGAAGCATTATCTACTACTATGATATAGAGCAAGTAATTCTTACTGGCTAAACTCAGTGCTTCTATACAATTGGAAATACTCTTGGAGCTATTATAAGTTACAATTATTACCTTAATGGACATAAGGTTTTTGCACAGTGATTTCAATAATGCTCTTGTTTCCCATTAAATAAGTTACAGAAGCTGGAAAAATAATTAGTCCATAGAAATACCGGGCCGCTTGCGAATAAAGTACTTTATATCTGAGTATTTCAGGCAGCAGTAGAATTAAACTTTCACTGATAGATGATGCAAAGAAGGCGGGCCTGAGTTTAAGCTTACAGAAGCCGCTTTCTTGTAATAGTTGCATAATTACATCTTCCCGAAAGTGGATTAGATGCCTAGGAACGTCGAATCCAATCCAGCGTTTGCCAAAGATTTTGGCCTCAAAGCTAGTAATATTGGGTACCGTAACTACTAACTTACCACCCGGAGCTAATAGATTAAAACATTTTGAGATATTCTCCTTCGGGTTATGTAAATGTTCCAAGACATGAGAGAAATAAATAAGATCGAAGCGCGTTTCGGTGGCAAAACCTTCTAAGGTATCTTGCGAGATTGTAGCTTCTGGAACGTTTTTTTTAGCTTTAGCTACGGCGAAAGGACTTACATCAATCCCCCAACATTTCCAGCCCTGCTCTATTGCTTGCTTCATTATTAGTCCAGATCCACAGCCTATATCCAGCAAACGACCTTTCCCAAAAGGTGGCTCAAGAGAAAGCAGGTCTCCAAACCTGATCGTATAGGGAAAACGCACCGCTTTTCGCAACAACTTAATCAGGACTGGATAGTTGTCGCTCCTCTTTTTATTATAAGCACTATAATTCTCTGGATAGTAAGAAAGTAACTCCTCTTCAGAAAGCACCGGATCTGTAAAGACAATGTTGCACTTTTTACATTCACAAAGCCGCCATTTTCCGGGATGCTGGTAAAGTAGGTCTGTACAATTCTGAAAGTACGTACCAATCTCATTGCTTTTACAAACTGGACACTGCACCTTTCCAGTCTCTAAGCTTGAATTTGCTTGTTTCAAGTGAAATACACCTTCCTTAATCTATAAGAATAATAGACTTTAAATCTTAAAATGGTGCAAATATGCTTCTGCAATAGTAGAATTTGTGTAATATTGCGAAGCATAAATTCTTGCTTCTACTCCAAGACTCTGGCGAAGATCTTTAGACTGAAGCAGTGTAGTCAAGGCTAGAACTAATCCTGCCTTGTCCCTTTCTGGAAAGACAAGGCCAGCACTACCCAAAACTTCAGGAATTGCACCAGAAGAAGAGCCAATACAGGCGTTTCCGGCCATCATAGCCTGCGCCAATACTAACCCGAATTGTTCTTTCCACTTGGGAGTACTATAAGAAGGTAAGACGAAAATATCGAAACACTTTAGATAGTCAGCTACTGCTCGAAGTGGCACAACTCCAAGCATTACTAAACGATCTCTAAACAGCCTCTTCCAATGCGTATTTATTTCATCCGATAGTGGGCCTGAGCCAAGTATAACCATCTTCCAGGGTAAGTCCTGCAAGGTGTACAAAGCTTCTAACAGCAGCATAATTCCCTTTTCAGGCACTAAGCGACCAGCAAACCCTATGGTCGGAACCCCTGATTCTATTTGAAGTAGTTTTTGTATTTTGAGGTCAGGTGTCAGATTATAGTCGCAAAGATCTAGCCCTACTTGTGGTAGCACCACACTTGAACCAGAATAGCCCTTTACTGTTTTAAGTAATTGCTGACCCTCTTTATTACCGCATACTACCAAATTTGAGCGGGAGAAAGAGAATTTCGTGAAGGCTATTTTAATGATGTTTAATGGAAATTTCGGTTTTCTCGCTAGATTGTCCCAAATAAAAAAACTGATTTTGGCTTTGCTTGCAAAAAGAGAGGTAAGTATCACTGCTTCTACCCCTACCAGTGAATGTGGGTCTTCTTCTATATGTACATGATCCGGCCGAAATTCTCTGATTAACTGCGCTAGACCTACAGGGTTCAGTACGTAGTTCATAGTAGAGTTACCCCAAACCTTTTTCAAAGGGATCAAATCTGTCTCTAAGCCTAGAGCCACCTCTAATTTATATTGCTGGAAGATATGTCCCATATCAGGAGGTACTGCTATACGTAATTGAAGGCTGTGATCTAATTGCTTCATAGCCAGATACTTTTGCTGAGCAAAAGTGGTAACGTAAGAATTACCAATTACTAAAAGCTTCATCAATCCACTCCTGTATATATAATTCATGGTTTTAATTTCTATTGAATAATGTTATTTAATTCGACTAGATTTTTATTTGATATTATGAGATTATTAAAGAAATTCTAGATTCAATACTTCTCCGTTAGACTCAGGGCGATTATAAAGGATATATTCATACATCGAAAGCAACCTAGGCTGGAAAGTATCCCAACTCAAATGTTCGGCTTTCTTACGGGCGGCTCGCCCCATCTCTTCTCTAAGTTGGGGATTTTGATAGAGATAAAGAATCCGATTTTTCATGGCCTCTATATTGCCCACAGGTACTACATAACCTTCGACACTATCTTGGACAGAAGAACCCGCATTTTTTGAAATTACACACGGCAATCCTGAAGCCAGTGCCTCATTCACCACGCTACAGCCCCCTTCTGCTAAAGATGGAAAGACAAAGAGATCGCTGGTTTGGAAAGTTTCAACCAGCTTTTCATTAGAGACAAAGTCCAGTTGCGTGTAAAGACCTTTATAAGCTTGTAAAATAGGCTCGATCTCTTTATTTGTTACCTGTCCTACTAGGATAAGCTCGGCATTGGGTAAAGAGAGTTGTTTCCAAGCTTCCAACAAAAGATGCAAACCTTTGCGTATACTCAATTGTCCTACAAATAGCACTCGAAAGGGATGCTCGTCAGCTACCTTCGAAGGTTGAGGGGAAAACTTGCGAATGTCTACACCCATCGGTAAATGAATAATGCGGTCAGGTGCCTTACCCTGTTCTAGCAGATAATTTATCGTGAACCAAGATTGTGCCATAATATAATCGGCTTCTTGAATTTCCTGCAAATCCTCCGGCCAAGGCTGCTTAGCACCAAGCTTGAGACCTAAACGGCGGCGTTCCTCTGACACAATAGGGTTGGCACAAGGTGGCAAGGTAATCTCAAGTAGCGTCGGGATGCCACGTCGTTTTGCGGCCCGGATGGTACGCAGAAAACTACCTTGAAAGCCGTGTATAATTGTAGGTATTTCTGGATTATAAGAATGAGAAAGCCATCGGGCCGCTAGTTTGTCGTGTATAGCGTTCCAAGTTCTATAAACAGTATAAGGTTTGACGGCAAGTTCTAGCCAAGGAACGTATAGAAACGGTCTAACGGCAAGTTCTAACCAGGGTCCGTATAGAGAGGTGACAACCTGTGGGTTCAATTCGGTTAGCCTACGTTTATTCAAAATTTTTATAATGGTAGCCTGCTTTGATTCGGGCAACCATTTCACCATCGAATAGGGAAATTCATCAGGTTTGTAATAGAGGCCAGTGAGAAAGCAAACTGGCAGACCGGATTGTTGCACGGCAAGTGGTCGTTGATAGACATTCCCTTGTTTGGCGGGGTGACTTACTAAAACTTTATACATTGATGACCAACCTTTGTTGCTCAAGAGCAGGCAGTTTTATCATTATGCCCGCAAAGAGCCAGAAATAGACATTAACCGGATCAAAATCTAAGAAACAACCTTTTAATAAGTAAAAGATTTGTAAAAATAGAAAGACAAATAGAGCATTAGCAAAGATCTTGAGCTTTTTATCCTTCAGGCTATGAACCACCTTATAACTGATGACCAAGATCGCGATGAATAGCAAAATCACGATTATCAAACCGGGTATACCGATTTCTACCACAACTTTAGCGTAAAAATTTTCTACGACAGTAGCAATACCCACGCTACTATCTGGCAAAAGATGGCGCGTGGCATTGGTACTCATCCCGGTGCCTAGTCCGATTAAGGTCATATTGATGGCGCGGATAAAGTCTAAGTAGATTGCTCCATCGCTACTCCCATAAAATCCCGCTATATTTTGAGTAAAGTTCAGTAGATTGACCACTTCCACGTTTAAGAGTAGGGTCATTACCAGAAAACTAACTATGGGCAACAGGATTATTTTCCAGCCCTGTTGCCACTTCCGTTCTAGGATAGTTATCAGTAGCATATAGGCTGGTACCAACAAAAGCATGGATCGCACTCCACTGGTAACACCAGCTAACACAATCAAGCCCATACCAATCAAATACCACTTGCTGTTAGAAACAGTCCACATTACATAGCCGATGGGCAACATAATTAGCACAAAGAGCGAGTATTGAGCGGTAAAAGTAAAAATGCTCGGTACTCGCATAATACCTTGGTCGCCACCGACATCAAACTGCGCGAAATCTTGTGTAACGGTAGCCGCCGCAGAGCCATACAGACTATAAGCTAGGTCGCTTTTCCCGGTATAAATCAGAATAGCTTGTATTACGCCGATGATGACAGGAATCAGACCTAACAGGAAAAGTAAGCGTGTAGCTCTAATTAGTTGCTCCTTAGTCTCGATAAGGTAATAGGTGATAAAGTAGAGTGGTATATAAAATAACCAGACTTTTAATCCTAAAATTCCAACTAACAATCCACCCACTAGGTTTGGATTAAATATTTGCAATACTAACAAGAGGGAGAGGCTACCTATCAAATAAATTAAAAATTTGGAGAATGGGAATGGTAGGTGGCGGTGATGGTTAAGGTACCATATCGCAAAGCCCAAATAAGCCGGAATAACAAACACTATATCTTTAATCAGTGAAAGAGCTGGTGGCCCTGGGTATAAGATCAGGGAAGGCAGACCAGAAAACGGTAGATATAACAATAATCCATAAATGCCCCAACGCCAATGACTGATGAAAATGACAAAAAAAGCTATAATAGCCACTAATCCCAATGGAATTAGTGGATAGCCCAGCGCAACCAGTACTCCTGAGAGTGCCGCGAGAAACCCGGCCACCACTATTAGAAGGGTTAACTTAGTAGGTTTGAGTCTTAACATTACCCTCGACAGGTAGTTCCAGTCCTCTGTAGTGGGGCGCAGTAACATCATAGGTGCTATTCCTAATTCTTTTTTTAATGAATAAAACATAAAGCCGCAGGTCAGTGAATATGACAAGAGTGAGGCCAAAGCCGCCCCCACCGCACCAAGGTTGGGTAGCAATAAAGCTAAGAGCGCGAGGGTTACAACCAGCCCCACTAACTGCGTTTTAGCTGTTATTAGGGGTCGGTTGAAAGCTTTGAAGCCTACCGTTAAAACTAGATTAAGCCCGGCAAAGAAAGCTGCCACAATTAAGATGCGAGCTGTCAGAACCGCTGGAAGATATGCTGACCCGAAAAAAAAGCTTAGAATCCAAGGTGTGGTCAGTAGTAGGAAGAGAATCGCCGGAATGGATAATACCAGCGTGATTCTTAAGAAGCGACCGAGTTCCGCGCTCTTGAGACAGAAGGATTTTGCTCCTGCAATAGTTGGAAAAGCTACTAAGCTGATAGCACCGGAAATTATCGAAACTCCACCGGAAACTGTCACGGCAATGACATATAGCCCCAAGATAGAAGGCTTCAGAAAAACCGACATTAGCATTTGATCTAGTTGTGAATTGAGCATCAGCACAACCACACTGAGATAGGACTTCGAGCCATAACTCAGCAGGTTCCTAAGATAGCCCGGCTTAGGAAAGTAAAGCCAACCGTTGCACAAGGCCACATAAAGAAAGAGGGCTAGTATGCAGAGATTAGCGATAAATGAGGCCAGTACAAAATTCATTACGGAGGTCTCTTTTACCAGAGCCAGTATGCTTATTTCTACTAAGTAGATGACATTTAACGTAGCACGTAGCACATTGTATTTCAGTAAATGCATCCGGCCCTGTACTGCTGCCGCCGTGACCAGAGTTAATAAGTTTACTAGTATGTAAGGCAGGTAGACCAGACCAATAAAAACCTCGTCCTTACCATAACCCGCTAATACTACTGGTAGAATAAAATAGCCAGCCACCATAGTAATAACCGATAGTACCAGTGCTAGAAAGAGGCCCGTACTTAGAATCTCTTTGGTATGGTCTTTATAAGAGGAGGTATAGTAAGCTACTGCGTCGGAAATACCTAATCCACCTACTAAAGCAAAAGTCCCCGCCCAGACAGTGATAGCGGTTAACTCACCTTTACCTTGGGGAAGCAGAAACCGGGCCGATAATACTCCAGTAAATATATTTGTAACTTGGATTACTAAAGTACTGAGGAACGACGTAGAAAGATGTTTCACTAATTATTGGTCGCTTTATACTTGTGCGAAGAGTGGTAATTGTAATATATGACTACCATCCATGAGATTTTGAACATTCAATACCCAAACAATCCTGCCAACGTTCCAAGCACTCCACACTGGCAAAACGTGGCTCAGCAGAGTCTCCAAAATTCGCCCGCCTAATATTCCTAAAACCAACTTGCTCTAACTCCAAACTTAAAGACTTATAATCCCACATCCATAAATGTGAGCTATTACCAAGCCACTGCCGAAAAAAGGGTAACAAACCACGAGGCCGAATTTTTTTACCTAAGTAAGTTTGTTCCATAAATATAATAGAAGCACTTGGATCATTTGACTGGAGGTAATCGTTGGTCAACTTTTCAAGATCTGGTAAAACTAAGCGAAAAATGCCATCAGCTTGTAAATAATTGTAACTATTCCTAAGAGCTATCCGAAAATCCGTTAGTGAAAGATGCTCAAGTACATGTGAGCAGTAGATTGCTTTACAGGAATTAGGTTCAATAGGTAAACCTCTAACTATATCACCAAAAATAATATTTTTAGGGAAAATAGGAAATCCAAGTTTGGTGAAATATTTATTTATAAACACATAACTTAAAAAAGGAAATTTTTGTAAACGAGCGGTCGGACTAGCATCAAAATTAATCCAATCAACCGGTGCGGTAGGGCCACAGCCATAATGTACATATTCTTCGTTCGCTTTAGCGGGAATTAGTTTGAGCGGGGTACGAAGTAATTTGCCTATTAATGTCTGTCTTGAAATTCCTGAAAAATTCACTGTCTTTTGACGGACATGCTACCGCCCTTTCAACATTCCTGAGACTTTTCAAAAGGTCTTGTTGACCTCAGAAAAGTGGAACCTCTAACTTGTTTTAACTATTAGCTTGAGTAGAACCAAAAAATTAACGGGATAGTTCAGGATGGTCAGCCGAACGACCATCCCGAAGACTCAAGTCAGCCGGGCCAGAGCCTCGGCTTCGATGTTTACACGGGTAAGTTGGCCTAGGATTTGTACCAACACTTGTACCCGGCGTGTACCAGAAAGTACGCCACTAAAAATAGCTTCTAATCCAGCTAACGGGCCGCTGACTATTTGCAAATGTTCGTTAGCTTTGTAAGGCTGGCGCATACGCTCATGCTGCACTGCCTCGCCACGTTCTATATAGTGGATAACGCTGTTGGGTACAGGGGTAGGTCCTAGATCATCGCCTATAACATAAGAGACACCAGATGCCCAACGCATAAAAGGCCAAAGATTTGAATCTAATTCCAGCTGGAAAAAGATATATCCAGGGAAAAGAGGAATTGACTTCAATTCTTTTTGACCCTTTTTTGAAACCAGCAATTTTGGTAAGTAGCAATCAATTTTATGTCGGGAAAGAGTAATAAAAACTAGCTCTTCGGCATGTGGCTTAGTTTTAAGGACATACCAATCTTCTAAAGTTTTAGCCCTAGCTGGTGTACTATTTTCACTATCTTCAACTAGTTGATGAACCATTACCATAGAAATCCTTCTGCTAAATCAAAACGCTTTAAATTTGTAGCCGACTCAGGAAAATTTGTCCTCGCCCTGATGGTATACCAGA